>Ga0070666_10000578_pt1 | contig 22146 bp, 18 predicted proteins | sample KBSS23metaG_FD_64677 | JGI IMG/M metagenome (GOLD analysis project Ga0070666, IMG submission 64677) | Switchgrass rhizosphere microbial communities from Kellogg Biological Station, Michigan, USA - KBS S2-3 metaG | ecosystem: Host-associated > Plants > Roots > Rhizosphere > Soil ... | reverse complement strand
TGGAGGCCGAGGGAGATCGCGATGGCGAAGCAGTTCATCAACGATCGGAACGCGGCGCCTTCTCGATGCATGTCGATGAAGATCTCGCCGAGGGAGCCGTCTTCGAATTCGCCGGTTCGGACGTAGACTTTGTGTCCGCCGATGCGGGCTTTCTGGGTGTAGCCGCGTCGTCGGCCGGGCATGGTGTGTCGTTTGCTAATGTAGCGGTAGACGAGTTTGGTCGCTGCGGCTTCGATCGCTTGTTGGGAGTTAGCTGTCGGCTGCAGGATGTCCGATTCAGCGGGCGAGACGCCCGCAGCACGCAATGCGGACGGGACGTCCGCGCTCCTCGTGTCGAGCGTTGCTTCGAGAATTGCGGCGGCGGAATCGTCTGCCGATGCGTTGAGCGGCTGAGACAGTTTGCTGCCGTCTCGATACAGTGCGTTCGCCTTGAGGCCCAAGGTCCACGAGAGCCAATACGCGGAGTGGACTTCGTCGACGGTGGCGTGGCCGGGCAAGTTGATCGTCTTGCTAATCGCACCCGAGAGGAATGGCTGCGCGGCGGCCATCATGCGGATGTGGCCTTCGGCGGTGATGTATCGCTGACCTTTCTTGCCGCACTTGTTGGCGCAGTCGAACACGGCAAGATCCTCATCGCGAAGATGAGGCGCGCCTTCGATCGTCATCGTTCCGCAGACATATTCATTGGCGGCGTCCATCTGTTCTTTGCTGAATCCCATTTCGGCGAGCATGTTGAAATTCCAGTCGTTGAGTTGCTCGTCGGTGAAGCCGAGGATCTCGGTGCAGAACTTATCGCCGAGAACGAATCGATTGAAGACGAACTTCAATTCGAATGCGCCTTCGAGCGCGCCTTCGATCTTATCGATCGCATCTTGGGTAAAGCCCTTCATGCGCAGGACTTCGTGATTCACCCCGGGGGCATCGCGCAAGGTCTTGCGACCGAGGCAGTAGGCGATCATGTCTTCGATCTGATCTTCGTTGTAGCCGAGCTTTCTTAGAGCCGGTGGCAAAGACTGATTGATGATCTTGAAATATCCGCCGCCGGCGAGCTTCTTGAACTTCACGAGAGCGAAGTCTGGCTCGATGCCGGTGGTGTCGCAATCCATGATGAGGCCGATGGTGCCGGTGGGCGCGAGCACGGTGACTTGCGCGTTTCGGAATCCGTGGGCGTTGCCGAGCTCGAGCGCTTTGTCCCACGCTTCTCGCGCGGCGCGGAGGAGATCGGTCGGGCATTCATCGCCATCGATTCCGACAGGCAACACCGTCAGACCTTCATACTCGGCGGGCGCACTGCAATAGGCGGCCCGACGGTGGTTGCGGATTACTCGAAGCATGTTTTCGCGGTTGCGCTCATAGCCGGGGAACGGTCCTTGCTCCTTCGACATCTCTGCGCTGGCGGCGTAGCTTTCTCCGCCGAGGATCGCGGTGAGCGCGCCGGCGATTGCGAAGCCTTGTGGGCTGTTGTACGGAATTCCCATCTGCATGAGGAGCGCGCCGAGATTTGCATAGCCAAGGCCGAGCGTTCGGAATTCGTAGCTCAATGCGGCAATGTTCTTAGATGGGAACTGCGCCATGAGGACGGAGATCTCCAGCACGATGGTCCAGAGTCGGATGGCGTGTTTGTATCCTTCGACATCGAACTCGCCGGTTTCCGGATTGTGGAATTTGACGAGGTTGATGCTCGCGAGATTGCAGGCGGTGTCATCCAGGAACATGTATTCGCTGCATGGGTTGCTCGCGTTGATGCGGCCATCCTTCGGACAGGTGTGCCATTCGTTGATGGTGCTGTCGTATTGTATGCCGGGGTCGGCGCAGTTCCATGCGGCGTTGCAGATGTCTTCCCAGAGATCTTTCGCTTGGAGGGTCTTCGCGGTCTTGTTGGAGACGCGGTGCTTGAGATCCCACGGCTGATCTTTTTCTACGGCGTGGAAGAACTCGTTGGGGATTCGGACGGAGTTGTTGGAGTTCTGTCCGCTGACGGTGTTATAGGCTTCGGATTCGTATCCGGTGTCGTAGACGGGGAAGTCGATCGCGGTGTATCCCTGCTCGGCGAGTTGGATGACGCGCTGGATGTAATTGAGCGGGATGTTGGCGAGCTTGGCTTCGGCGATGGCGAGCCGGAGGGCGGTGTTGGTTCTTGGATTTGCGTCCAAGGTATTCGGTATTTGGTTTTCGGTATTCGGCTCGGACACTCCGTCATAGCAAGCGCGAATGATCCTGTTCAGATGAAGGTTGTTCATCGCCGAGCCGGTGACGAGGGCGGCGACCTTCTTCTCCTCATTCACTTTCCAGTTGATGAACTCTTCGATGTCGGGGTGGTCGAGGTCGAGGCAGACCATTTTGGCAGCACGTCTTGTGGTGCCGCCCGACTTGATCGATCCTGCGGATCGATCGCCGACGCGGAGGAAGGACATGAGACCGCTCGACCTGCCGCCACCGCTCAGCTTTTCGGCTGATCCGCGGACTTTGGAGAAGTTGGTGCCGACGCCGGAGCCGTACTTGAAGATGCGGGCTTCGCGGGTCCAAAGATCCATGATGCCGCCCTCGTTGACGAGGTCATCTTTCACGGAGAGGATGAAGCACGCGTGGGGCTGTGGTCGCTCGTAGGCGTTCTTGCTCTTATCGACTTTGCCGGTCTTGGGATCGACGTAATAGTGTCCTTGGGCGGGGCCGGTGATTCCGTATGCGTAGTGGAGACCGGTGTTGAACCACTGGGGCGAGTTCGGCGCCGAGACCTGCTTGGCCAGCATGTGGCAGAGCTCGTCGTAGAACGTTTGCGCGTCGGCTGCGGAGTCGAAGTAGCCGTGCGTTTCACCCCAGTGTCGCCAGCAGCCGGCGAGCCGGTCGAAGACTTGGCGGGAATCGGTTTCGTGGTCCTCTTTGGGAGTGCTGAGTGCTGAGGGCTGAGTGCTGAGATCGGAATCGGAAGCGTTGAGCGCTGAGCGTTGAGCGTTAAGTTCGGATATCTTCTTTGACTTTGCGTCCCCTATCAAGCCTGCCTTGCGGAAATATTTTTGGGCGAGGATGTCGGTGGCGACCTGCGACCAGTGGGCAGGGACCATGACGTTTTCCATGAGGAAGACGGTGGAGCCATCGGGGTTGCGGATCTCGCTCTTGCGAGCTTCGAAGGGAATGCCCTCATAGGGCGACTGTCCGGACTTGGTGAAATAGCGGCTGATTTTCATGGCTTGATCGGTATTCGGTATTGGGTTAGGTAAGGCAGTCTTTTCTTTCGTTAGCAAGCAGCACGCGCCCCCTCTGCCCTGCGGGCATCTCCCCCACACGTGGGTGAGAATCGGGTTTGCGAAAATTTAGGAATTGAGGGGCGCTTCCTCCTCGGTTAGTTCCGAGACTGGCTGGCGCTTTCTTTTCTGTGATAGGCCAGACGGTTGGAAGCCCTTCATCGAATCAAGAATGTCACGGAAATCTGTGAGGGTTTGGAACTCCAGGTACACGCTTGCGAAGCGGACATAGGCGACGGGGTCGATCTCCTTTAATTCCTGGAGAATTCGGCCGCCGATAGCCTGGGTCGGGACTTCGGTTTCGTACTCCTCGAAGAGATCTCGCTCGACCCTTTCGACGGCGGCTTTCAGCTTTTCGACCGGCACCGGGCGTTTGCGGCACGCGACCAGGAGCGAACGCATGCATTTGTCGCGGTCGAACTCTTGGCGCGTGCCGTCTCGCTTCACCGCATAGAGACGGGGAAGCTCGGGGTGCTCGAAAGTGCTGAAGCGCCGGCCGCAGTTCAGGCACTCTCGCCGACGCCGAATGGCGTCGCCTTCACGGGCTGGGCGGGAGTCTAGAACCTTTTGGTCTTCATGACCGCAGAAGGGGCAGCGCATATCTTTTCTACGTTTCCTTGGCCCACAAGATGTTGTGGCTCAGACATTATAGGCACACTATTTGTTGGGGTGTGAGGGGTTTTTTTGTTCACATATTGCTGACGCTTTTTGCACCGGTTTTCCGTCGTGGTTCAGGGGTTTATGCACCGGGCGGCGGTGCCAGTGATTTTGCGGGGTGGCTTGGGGCGCAAATCTCGTCGTCGGTCCGCATGTATGCGGACCTCGGAACGACATTTGCGCGTTGGTGGTGACGGTCCTTTCCGGGGGTCTGCGCGGTCCGCTTGACGCGGACCTTGCTCGACACCCCGGCTACTGTCTTGCTCCGCTTCGCGGAGCTTCGGGTCGTCTCGATGCAACGTGACGACCCATTTGTTCGGCTTGCCGGCTCATTGCATGAAATGATTTGTGTCTGGGCGGTCGTTGCGGGTCTGAGGTCTTGTTCGGCTGTAAATGCCCGGAAAGTATCAGGTGGTTCTTCGCGACAGGTCAGTATCAATAAGCAATGCAAGCCGTTTCGATTCTCACCCTTCTCGTTGCGCAGCAACATCCTGTGCGGCCGTCGCTGATTGTTGGCAATATGGCGCCACCGTTAGTCATTGACAAGTGGATTCAGGGCAAAGAGATTTCGCAATACGAACGAGGAAAAGTGTATGTGATCGAAACGTGGGCGACTTGGTGTGGCCCGTGTTTAGCAGCAATGCCGCATTTGAACAAGATGTCGGCGACGTATGGCTCACGTGGAGTTGTGGTGATTGGATTGACGGGCGCGGACGATTACGGAAACACGGAGAAGTCGATTCGAGATGTGGTGAAGGCGAAGAAGTTGAGCTATTCCATCGCGTTGGATCATCCGACCGACAAAGCATATATGGGTGTGTTCAAAGGCGAGACGACGAAGAGTTTTGTTGAGAAAGCAGGTGTGCAGACCATTCCCGTAACATTTGTGGTCGATAAGAATGGGAAGCTTGCGTTCATCGGTCATCCGATGGAATCGGTGTCGGTCGTAAAGAAAATTCTCGAGGAACGATTCGATCTCTCTCTGGCGCGGGCTGCGTATTTGAGGCGTGTTGATGCCCAGCCGGATCTTGATCGTTATGTTTCGTCGGTGGCTAGCGGAGAACACATCAAGGCGAATGATTTGGGAAGGAAGCTTGTGAAAGAATCTTTCCGCGACGATGCGCACTCTTTGCTCGTGATCGCGGTTGCGATACAAACGACGAAGAAGCCGGTGGGCCGAAATCTCAGCTTGTCCCTGGAAGCGGCACGGAGGGCAGCCGAACTCACACATTGGGGAGATCCCGGATACATCAGTTGCGTGGCGATGGCCTACTATCAGCTAGGGAAGCCTAGGGACGCTATTCGGTACGTGAAGCAGGCGATCGCAATGGCGGAAGGTGGGCAACGGGACGCGCTCAAGCGCGATTTGGCGAAGTATCAGGGCCACAATGGATGAGTGCGGCCGCAGACTCGACACTTTTATGATCGTGGAGTGTTTCAGGCAGTCGAACGGATCTCGCAATCGTCCGGCGAGCTAATTCTCATTTCAGATATTGCGGCATCGGTCGGCGTTTCAGAAGATCACTTCGCGGAATTGTTTCGCAAGCGCGTGGGAGAGTCGCTCGGTCATTTCATTTATCGAATGCGTCTTGAGCGATCTGCGCAGCGATTGATGAAAGGAGTCTCGGTGGCGGATGTTGCGGAAGAAGCAGGCTATGGAAGCGCAGAAGCATTCGCGCGGACATTCAAGAAGAAGTTTGGTTTTACACCGCGATCATTTTCCTCTTCCGGCGTTAGTCCATATTTGCGCGCGGGATGTGGAGTGCATTGGTCGGATGGGGATATGTACGTGCCCCTGAGCGAAGGCGATGTCGGCCTCCGTGTTCGTCGTCTGGAGCCGGTGACCGCCACGTGCTATCGGTATGTTGGCGACTACGGGAGAATTGAAAACGGGTGGAACACAGTGGCTCGCTTACTGGACGCTCGGAGTTTGGGTCCGTGGATAGCGATTTATCACGATGACGGAAAACGCGTGAATGATCGAGATTCGATGCGTGCGGATTTGGGATTTGTGGGTCGGGAATCGATAGACGGGATGCAATGTGTGGAGATGCCGGCGGGTTATTACGTGCAGACTGCGGGATGGGTTGATGCTTCGGATCACGTTCCGGCGTGGGATGTGATCAACGCGAATTGGGTTGCGAAATCGGGCGCACGTCCGGTGAATATTCCCGCGTATGAATTATATGAGTCGTGGCCGTTGCCGTGGTTGTCGTCTCGGGTGCAGATATCGCTAGGTCTGGAAATGGATTTGGGTGACGCCAACTAAGAGCTAATTAAAGCGGAGCGGAGCATTTCCAGTCGGCGCTGTGCGGCGTGCTCTTCTTTGGTGTGGGTACGGAGTTCGAGCGAGGTAATCAGCGTGTCGACCTCGCGGGTTCCGATAGGGAAGCCGTGCCATCCGATGCTCGATGCCCAGCGCGCCCAAGCGAGGATGCGGAGGGCGTCGGCAAGGGCGAGACTCGTCGAGTGGTGGAGAAATTCGAGGGCTTGTCCAGCTTTTTCTTCGAGGATCGTTCTCCCAAGGGATTCGCGTGCAGAACGTTCTTCCTTTAACAAGTATTCGCATGCGCCCGTGAATTCGACGAGTGGTCCGCTTGTCGCACTGACCTGCATAAACGCGCCGACGGCGCGGCTCGCCTCTCCGAATAATCCGCGGGCGACCAGTCCTCGTCCGCTAAGCGCGCGCAAGACGGTGGGGAGTCGTTTGGATTGTGCTAGTCCGATCAGATGGAACATCGACGAGAATCGGCGACCTTCGCCGGCGTTGAACGGGCTCGCGGCGAGGTATCCGAATTTGGGTGAGTGGGCGAACGGGATGTGTTTGCCGAGTCGATAAAGGGTGTCGTCGGACTGTTGCGCAGCTTCTCGGATGGACCAGCCAGCGGTAAGACCTTGGACGCGAAGGTGGTCCTCTTCGTTGACCATCACGCTCAGAGAGTTTTCGTGATTGAGAAGGAGCGCGCGTCCGGGTTTGTCGAGAGAGAAATGGTGAGATGCGAGGCGACAGGCGATGAAGTGTTCGCGCTCGACGGGGCTGACGGAGCGGTAGATCTTTAGGTCTAGATGGGCGGCGGTGGCGGCATCGAGGATCTCCTGGAGGATGTTTTCGAGCTCGATTTGGCTGGCCGCGTTGGGGAATTTGTGTCCGGCGATGTTGCGGAGGTAGCGGGCGCGGGAAGAGAGGACGACGTCGCCGCTCGGCGCATCGGGCGCGAGCCATGCGGGGGTAGGCAATTGGGTCGCGGTCGTCACGTCTTATTTTAGATTGAAGATCTTAGATTTTAGATTGGAGATTGGGAATGCACAAAATTTCAGCACTCGATCGTTGGAAAGCTTAGACTCTGGACGCAATTCCGTCCGCAGTTTTCCTTCTGGTCTCGTTCTCACAGAGTCTCATGGTGTTCTTGGCCAGCTCAACGGCTTCTGTAGCCATTCCAAGTAATCGTTCTGCTTCCATGAGTTGTTGTTTCGAAACCTCAACAGATGGATCCGAGGGAACAGGGAACTCTTCGGAAATGACCGACCTCATTAAGAGGGCTTGATGCAGTTGCATGAGGTGACCTTTTGTGTTGATCAATCGGACCGCCGCATCCCGGCTCTCGATCAATCGGTTCGCTGTTCCCTCGAATCCTTGCGAAAACTCCTCCACTAAGCTCCAACGATCATTTGGAATTGCACTTTGGATCTTTGCAGCTATTGCCATTCCAAACGTGGATGCAAAGAAGCCGGTGATATCTTTGTCGAGTTTTTGCTGCCAAGCGTGCAGTGTTTTTGGAAGATCGACGGGACGTTGTCGGATTTTTTCAAGCCTGAGTTCCGGCTTAGGCTCGCGAAACTGTTCCTTGAATTCCTTGGACATTGTCTCGTGAGCATTCGACTTACTTTCCACGACGGTCTTGAAATCGTCGACCCTAGTGGTCCAAGTCTCGATGGACTTGCCGACATCGTTCAGTTCCAACTGGTATTGGGACACGGTTTCTGGATCGGTCTCCGATTTAATGAGGTCTTGGAGTTCTAGGTCTCGAGCGGCGATCCGTGACAAATGAGACTTAGCGCGCTCCAGCGCGACGATTGCGTCTACTGAATCTTCGGCCATTTCGGCGAGAAGTCGCTGCGCCTCGATTTGGCGTGCGTCGCTGCCATGGACGTCGAGTATGGCAATGTGCTTCGCGCGCTGTTTGCCTTTAAGCGTCATCAGATATCGAGCTTCTTCCTCTCCGTATCGGAGAGTGTAGAAGCCGAGCAACGCTTCGCTTAGCGATTTTGGGAATCGCATAGAAGAAGTGTACGAGGTTGCGAGTTGGATCGTGGGTCTTGTGCGGCAAATGTCGACGTCGGACGGCTCGTGCCTCACCATCCTCGGAGCGACATTTGCCGAACATTTGAGCGACGTCTATCCGGTGGGCTGCGCGTCGCGCTTGCGCGCGCCTGCTCGACCACCGGCTACTGGCTGGCTCCGCTCCGCGGAGCTTCGGGTCGTCTCGATTTCATCGTGACGGCCCATTTCAGGGAGACGCAGGAATTCGCCCATGGGTCATCGTTGCTCGGAGTGAGATTTTCGGTTCGGCTATTTATGGACGTTAAGGGCCAGGCTAATCCTGCGGCGGTATTAATTCGAGCGCAAGAGCGCCATCGACGAGGGTGAGTTGATCACCCTTCAGCTTTGAAACAGCGATGCCCGAAATTGTGTAAAGGTCATTTGCGCGGCGGGGAAGTCCTTTGTAGTCCCCAATCAACGTCACATCTTTTGTCGGTTTCAAGATGACTTCGTCCATAGGCATCATCATCTTTGGATCGACGGGGCGGCTCAATTTCTTAGCAAGCGGATTGCGAATGATCAATAGGTTCGGATCGGTTACAGCGCCGTCCCATCCAGAGCCAACAACGTTTATGTAATGACCGTTGTAGCGCTTGTACGTTCCCGGTGACACATAAGAGTAATAGCCCAAATGGAGCCACACGACAGTGTTGGGTTGCGCCGTCTTTTCTTTCACCCAATTGAGATTGACGGTGGTTGCGTGGTCCGTTCCGCCTAATCTTCCGAAAAGTGGGCGGTAGCCCTCGTACTCAAATCGTTTAATTTCGACGCCGCACGTTTGTAGATATTTCGAAATTCCCAAGATCATCGCGGTGTCGTTTGTGCCATCGCGCCCTTCTGTTCCGATGAAATCGCTAGAAGCGAGTTGGCGCACGAGGGCGTAGGCGTCTTCCATCGTGTCGCCACTAAGGAGCGATGGATACCCGTGGCGAGCGAGAAAGACGATGGCGTTTGCGGCGGCGGTTGGTGCGCAGTAATTCTTGCCTCCGTTCGCGTAGTTGCCGTCCGGGTCGGTTTGGCAGAGGCGCGGAGTGTCGAATGTTTTGTCGTAGTAGAAGGCGGGTGGGGCGCTCGCCTGGTGCGAGATGAGAGTCATCGATAGCAGCGCGACCAGGTTCATGTCTCTATTGTTGCAGCATAAAGAGTCTTCGTGGTTCCGTGGCCATCTCGGAATCCCCCATCCCCTGCCCCTTCCCCCTTTGCCAGCACAAGCCATCTGGCAGAAAGGGGAAGGGGCTCAGGACGAAAACACCAATCTCCCGCCGACATACACGGCGGTGGGAGCAAGGGAAGCGTAGTCGAACGATTGGACGTTGGCGGGATTGACCGGATGATCGGTCGGCCAGTCGTTGAGGATGACGAAATCGGCATTGAACCCTTCCGCGATTCGGCCGAGGTCTTTCTCGCGTTGCATCGCATAGGCGCCGGTGGCGGTGTATGCAGTGAGCGCTTCGTTAAACGAGATGTTTTGCTCGGGGTGCCAGATGGTTCCGTCGAGGATCTTGCCGGTGACCGCAGTATTGATTCCCGCAAAGGGATCGTTCGACATGACGGGCCAGTCGGAGCCAAAGGCGAGTTTTGCGCCGCTGGTCAATAGCGAGTGGTATGCGTAGCTTGACTTGGTGCGTTCGGGGCCGATGATGGTGTCGGCGTACCGCCCATCGTCGGCTTTGTGATACGGCTGCATCGAAGCGATGACACCCATGCGAGCGAAGCGCGCGATGTCCTCGGGAAGGAGATGTTGCACGTGCTCGACCCGAAATCTTTTTGATCCGATGCCGGGGATGGATTGATAGAGATCGAGAAGATCGTGGTTTGCTTGATCTCCGATGGCGTGGGCGATGACCTGAAGTTCTGCGGTGGCGGCGAGTGCGAAGCCAGCTTTATAGGTGCCGTCGGTTGCGCCGGGGCGCTCCACTCCTCTTAGATTTGTTTGACCGGGCAGGGGCGTTGTGAAATTCTCATGCATGTAGGCGGTTCGCGATCCGAGCGAACCATCCATGTACGCTTTGATGCCTTTTGCTTCCGCCCAATTGGGGACGCTGGGCCACGCTTTGATTTCGTCGATTGTCTTTTGCCAGGTGCCGTCGACGTTTCCATAGAGGGAAACGCGGATGGTGGGTTTGCTTTCCGCGAATTTCTTCCAGTACGCGAATTCGGAGACGTCACAGATGTCGCTGACGGCGGTGATGCCGTGACTGTTTGCTTCTTTGATGGCGGCGACGAGGCCGTTGTATTTATCTTCGTCGCTGGTGGGCGGGACGGGGATGAGGTCGAGGGCGTTGTCCCGGATCATGCCGGTGGGTTCGTGGGTGGTGGGATCGCGGTCAATGACACCGCCCGCCGGATCGGGCGGGCCGTTCTTATCGATATGGGCGGCGACGAGTGCGGCGGTATTGACTATGGAAGAATGCCCGTCCATTCTGCGCAGAACGGTAGGGCGATCGCCGGTGAGAGGATCGAGCCATTCCTTCGTGGGCTGTTCGGGGTTGGGCCAATCTTCAGCGTTCCATCCTCGACCGATGATCCATCCGCCGGGTTTGACGTTGGCAGCGTAGTCCTTAACGCGCTGTAGGAATTCTTCTTTGGTCTTGGTGCCTTTCAGTTGGAGTTGGAGGAGGGTGTCGCCGTGGTCGGCGAGGTGGGAATGGGAATCGATGAGGCCGGGGATGATGACGCGGTGTTGGGCGTTGATGATGACGGTCTTCGGTCCGACGAGGTCGGGGTTGCTCTTGCCGACGAAGACGAATTTGCCATTGGAGACAGCGAGACTGTCGGCGGCGATGATCTTTCCGTCGGTCCAGATGCGGGCGTTCGTGATGATCAGGTCGGCGGGGGGTGTTTGGGGGAGCAGGAGGGAAGCCGCAAGGATCGCGATCATATTGTTGATTCTAGCGTTGTGGCCCTGGTCCTTCTGAATCTAAGCCCATGCACCATTGTATGGGCAGGGAATCTCAGTCCCACGTTCACCACCAAGGACACAAAGAGCACAAAGTCTCACAAAGAACTCGGAAGGTTGGAGAGCCTGGGTGGTCGCGGACGCGCGATACGGGATTTTTGAAAATCGAAGAACCGGTTTAAGTAGTTGGTAGTCGGAATATTCACCTCCTGAAGGAGGGTTACAACTTGAATAAACCAATCATCTGGGCGCTTATTGCCGGTGTCGCGACCGGCCTTTCGTTACCTTTCCTCGTTCGTCCAGCCAAGCCGGGTCCAACGGCTGCGGTTGTTTCGCCCCACAAGTCCAAGTCGGCTAAGCCGGTTTCGGTTGCCCCGACGGTTGTTGCTTCCCGGGAGAACACGACGGCACGGCTGGTCGCCGAGCCGATTCAGCCGACCACTCCGATGGTGCCCAAGCGGGCAAGGCGCGGGCGTCGGTCCAGCCGGTCGCTCGACCGCAACATGATGCGGCGGTTGCAGGACCAGGATCGCAACGCCTGGCGGGCGGCGGATCGGATGTTGGAACTGGAGCGGGGAAGGGTGTGATGATGGGGATAAGGGGTTAGGGTTTAGGGTTTAGGGTTTAGGCCTAAGCTTTACTAAGGACTTGACGGAGAACAGCGTGGAGTTTTAGGTATCTGATCCAGATCAAGATGCTCAGCGACACCAGGCCGATTCCGAGGCCCAAATTCGCGATGTCCCTTTCGCCTATAGGCCCCGTGAAGCCCATATAGAAACCGACAATGTGACTTGAAAACGTTACGGGTAGTCGCGGGAGTTTTCTGCTGCCCTTGTCCCAATCGCTCACCGTACCTTCGAGTTTTAGGAGATCGGGATGCGACCTTAATTCTGAGAGGAAATATTTGCGTTCCAGCATCACAATAGACACAGGATCTTGCGGTCGTGAAATGGATCGAATGGGGATATAGACCTCGGTGGTTTCCGGGTCTTGGATCGCGCGTGACAAGTCTGCGAAGGCATCCGTTAGGAGGTAGTTGCCATGGGGAGATTTGGTGTCTTCAATTTGCTTGGGGGTTGCGGTCTTAACGCGGATTTTGAGATATGTCGGTAGCGCCAAGGACACGCCCAAGGCGCAACCGGCGAGCGCGAGGACCGTTGCCATGAGCAGGTCTACCCTTTGCTTCGACATCCCATTGCAAGGACGGATTTTTAGGCGACTTTGGCCCAAGTGCCCGATGCTCGTCGAAGTTCTAGCACCCCTTCAGGGTGCGAAGAGTTTTATGGTCGACTTCCCAGGGCGTTGCCCTGGGCTTCACGTAAGGTCAGCCCCGTTGGGGCTGAATATGGAAAATATCGGCCACCTAAGAGATTGATCGCTGATGCGATGTTTCAGCACGCGTTCCGGTGTGCCTATCGAGATTTGCGTCGGAGAAACGATCCAACGGTTCGGCTCCCGATGCCAGCATTCATGAGAATGAAAGACACGCCAAGAAGTATCGGGCCAAGACCGAATAGGATGTCCCATCCAGATTTGCTATTCGGTTTTCTCACGCCAAACGAAAACCCCGTGACGTGTGTAGCATAGGCGAGTTTCGGCTTGTCACTTTCGATTGGCCACGCAAATGCTTCACCTGATAGTTCGGCGTTGCTCTTAAGGCTGTGAAGTTCTTCTTGCGACAACATCATGAGGATTGAAACCGGTGCGTGGCTGTCGCTATGTGATCGCACCGGAACGACGGCAGCGTCGTATTGATCTAATTTGAGAACATTCGCGAGGTCGACGAATCCATCCGTTATTCGATAATTACCATCCGGGTTCTGCAGCCGTGATAGCTCGTGAACGGTCACATTGTGAACTTTGAAGTAGTCGTACTCAGAGTAAATAACCCAGCCGCCAAACCAGATGAGGATCAAAGATACGATCCAAACGAAACCGGTCACAGCTTGACTTCCCGTCATCTACTTGCAAGGACGTTGTTCCGAATGTTTTCGTTGAAGCTCTAGCACCCTTTCAGGGTGCGGAGTCTTGTCGCAATCGATAACCCAGGGCGTTGCTCTGGGCTTCAAATAGGGTCAGCCCGGTTAGAGATGAATGGGGCAATGGCCCGAGCAGTTTTGGGGGCGAATGAGAAGTGTGGGGCCTCGATATTGTTTGGTGACCTAAATAAAATCAATGGCCGCCACGGGGGATGCACCCTAGGTTCAACTAGGTTCAAATAGGTTTAGCTGGTTCAGGTAGGTTCAAAAGGGCAGGATTAGCCCGCCGACCTCAACCTAGCTCTGGAGCTCAATAACGTTAGGCTTCCAATCTAATTGCTTCAGCACGCCGAGATAGTCCGCCTCGGTCAGCTGCTCGGGGCGTTTGCCAAGCAAAGCGACGACGACGCCTTCCATCACGTTGGTGGCGAAGGTCTCCCCGCCCATGAGGGGGGTGGTGGTGATAGCGCGGACGGCGCCCGTCTCTTTTAGCCAGTCCAAATCCGCTTTTCGGAGGGTTTGGGTGATGATCGTTTTGCCTTTCATATCATCCGGCGCGTAGCGGCGAATGTAGTGCCAATCACCGGCGATGACATCGGCCTCCGCGAAGTATTTCGGAAACTTCGGCGTCCGCTTTTCTTGCTTTTCACCGGTCGGATAAAACCACTTAAAGGGAAGCTTTGTGATGAGAGGAAGAACGATCGATCCTAGTCGTCGCACTCCTTGATAAGTGCGAAGAGGGATGGGAATTCCGATACCAAAAAGCAAATCTCCGAACGTCGTTTTCGCGCCAACTTTTCCGAGTGCTTGGGCCATTCCAAAACGATCGACGGCGCTGACGAGGAGGACGTGGCTCTTCGGGAAATCGATGATGCCATCGCGTTGAAGAGCGAGAATCGTTTCTCTCTCGAGAGTGTGTTTAAGACCGCCGCCATCGACGACCGGGGTTTTCGTTGCGCCCTTTATGAGATTGATAATTTCTCGGAAAGCATATTTCTTGTTGTCGATAACGACATTGATATCGGCGCCGCCAACGCCCAATGCATCGACCTTTCCATCGAGGTCTTTGAACATCTGGGCGAACGCTTGCATGTCGCCGTTCGTGCCAATGCGTTCGATGGTGAAGGGCTGGCCCAATATCTCCAATTCGTGCTTTTTATCGCGCTTGCTGGTGCCGAGGCTGACGCTGACGACTCGCTTCATTCTTCAGTACACCGCCAAGACTTCGATCTCGATGTCGACGCCTCGGGGAAGGCCGGAGGCGGCGACGGTGGATCGGGCGGGCGGGTTCTCGCCAAAGAACTGGCCGTAGACCTCGTTCATGGGGGCGAAATGGTCCATGGAGGACAGGAAAATGCTGGTTTTGACCACATTCTGAGGGGTCAGCCCAGCGGCTTTGAGGAGTCCATCGATGTTGCGGAGGACCTGCTCGGTTTGGGTCTTGATATCGCCCTGGACGAGTTCGCCAGTGGGGGTGAGGGGGATCTGGCCGCTGAAGAAAACGAACCGCCCTTCGGCGCGGATCCCCTGGCTGTAGGGGCCGATAGCCGCAGGGGCGTCGGTAGTAGAAATAACCTCTCGGGTCATGCCTTGAAGGTTACCGATCTTTGAAGGAGTTCTCCCACGCCATTCGGCTTTGGGAGAACACGTTCAAAGACAAATATCTATTTTTCTTGGGTTCTCCGCTTCGCCTCCGCTCCGCTTCGGAGTTCGCTCCGAACCCTTTCTTTATCTCCGGACGCAAGTCAGATTCAGAGCAATGCCCGTTCTGTTGGCGATACCGATATCACGCTGAAGGTCCAATTCAGGTTCCAGTGACACGCGCCGAGTTCCGAGAGCCTAGAGCCAAAAGCCTGGAGCCGAGCGCCTAGGCAAGGTACATTCGGGCACGGCTCGACGTCTGTAGAGAAGGCCGACACCCAGGTGATTATTTGACCCGGTTCGCGTTTATCATCCACCCTCTATCCGCGAAGGATGTCGCGCGCAAATATCCGATCGCCAAGTACTTTCCAGATAGCTGGATCGAGGCGTTCTTGATGCGCAAGAAGCCGCTTGTGCTGAGCAAGATCACAGGGATCGAATCGCTCACGGGCGCGAAGACGGAAGGCATTTTCCTCGCGTGTCCGATGACGCCGAAGCAAATGATGACTCTGCCGGTTGAGAAGGTCTACGACAAGATCGTCGCAACGGTGGAGCTGGCCGCCAAAGAGGGAGCGCAACTCATTGGCTTGGGCGCGTTTACGGCAGTGGTCGGCGATGGTGGCATAACGATTGCGAAGAGATCGCCGATTCCGGTGACGACGGGGAACAGCTACACAGTTGCAACCGCGATCGAAGGGACGCTGAGAGCATGTAAGGATGTCGGAGTCGACATTCCGACGGCGACGTTGGCTGTAGTGGGCGCGACCGGTTCGATCGGAAAGACCTGCGCCAAGATTTTAGGGAAGCAGTTCGGTCGTACGATCGTGATTGGTCGTGATTTAGCGCGAACACAGGCGGTGGCCGATGAAATTCCTGGCGCTGTTGCCACCACATCTATCGATTTGATCCATGAGGCGGACGCCATTATCACCGTCACATCGACCGATTCGGAAGTGATCATGCCGGAGCACTTGAAACCCGGCGCGGTGGTATGCGATGTGGCTCGTCCTCGTGATGTTTCGGTGCGGGTTGGTCGCGAGAGGCCGGATGTGCTTGTGATCGAGGGCGGCGTGATCAAGGTGCCCGGGCCGGTGCAGTTTAATTTCCGTTTTGGCTTTCCTGATGGTACGGCTTACGCATGCATGAGCGAGACGATGATGCTTGCGCTCGAGGATCGGGCGGAGAGCTACACGTTGGGCAAGGACGTGAGTGTCGAGCAGGTGGAAGAGATGATGGCGCTCGCTAAGAAGCACGGGTTTACGCTGGACACGTTTCGGTCGTTTGAGAAGGCGGTCGATCAGGCGGCGATCGATCGGGCGCGGGCCGCGCGGATGGGCGCGAAGCCGTCCACGCCGCCTCCTGGCGGGAAGTTAGCGCCGGAGAATTAGTGTTGCTGCACCCTTCCCCTTTCTGCTGGATGGTTCGTGCCAGCAAAGGGGGAAGGGTTGGGGATGGGGGATCAGATCACTCCCACCTACGGGGCGGTTTAGTATTCGTTCGTTCACAACAAGTTTCGTAAACGAAGTGCAGAAACCTGCCTAAGGCGGGACTCTTATCGAAGATTTGCAGACTAGGGAATCGCAAAGTGATGATGCCGAATTCTTCTAAGTCTTTGTCGCGCTGCGCGTCGTATTCTTTCTGAGATTCGTGTTGCTCACCGTCGATTTCTATGCAGACTTTTGCGCTTGGGCAATAGAAGTCTAAATGGTATTTGCCGACGTTTTGCTGGCGTCGGAACTTAAAGCCGTTTCGCTCGTTGCGAACGAAGCTCCAAAACACCCTTTCTGAGACAGACATCTCTTTCCTGAGTTGGCGTGATCGGGCAAGACTTGCGTTTCGTGTGTTGTCGGGAAGTCTTGCCACGATTATTTATCCCCCATCCCCCCGTCCCCTTCCCCCTTTGCCGCACAATCATCGGACAGAAAGGGGAAGGGGTGACGCAATTACACGTTTGTCAGCGGGCTCTTCTTCAAATGCCAGTCCGTCTCCCGCTGGAAGTCGCAGGCGACTCGATAGCAAACATCCTCACGCATGGCGGGGGCGATGACTTGGATTCCGATTGGGGCGCCGTTTTCGAAGCCATACGGCATGCCAAGTGCGGGCCAGCCAAGCAGATTCGGAGGGGAGATCATGTCGCCGCCCATGTTGATCCACGTTTTGTCGAACGGGGTGTCGACGGGCAGGGAAGCGTGATAGAAAGTTGGGGTGAGGATGCAGTCGCACTTATCCCAAATTGCATTTGCTTGTAAAGCTTCCGTGCGGAAGCGCATCGCCCAAAGATAATCGACAGCCAAAGTTTGCAAGGCTGCGGAAAAACCGGCGACTTGATCGACGTCCTTCAGCATCTGGAATCGATCGCCTCGGATGAAGTTTTCGTGAGCGCTCGTTCCTTCCGCATCCACGATGATGTTCATCGCGGTTTCGTAGGGTAGCGCGGGCATTTCGACATCGACGGTCTCATAGCCGAGACTCTTCAAAACAGCGAGGGCGTCGTTATAGGATTTCTCGGCGGCGTCCGCTTTGTTTTTCGTGAAGTCCTCTTTGAGAAGTCCGATGCGCGGCTTCGGTCCGCGAGCTTTGAGATTCATTTTTTCGGAGAGCGAGGTGCGATCCATCGGATCCCAGCCGGAGATGGTTTCCAATACCGTGCCGCAGTCCTGCGCGGATCGGCAGATCGGTCCGACTTTGTCGAGAGACCATGCGAGGGCCATCGCGCCGTATCGGCTCACTCGGCCATAGGTCGGTCGAAGTCCCGTTGCTCCGTTAAACGCGGCGGGGCAGAGGATCGAACCGCTCGTTTCGCTTCCCAGGGAGAAGCCGACACAACCGAGAACGGTTGACGATCCGGAGCCACTGCTGGAGCCACCGGCCCACAGCTTCTTGTCCCATGCGCTGAGGCCAGGACCCATGCGGCTCGCATCGGCGACGTTGTAGTTGCCGCCTCCAGCGAGCTCGATCATCTCGAGTTTCGCGACGAGGACGCCGCCTGCATCTTGGAGTCTGGCGAGAGCGGTCGCGTCGTGGTCGAAGATCTGATCGGCGTGACCGGGGGAGCCCCAGCGGGTGGGGATGCCTTTGCTCGCGATGAGATCTTTGACGCCGAACGGAATGCCGGTGAGAGGGTGCGCTTTGCCGGATGCGAGTCGGTCGTCGGCGGCGCGCGCCTGGCGCATCGCGAGTTCAGTTGTCATTTCCGCGACTGCGTTGTGGTCTTTGCCGATCGAGTTGAGTCGATCGGTGTACATCTGGGTGAGCTCGACGCTGGAGACTTTCTTGGCGCGGAGGGCTTTGCCCATTTCCGCGATGCTGGAGAGAGGAGAGATCACTTCTTGCCCTCCACCGGAGTTACCGCGAACATGAAGCAGGGTTCCGAGTTCTCTTGAAGCGTGTGCTTCAGGCGCTGGGCGCTGTTGTTCTCGTTATTGGCGATCGCGGGTTTCAGGAGTTCCTTCGCGCGGTCGGACAGAGGCTTGGCTAATTTGCCTTCGATCAGAGCGACTTTCTTATCGATTTCAGGGTCGGGTTTAGGGGCTGCCGCCGGGTCTTGGGCTTTTAGGAGAGAGGGTACTGCGAGTGCTGCAGCACCAAGGAGTCCGCGCTTTGCCAGGTCTCTTCGCGTGATCTTGTCCGACATGGAGCCATTGTATCGAAAGCGGCGGTGGGTTGTAAGCGTTGGTTGCGCGATTCTCTATGTCGAAGATCCCCCATCCCCTGCCCCTTCCCCCTTTGCCGGCAAGAGCCATCCGGCAGAAAGAGGAAGGGTGAACTACACTGTTGGCATGTGGCAGAAGTTCTCAGATGAGGCTAGGAAGGCGATGGCAGTGGCGGAGGAAGAGGCAGCCAAGGGCGGCAAGATGGTGATCTCCACCGAGCACATGCTTGTCGGCCTGATGAAGGCAGAGGCTTCGGCGGCTGCGGGCGTGTTGGCCCGCCTCGGCGTGCATCTTGGTGCGGTCGAGGCTGAGGTCGCAAAGCTCGAGCCCGATCCGGTGGGGAAGAAGCCTCGGACCAAGGTGATCCTTTCGCGGGATGCAAAGAGGGCGATCGATGCGACCTATCAAGAGGCGATGGATATGAAGGACAAGATCATCGATACGGAGCATTTGCTGATCGGTCTTGTTGCGCAAGGCGGCGCGGCGACGAAAATTTTGGCGAACCTCGGCGCGAATTTGGAGAAGGTGCGGAAGGCGGTTCACGAGCTACCGAAGGCAGTTGCGCCCGGTCTTGACGAGTGAGTTTTAGTCGCCTTGTATCGCCTTGGCTTTCTCTTCTTCCTCTTCCACCTCTTCGGGGCGGTTGAGAGTGACAGCGGGGCGGGGACGGTCGAGCATCGCAGTGCCGGTTGCTTTTTCTCGAACGTGCTTTTCTTCTGCTCGCTCTTCCGCGCCGGGGGCGACGGGCCAGAGCGTCTTGTCGATCCAATAGGAGTGGGTGAACTCCTCCCATACTCGGTTGTACACGTCGATGGTTTGGTCGGCGATGTGGGACCAGTTGAAATCGGTGTGGAGGCGAAGCTTCGCGCGGGCGGCGAGCATCTTCGCGCGGGTGGTGTCTTTCAGGACGCGCAAAATTCCCCATGCGAGGGACTCCGCATTGCCGGAATAGAAGCTCGTGCCCGTCTTGTCATGCTGGACGACTTCTTTGAGTCCGCCCGCATCGGAGGCGACGACGGGTGCGCCTGCCGCCATTCCTTCCAGCGCGACGATTCCGAACGGCTCATAAAGGGAAGGGAAGACGGCGACATCCGCGCAGCGATACAGTTGATACAACGGGCGCTGCGACATGAAGCCGGTGAACAGAACGCGATCTCCGATGCCCGCCCAATTTGAAAATCGTTTGAAGCGATCCATTGCGCCGCCGCTGCCAACGATCACGAGTTTTGCTTTCGGCTCATCGGCGAGGACGACGTTTGCTGCATCGAGAAGAAGATGGATGCCTTTCTCTCGCACAAAGCGACCGACGTAGAGAATGATCTTCTCGTCGGGCTCCGCAAATTGCGCGCGATAGGCGGCGCGTTCTTCGTCCGACCATTCGAAGTCGAACTTGTTTGCGTTGACACCGTTGTAGATGATGTCGATCTTGTCGGTGGGTGCATCGAAGATGCGGTGCACTTCGCCGCGCATGAATTCGGAAGCGACGATGATGCGCCACGCTTCGTAGGTCAGCCAATATTCCTGCTCGTGAATGTAGTTGGAGGTTTCGCCTTGGATGCCGCCGTGGCGTCCGTGCTCGGTCGCGTGGACGGTGGCGACGAGGGGCAGAGAATATTCGTATTTCAGCTCTCGTGCGGAATCGAGGGAGAGCCAATCGTGGGCGTGGAAGAGAGTGGGCTCACCACCCGGTCGCCAGTCCTCAAGAAGTTGGCGGACTTTTCGCTCGGTGGCGAGATTGAGGAGTTGGATCTCGTGGACGAAGTCATTGGGATCTTCCGTGAGGTGGACCCTATGGACGTGAACGCCGCTCGGTTGCACTTCCTCATCGGGCGCGCGGGGCGTGGACTTTGTGACGACGTGAACGTCGATCCCCTTGGATTGGAGTTGCTGAGAGAGGTCGTGAACGTGCGGGCTGATGCCTCCGACGATTCGGGGCGGGTATTCCCAGGAAAGCATCATCACGCGCATGTGGCTAAGAGGTTAGCAGGGAAAAGGTGGCGAAGTGATCAGATAACGGTGATCAGTGATCTGATGCGAGCCGCAACGACAAATGCGAATCTGATCTCTGATTTCTGATCACCGATTGCCAGTTGCTTACATCGCAGCCGACGGGGCTTGTCGCTCGGCGTCGCTGTCGACTTCGAAGAACTCCATCGGCTTAAAGCCCATAGCGTTTGCGGCGATGTTGCTCGGGAAGGATTGGATCGCCGTGTTGAAATCTCGGACGACCGCGTTGTAATACTGCCGCGCGTCTGCGATGCTTTTCTCCGATTCGGCGAGTTGGCGTTGGAGGTCGAGGAAGCTTTGATTCGCTTTAAGGTCTGGATATGCCTCGGCGAGGCCGAAGATCTTGCCGATACCCATCGCGAGGGAGCCTTCGGCGGCGGCGCGAAGAGGGATGTTGTTCGAGGCGGCGGTGGCGCTCGATCGGGCCGCGACCACTTTTTCTAACGTTGCGGCTTCATAACCCGAGTAGCCCTTGACGGTGGCGACGAGGTTGGGGACGAGTTCTGCGCGTCGTTTGAGATAGACATCGACGTCCGACCATGCGTTCTTGCCGAGGTTGCGCAGGCTGACGAGCTTGTTGTAGGTCAGCCCGAAGACGAGCAGGACGAGGACGATCAGGGCGATGAGGACGTAGACGGCGGTCATTCAGGTTCGATTGTGGCTCAAGTCGTAAGTCGTAAGTCGTAGGTCGCCGGAGAGCCCGGCTCATTGGCACGGACACTGACGGCACACAACGTAGCAAACGACTGGCTCAGGCAGCGGGTTGCATTCCGGCGCTGTGTTTCGTTGTGGCGTTGTGGTTAATCTGGCTTCAAGTGGTTCACACTAACGGAGTGGTGTCACTCATCGCTCTCGCCCTCTTCGTTCGCCAAGATTCGCCTGAGATGCTGCTCAAACGGATGCAGGATGCGGTGAAAGCCAACGCGCCGGATAAGGTGGGGGCGCTTTTCAATAACGCGAAGGACGCAGATTATTTGTTTCGCATGGCGGGCCGTGACGGTGGGCTCAAGAATCTTAAGGTTGCGGTATTCGAATCGCCAAAGGGTTGGGAGAGTACGGGAAAGTATTGGGCGACTTTTCACGCGTGGCAAGAGTTGGAGCAAGACCACGATCCGATCTATCGCGTGATCGACACACCGCAGGGGATGATGTTGGGCGCGGAGATTCCTGAATGGGATTGTAACGGGAAGCTCCTGTCCGCGAATACAGTAGTCGATCTTTCCGCAAAGACGGGAGATGTGTACGTAAAGACTTCGTTGAAATATCAGAAGAATGAAGATCACAAGGCGCTTCTGTTTCGATTAGAAGACACTTATAAAGATATTAGAGTTTGGCTCGGAGATCAGGGGGCGAATCCGATACCCGTCGTTGACGAAACACAAGTCGGTCGTCCAAAGAACGGTTTCCTACGTGTCGGTGGGCTCTTGGCAATTGAGCCAGGCGCCGGCTCGATAGATTTGAGTTACGTGGGCCACTTTGGGGCGGGTGCAATGTATTCCGACGATCGCGATCAAGTTTTGCCGGATCGTGCTTACATCACCTCTTTTTGGGTGCCTAGTTTGGGTCGGTTGCCGTTCAAGAGTTCGGTGACGGTCACGGCGCCCAAAGACTGGAAGGTCTTCTCCGAAGGCGTAGCGGGCAAGACGATGGTACAGGGTGAGACGGCGACGACGCCCTTTACCTGCACGATTCCAATTACGTATCCCAAAGTTGTCGCAGGGAAGTACCTGATGGCGAGCGAGGGGAC
>Ga0070666_10000577_pt1 | contig 22209 bp, 18 predicted proteins | sample KBSS23metaG_FD_64677 | JGI IMG/M metagenome (GOLD analysis project Ga0070666, IMG submission 64677) | Switchgrass rhizosphere microbial communities from Kellogg Biological Station, Michigan, USA - KBS S2-3 metaG | ecosystem: Host-associated > Plants > Roots > Rhizosphere > Soil ... | reverse complement strand
CCGGCCGCATCCGAGCACAGGAACGCGATCAGCGCGGCGACCTCCTCGGGTCGGCCCGCGCGCCCGGCGGGGACAAGCTGGCGGATCTGCGCGGCGTCGAATGCCGCGTCGGTAAGACGCCCGGCGACTACGCCCGGCGCGACCACGTTGACCGTGACCCCACGCGAAGCCATTTCGCGCGCCAGCGATTTCGCCGCGCCGTGCAGCGCCGACTTCGCCGCCGCGTAGTTGACCTGGCCGCGGTTGCCGAGCTGCGCGGCGACCGACGACACCGCGACGATACGCCCGAATTTCGCCCGCGCCATCGGCAGCAGCAGCGGCTGCGTCACATGAAAGAACCCGTGCAGCGACACATCGATCACGCGATGCCATTGCGCCTCGCTCATGCCCGCCAGAGGAGCATCGTCGTGGATGCCGGCGTTGTGCACGAGGATGTCGATCGGTCCGGATTCAAGCTTCGCCTCGATCGCCGCGCGCGTCGCCGCGGCGTCGACGATATCGAACGTCAGCACTTCGCCTGCGCCGCCGTTCTTGTGGATTTCGTCGATCGCCGTCTGCGCGCGCGCCGGATTCGCATGCGCCTGTGCATAGACGAAATGGCCCGCATCGGCGAGCGCCGCGCAGATTGCCACGCCGATGTCGCCGCTGGCCCCGGTGACGAGGGCGCGGCGTGGCTTTGCATGCATAGCGTTCTCTGTCATGCAGACATTCTTGCACAGCGCGGCTCCGGCCAATTACGCTGGCCTTGAACCTTTATCGCACACCGGCTGCCGGGAACAGAAACCGCCATGTCCACACCTATGTACTCCATCCCGCTGGCACACCGGCGCACGGAGAATCTGCATATCGTGTTCTGGCTGGTCAAGGACATCAGCTGGTGCCTGATGTGGCGCACACTCGGCATGATCATGATCGTGCCGACGCTCGGCGCGGCGATCTTTATCACCTGGCGCGCACGCCATCAGCGTGAGGACCTCGCGCACAACCTTGCCGTGGTGTTCTGGATCACGGCGAACGCGTGGTGGATGATCGCGGAATTCTTCGAGTTCGACGAAACCGCCCTGTGGCACGGCGTCACTGGCAGGCAGTTCGCGCTGATTCCGTTCTGCATCGGCGCGGGAATCCTCGCCTGGCATTACCTCGGGCGTCTCCTCGCCGCACGTACCGCCAGTCTCGGCAACGCCTGATTTCGTCAGGGCGCGGCGTGGATCACCGCCGCGCGACCTTCGGCGAGCACCTGGCCTCGATGCTCGACGCGGAATGCGTATTGCCAGCTCGCACCGCCATCGAGCAGCTTGATTGCGTGCACGTCGAGCGGGCCGGGCAGCTCGTCGACGCGCGCGACATGCAGGCGCACGCTGCGCAGCGAGACAAGCAGACCCGGCACCGCAACCTTGCCTTCGCGCTGCGCGAGCAGGCCGCCATGCACGGCCATCGCCTGCGCGCCGTATTCGCACAGGTGCACTGCGCGCAGCCGGCCATCGCTGCGCAACGGGTTGTCGGTGTGCGCATGCGAGGTTGCGGTCAAATGAATTCGCGTGTCATCCCAGTCGACGACGCTGTCGAGCAGGCTCATCGCCCCGCGATGCGGAATCAAATATTCCCAGTCTGCCTTAACGATCATGCTGCGAATTCCTCGCCATGATCGTCGACAGGCAGAAATGGAAGGCGACGCCGAGCGCCACGGTCAGCCCGATCGCGCGCAGCACGGGCACGCTCGACGTCGCGAGCAGCCCGAACACGAATACGGCGGAGACGACACAGACCAAGGTGGCGTGCAGGGTGCGGCGCGCTTCGGCCGGATCGTCGACGCGGCGTTCGAAGAACAGCGCGTAGTGCAGGCCAAGGCCAGCGGCTAGGGTCAACGCGACGAGATGGAACAGCGACAGCGACACGCCGCCAAGACGCAACATCGCGAGCGCGAGCAGGGTGGCGAGCGACATCGGCGCGATCACGTGCCAGGCGCGGCGCAGATCGCGGAAGGCGAGGGCGACGGCGACGGCGAGCAGAGCAAGCGCGACGAGCAGGGCGATGCCGATGCGCGCACGGTAATCAGCGACTAGCGATTCGGAGGCGCCCTTCAAGTCGAGCAGCCTGACGTTGTCGCCGAGTTGCGCGACTGCCTTCGCCAGCGCATCTGCGTCGTGCACACCGCTGAGCGTGGCGAGGCCGAGGCCGCGGCCGTCGCGCTCCACCAGCATCGCATTGAGCCGCGCGCCAAGCAGCGAGGCGCCAAACGTTTTCGGTGTCAGTGGAGGCAATTTGCGTGCAGCTTCGACGTCATCGAGGAATGGCACGAACAGGTCGGGCTGGAATTCGCTTTCGTGCGAGGCGTGGTCAAGCGCGGCCTGCAGCGTGACGCGGTCGGGCAGCGTCGCCTGACGTGCGGTCTGAGTGCCGAGACTCGGCAACCAGCGGCTTGGCAATTCGACGTCGTCGACGAGCTTGTCGGCAATCCACTTTTCCACGCGTGGAGACATTTTCTCCGACAAGGCGAGCACACTGTCGGCATCCGCCGCGGCGAGCAGGAGCAGGTAGCGCACATCGGGAGCGCCGAGCGCGGCGCGCAGCTCGCCTTCGCGCTGCAACAGCTGCGGCGGCACCGGTGTCAACGCGGCGAGATCGTTCTGCCACAGCGGCGTCGGCGCAAAGCCGATCGCGGCACAGGCGAGCACGAGCAGCAGCCACGGCAGCACGCGCAGACGCGGCGCCGCGTCGAGCGTGATCCGTAGTTTTTCCAGCCACGCAGAGTCGGCCACATCGGTGAAGCGCTCGGGCAGAACTGCGGGCAACAGGGCGCGGGTGACGAAACCGGCGACGATCAAGCCGGCGATCGTGAACACAGCGAGCTGCTGCAGCCCGGTCACGCCCGAGGCGAAGAAGGCGAGATAGGCGATGCAAGCCGAGGCGATCGCCAGGCGCAACAGCGACCAGACGCCGGCGAGGCTTTCCTGCGCGCTGACACCCGCGCGCCGGTGGCTGAGCAGGCGCAACGGATATTCCTGGGCGACGCCGAGCAGGGTAAAGCCGAACGCAAGCGTAATGCCGTGAATCGGCCCGAATACGAACGCGGTAGCGGCGATGCCGGCGAGCGCGCCACTGGCGATCGGCAGCGCGGCCGAGAGCAGCACGCCCGGATGACGATAGGCGAGGAGCAGCAGAACGACGAATGCAAGCGTGCCGATGGCGCTGAGCCACTCAGCTTCGGCGCGCGTGTTCGCATTGACGAGCACGCTGAAGTAACCCGGTCCGCTGATTTCCAAGTGCGCTTGCTTGCTGTCGGCCAACGCGTCGAACTTCGCGCGCAGCGCATCGATCGCCGCGCCCTGCGCCGCCGGATCGAACGCCGGTGCAGCGGTTTCGACGAGCAGCAGCGCGCCATCGTCGGGCGCCACCCACACGCCGTCGCGCATTTGCGGTGCCTTGGCCGGCGTCCAGCGCTGCGCGAGCTTGAGCATTTCCAGGGTCGGGTCGCGCGCGAGCCACGGCTTCAGCATGCCCGCCGCAGGCGAGGCCAGGTCTTCGACGCGCTGGCGCAATTCGTCGCGCAGGAAATCGGCATCGAGCGGCTGCGCATCGAGCGTTGGAGATAACAGGTAGCGATACGGCAGCAGCGCCGGATCGAGTGCAGTGAGGTCAACCTCGCCGTTCAGCACGCGGGTGAAATGCGGGTCTCCGCGCAGCGCCTGGGCGAGGCCGCGGCTGAGCTCGGCGAAGTGCTCGAACGACTCCTGCTTCGCCGCGATTTCGAGCAACAGCAGACGCGATGCCGGCCCCTCGCCGATCTGGTCGAGCAGCAGCTTCTGGTCCGCATTGCGCGGCGGCGGCATGAAGGCGCGCAGGTCACTGGTGACAACGAGGCTGCGCTGAACGACAAAACCGAGCGCGGCGAGGGCGAAAATCCAGGCGCCGAGCAGCAACCAGCGATTTGCGACGACGCCGCTGCTCAAGGTGTGGGACCGACGCAGAGTTTTTCGACAGACTCGCGCGTCAGCGGATCGCCGAATTTGGCTTGCGCGAGGCTGCCGAGCAGCATCGTGCTCGAATCGCCGTCGGCCTCGCGCAAGGTGAAACAGCTCGGCTCGTTGCCGCGGCCATCGACGATCATCGCCGAGAGTTGCTTGACCAGCGCAGCCGACCGCGGGGTGAGTTTCAATTGCCAGCTTTCGCCGCGACGCGTCGCCTCGACGCTGAAATCGCGGTTGAGCGCTTGCGCGTCGCCGCCGAGCAGCGCGGAGAACCCGGACAGCAACGCGCCGAGTTCGGGCGCGCGTTCGAGCGAGAACGTACGTTCGCTCTTGCCTTCGCGCTGCACGCGGACATCGGCGCCGGCGATCGTGGTCGTCTCCTGATACGGCGCATCGACGCGCTTGCCCAGCTGCCCCGCGCCACCGTAGTGCAGCTCGCCCCGCAACAGGATCGGCCGGCGCAGCATGTGCACGAAGCGCACCTCGGCGTAAACCGTGTCGGCCGGCACCGGGCGGCGCAGCGAGACAACCAGTGCCGCCGTTTCCGGCGCGAGTTCAGCCGGCGGCGGAGGCGACGGAGTCGCGACGAATGTCAGCGCGCTCGCGAGGAGAATCCCAGAAATCATATAAGTTGAACCAGTTGTACGGATATCGGCGCGCATAGTCTTCGAGCCGCGCGGCGTAGCGTTGCGCCCACACCTGCAATTGCGCGGCGCGATCGCCGCGTGGGATTTTCATGCTTTGCGCCAATGTCTCGAAGTGCAGATCGTAGCGGTTGCCGCCAAGATAAACGCCGAACGCGAGCACGACGGGCAGGTCAAGCATCGAGGCGATCTGGTAGCCGGCAACGGGGATGTGTGCGGTACGGCCGAAGAATTCGACCGCTGCGGTCGACTCCTGCGCGCGCGCGCGATCGGCAAGCAGCCCGATCAGCGCACCCTGGTGCGCGGCCTCGTGCAGGGCCAGTGCCAGCGCGCCCGGATCAACGCCCGCGTCGATCACGTTTGCGGCGACGCCGGGATTGAGCGCGTGCAGCAGCTCGTTGAGCGCGCGCGTCTGCTTGAGGTCCATGACCACGCACAGCCGCACCTCAGGCCGGCGGATGGCCAGCGCGCGCAGTGCTTCGAAGCTGCCGAAATGCGAGCCGAGCAGGAGCACGCCGCGGCCGCGCGCCATCTCGACTTCGAGCTGTTCGAGGCCATGCACGCGGAACGCGAAACGATCCAGCTTCGCATCATGAAGCAAGTAGATGCGATCGAGGATCGTCGCCGCATAGCTGTGGATGTGCTTGAGGATGTCCCACGCGCGTGCCGGGCGGCCGAGCGCCAGAGTCAGGAACTCGCGCGAATCGCGCCGTTCGCGCGCGCGGCGGAAATAGAAGTACAGCGTGATCGGATACAGCGCCAGGCGCGCGAAGCCGCGGCCCGCGTAGAGGCCGGCGCCACGGATCAGCCAAATCGCGAAGCGGCCGCCGGCCTCGCGCCGCTCGCTCCATTGCGCACTCACGCCGTAGGCTCCGTCTCGGCGATGCCGCTCGCAACCGGAGTGCCGGCCCGTAGCACCTGGAAATGCAGCCGGCCATCTTTTTCCTCGACATGCAGCTCGGCTTCCTCCTCCGGCAGCAGCGGCGCGGCGAACTTCACCTGCGGCAGCGCGACGATGCGCGCGCTGTATTCGCGTTCGATCGCCGCGGCAATGTGGTCAAGCACGACCACGCCGGGCACGACCGGCCGACCGGGAAAATGGCCGGGCAATGCAGGATGGTCGGCAACGATGCGCAGGCGCGTGGCAATCATGCGTCGATGATAGCCGGAACGCATTGCTTCCCGCGGATGCGGTTCGTGCCGGTTTACTTCTCGATCAGTTCCGGCCAAACGCGGGCGAGCTCGCGCAGAAAACCAACCAGCGTATGTCGTGGCACCTGCGGCAACAGACGCGGGCGCAGCAGGAATTCGCCGAAGAACAACATCGCCACCGCCAGCGGCAGGATCAGATCGTAGGCGCGCGCTGACGGCATGGGTACGGCGATCGCGCCATGATCGTGCAGCACGCAGAGCAAGCCGAACGTCGCGAGCAACGCCTGGAACGCGGCCCAAAGCACAGTCAACCGGCGTGCGTAGCGCGCAACCGCGACCTCGTCCAATCGTGCCGGGCCGTCGATCGCCGCGATCGCGCGCGCGATCAGCGGCCGGCGCGGTGCTATGAGACTGCGCGCGAACAGCCAGCCGACGAAGGCGGCGATCGCTGCGGGCAGCAGATCGAGCATCAGGCGCGCACCGCCGATCCACCATGCCACGGCTTCGACAACCACGATCGCCGCGAGCGCAACACGCAGCATACGCGGCGAGACGATCAGGAGGTACGCGAGCGCAAGCGGGGCGATCGCCGCAGTGAGGGTTTCGTTGTGCAGCAGGGCACCGCCCAGCGCGAGCGCGAGTATTGCGAGCCAGACCGCGACGCGCATGCGCAGCTCTTCAATTCGCCCGATGGCTCTCGATATGTTGCGAAAGGGCGCGCAGGCTGGAAAAGATGCGCTTATTGTCGGCGTTGTCGGAACGCAGCTGGAAGCCGTAGCGCTTGGACACCGCCAGCGCGAGTTCGAGCGCGTCGATCGAATCGAGTCCGGTTTCGGCGCCGAACAACGGTGCCTCGGGCGCGAATTGCTCGGCCTTGAGATGTTCCAGATTCAGACTCGAAACGATGAGGCTAGCGAGCTCGTGCTCGGCGGGCGTCTGCTGTGACATGGTCGGTTTTCCGTATGCGGGCGCGGTCCGAGTACGGGCGCGGCGGCCGCGCAGTGTATCATTGCGCCATCGAAAACCTCGCGCCACGCAGGCGGCGACCTGTCTTCGGAACCTCTGATTAACCGTAGCGAGCGAAGAGAATTCGCGCGTCGCCGGAGCGCAGGAACCGGAGTTTACTGGTCCATGAGGATTCCGAGCACCGCCGGCGCGCAAGTTATCGAGCGCAGTAGGTTAATCAGAGGTCCCCTTTGTCTTCAGCGAAACCAGACATCTCCCCGCATCCCGCCACGGATGGCCTGCCACCGTTGGGCATCCGCTACGAAGCCATGGAACTCGACACCATCCTCGGCGACGACCGCGTGCTCGCGGTGTTCGGCTTCGGCGCGCAGGCGCCTGCAGCTCATGCCGATCCGCGCTACCTGCGCGTCAACCTCGAGCCCGCGGATGCGGCCGCGCCGTTCGAGGTCTGGCGCGTGCCAGGCAGCGTTCACGCAAGGCGCGACGACGGCATCGCTCAGTCATTCGACGGCGACTACGCGTTCGGCGCGATCGAGGTCGACGAGGCCGCGCACGGCGGCATCGAAAACGCCGCCGCGGTCGCCTATCGCAAACTGCTGGCCGCGGTTGCCGCGAGCGATACGCCGCACGTGCTGCGCATCTGGAACTACCTCGACGCGATCAATCTCGGTGCGGGCGACGACGAGCGCTACCGCCGCTTCTGCGTCGGTCGTGCCGCGGGGCTCGAACAAGGCTTCGTCGACGCCTACCCCGCTGCCACCGGCATCGGCGTGCGCGACGGCCGCCGCGTGCTGCAGGTGTATTGGCTGGCCGCGCGCGCAGCCGGCATCGGATTCGAAAACCCGCGTCAGGTCAGCGCCTGGCGCTACCCGCGTCAGTACGGCATCAAGGCGCCGACGTTTGCGCGTGCCACGCGCGCGCCGACGCGAAGTGTACAAGTATACATTTCCGGTACCGCTGCGATCGTCGGCCATGTCTCGCACCATCACGACGACCTCGAAGCGCAGATAGCCGAAACGCTCGCCAACATCGACAGCGTGCTCGCCGCCGCGCAAGTCGCGCCGGCCGAACGCCTGGGCGCCGGCGCCGTGCTCAAGGTCTACGTGCGGCGCAGTGAAGACGTCGCTGGCGCGCACGCGCTGCTGCGCGACAAATTGCCCGCGCAGACGTGCCTGCTGCTTTTGCACGGCGATATCTGCCGCGGCGAATTGTTGGTCGAAATCGACGGCGTGCAAAGCGCGTAGCTTTGCATTCGCTCGCGCAAGGACGATTGCCTGGTCGTGTCGCCTGCCTGCCGCGCCGAAATTCGACGTAGCTCAGGGGCGCGATTTGCTCGACAGCAGGATCAGCTGGTTTTTCCACCATTCCGGTTCGCCGTCCTTGCACTGGAAAACGACGACATCCAGATCCGGTGTTTTCGCCGCCGGCCGGAATTCCACGCGCAATGGGTACACCCCGCGGCGTAGCGGCACGACGAAGGCGTGTTGGCGCTGGCCGTGCGCGCCGTCGTGCTCGAACAGCGTCGTGCCGGCGAGCGACACGCGCACCTGGCCGGACGTACCGACGCCGATCATGTAGTAGCCCTCGGCCGGGATGGCCAGATTGCGCCCGGCGATCCCGGCGAACGCATCGCGGCCGCCGCCGTCGAAGTCGATTTCCTTCTCGGCCGTGCCGGTCTTGAACGGCCTGGCGCGCGCAAGTTCGGGCCACGCCTCGGCCGCGTAGAACGCCAGACGCCACTTTCTATCCGCGCCCACGGCATGCGCCGGCGGCTCCAGCACGTCTCCGCTTTTCAGACTATGTACCAGCACGCGATCGTAAATGCCGCGATTGGACAGCAGTGCGATCGTCGTCTTCGTCGGATCAGTGATTGCGACCTGCGGCGCGAACTTCGGCGAGGCCGCGGTCGGCGCTGTGCCATCGGTTGTGTAGTGTGCATCGGCGGAATCGCCGTCGCCGTTCAGGCCGAGATAGACGGGCTTGTCCTTAAGCACGATGCCGGCAGACGGGATTAGCTCCATCTGCCTCACCGGGTAACCCTGATAGGCGTACTTCAACGCATCGTACGTGCCCTTGAGCTTGAGCGAATCATGACTCTCGCCGGGATACTGGGTGACGGTCCAGTGCAGCGCGGCCGGGGCTTTCGCCTTGAAGATCGGCTCGACCTTGGCCATACCCATTTCCTCGTACATCTGCCCGGCGCGCGCGCCGACGAAGATCGCCTTGCCCTGCGCTGGCAGCATAGGTAAGGTCGCCGCAAGCACCGGATCGAGCGAGTGATTGTCCCACCACATCGCCGGGTCGAGAATCGCATAGCCGTCGAACAGCGCTGGCTCATGCGCCAGCACGTACATCAGAAACGTGCCGCCGAACGAGTGTCCGTGGACCAAGTTCACCCCGCTCGCCGGGTAATGCGCGTTGACGTACGGCACCAACTCGGTTTTCAGGAAGGCGAGAAACTCCCTCGCCCCGCCGGAGCGCGGCTGGCCGGCCATCACGGTCGGAGTCAGATCGTGATCGCGGCTGTTCACGCCCTTCGCGTCGAATACGTTCGGTACGCTGACCACGATCACCGGCGGCATGAAGCCGACGCTGCGCATGAAGGTCACCACGTCGACGACGATCTTCGCGTTCCAGTCGCCGTCGAGCACGTACAGCGTCTCATAGCGCTGCGTCGGGTCCTTCGCCGATTCGACCGGCAGATACACCTCGATCGGCCGTTTCTGCTTGAGCAACACCGAATCGATCGCGTCGGCCTTTGCCGGCAGCAGTTGCGGCTCGTTGGCGCATGCGAATGTGGCAGGCAACAACATGAGCAACGCGAACAGCACGTTCTTGAGCATGGCGATCTTCCGCAGCGAATGGCAGCTTGGATGCAATTTAGCCAGATCCGGTTTACTCAAGCGCGCCGCCGCGTCGCAGGAAACAGCGAGCGCCAGCCGACAACAAGCGCGCCGATCCACCATACCAGCGCGGCGTTGTAAACAAGATGGCCCTGCTTGGGCACGTCGGCGAGCCCGTCGCCGAGCACGGTAACGGTGAGCGTGCCGAGGGTGACGACGATCGTGAGCACGGTGACGGTGAGCAGGCGCGGCCAGGCACGCCAGCGCTGACGCCAGAGCAGGGCAATCAACGCCACGAACGGTGCGCCGAACAGCAGCGTGCGCAGCAACGGCCGTTCGGCGAACAGATCGCTCCACGAGAAAAACTGTGCCGGTAGCGGTGCGAAGTCGCCGCCCTCGACGAGGCCGAGCCCCGGCGCGACCCACGGATGCAGGTTGGCGAGGCCGGCCCAGCCGATGCGCAGCGTCATGCCGGGTTCGTGCAGCAGGGCGAGGAGTTCGCGCGAGCGCGACACTTTCGCCAGCTCGGGGCACAGATCGGCCGGAAAGCCCGGCATCTGCCAGGCGCGCTTGCCCGAGTATTGCAGGCACTGCGGCGACAGACCGAGGAACTGCGCGGTCGCGGCCGGGTCGCTCGAATTCGGCAGCATCGCGGTGAATACGACGTCGGCCTGATTGAACACGTTGATCGCACGGATCGCGTCGCTGTCACGCTGCAACTGCACGATCTGGACGATGATGCCGACCAGCGCACCGATCAGCAGCGCCTTGCCCTTCCATAGCCAGACGCGGTCGCGCCAGCGTCCGAGCGCGAGCATGGCCACGGCGATGCCGAACGGCAGCACGATATGCTGAATCTTGCTCACTGCGAGCGCCGCGGCGGCGAGCGCGAGCAGGGCGAACGCATGGCCGCGCGCGGGTTTGCCCTCGTGGATCAGGATCAGCCCGGCGACGGCGTAGAGTGCGAGCAGGGCGGTCCATTCGGCGTAGAACGTGTTCAGATAGATCGTGTTTGCCGGATCGGCGAACAGCAGCGGCAGTAACAGGCCGTTCGCGAGCGCTGACCATGGCTCGCGTCGGCGCAGCCAGGCAATGCTGAAAGCGAACCAAAGCGCGAGCATTGCCAACATCTTGAATGCGCCAATCCAGCGCACCGAATGCGCGTTCGCGCCGCTCGCGGCTTCCTCGGCATGGAACAGGGCCGCCGCTGCGCCCTGGAACAACAGTTCGGTCGACCAGTAGCAGATCGGATCTTTCGCGGCGACGAAGCGGTAGCGCGAATACGGCGCGGCGGGACTGTTGCGGTCGGGCGGCACCGATTCGGGTCGGTCGGGATAGAGCCCGAAACAGGCGCTGTAGCGCACCTCGTCGTAACTGTTGGCCAGCGCGATCAGCGGTTCGTGCACGATCAACGCGCCGAGCCGCCAGAGCCCGGCGAGCAGGCAGGCCGCGAGCGCCCACCACAGCCAGCGCGGCGTCGCGGCAAGGCGGCGCGCGGCGGGTGCGGGATGGGGCTTGGCGGTCGGAGCAGGCATAAGGGGCGGAAGTCTAGGGGCGCTTTGTGACGGGAACAATCACCCCGGCGCCTCGGCAGAAATGTGATTCAGTATGCAGATGCAGCATCGATTCCGTACGGTCGCTCCCGCCAATCGCAACGCGGACGCGCAGAATGTGCAGTGCTAGACTTTTTCACACTTGAACGTTCTCGTTCTGAATCAGGCGCCACGCGCCTTGGAGGGGTCATGAAGCAGCAACTGGGGCACTACGATCTTGTCGCCGAACTCGGCCGCGGCGGCATGGGTGTGGTCTACAAGGGTTTCGAGGCGTCGCTGCATCGTTACGTCGCGATCAAGGTCCTTGCCGATTCGCTCGCGCACGATCCGGGGATCAAGGAGCGCTTCCTGCGCGAGGCGCGCAGCATGGCCGCGCTCAACGATCCGCACATCATCCAGATCTATTTCATCGGCGAGGACGAGGGGCAGACGTTCTTCGTCATGGAATTCGTCGACGGCGAATCCTTGAGTTCCTTGCTCAAGCGCGAGCACCAGCTCAAGCCCGATCAGGCCGCGAAGGTGATCTACCAGACCGCGCTCGGTCTCGCCACCGCGCACGACCGCGGCGTGATCCACCGCGACATCAAGCCCGGCAACATCATGATCGACAGCCGTGGCAACGTGAAGATCGCCGACTTCGGCATCGCCCTGTCGAGCGCCGACATCTCGAAGAAGCTGACCTCGACCGGCGAGTTCGTCGGCACGCCGGGCTACCTCTCGCCCGAGGTCTGTCTCGGCAAGATTGTCGACCAACGTTCGGATATTTTCTCGCTCGGTATCGTGCTGTTCGAGATGCTCGCCGGGCGCATGCCGTTCACCGACGAATCGCCGCTCGGCCTCATGCTCGAAGTGGTTAAGGCCGAGATCCCGGACGTGCGTGCGCTCAACGCCGACGTCGATCCGGAACTCTCGCGCATCCTGTCGCGCATGATCGCCAAGGAACCGGCCGACCGTTACCAGAGCTGCCAGGACCTCGCTGCCGACCTCGCCCGCAATCCGCTGCTCGCCAACGGAGCGACACTGCAACTGCGCACCCAGCCCTCGCCGGCCGCGGCGACCGTGGTCGGCATGAAGACTCCGGTCTCCGGCCAGAGCGCACTGCCGAACACACCGCCGACACCGCGCCCACTGCCGAACGTGACGCCCGCACCGGCATCCGTGACCACGCCGCCGCGTGCCCAGGCGACGCTGCCGGCGGTCACGCTGCCGGACGGCGCGCATCAATCGCTGCTCGAGCGCCAGGCCGCCTCTGCGAAGAAGAAGTCCTCCAGTTCGCCTGCGCTGCCGCTTGCGATCGCCGCGCTGCTGCTGCTCGGCCTCGGCGGCGGTGCCTGGGCCTACCGCGACCAGCTCGGCTTCGTGAAGCAATGGCTGCCGTCGAGTCTGGCCGGCTCAACCTCGTCGGCCGCAACGGCGCAAGTCACGACGCTGCCGGCACAGGTTGCGACGGCAACCCCGCCGAGCACGGTGCCTGCCGCAGCTGCGGCAACCGCGCCCGCGGCGGCGACGGTCGCCACGACGACGACGCCAATCGACTCGCAAGCGGCGACAGCGCCGGCCACGGCCTCCACCACAGCGGCATCCGCAAATGTGGAAAATGCGGCAAAAGAGGCAAATGCGACAAATTCCACCTCTGCCGCAACAACCGCAGGCGGCACCTCGCTGGCTGAACTGACTGGCGGCAATGCCTCGGCGGGGGCGCCGGCGACTTCAACTACGTCCACCGCTGCCGGTGCAACGACCACTGCGGTCGAATCGCAGACGCCACCCGTGCCACCGACTGCCGCACAGATCGCCAAGGTAACGCCGCCACCACCGCCCGTGGCGCCACCGAAGCCGCACATTCCCACGATAGGCATTACCTTCAGCGGCGATCGGCGCGCCGCGGAACCCGCCGCGCGCATGCTTAAGGCGCAATTGACGCAGCAAGGCTATGTCGTCGAAATGGTCGCCTCGCGCGCCAGCGCCCGCGGCCGTGTCGACGCACTCGTCGCCGTCGCCGCCGAGCCTACCGGGCAGATGGACGTCTCGGCCTATGGTCAAGCCAACACGGCAACGACCGCCGTGCTGAACGTGAACGTGTTCGAGATGAAAAGCGGCCGCGAGCTGAGTGGCTTCAGCGAATCGATCGTCTATACCGGCCTTGCCGCGAAGGGACAAGCCGAGGAAGCAGTGCAGGAAATGGCGCCGAAGATCGAGTCGCGTCTGCGCGAGTACCGCCCTGGTTCCACCCGCTACTGATCTGCCGATCGGATCAGGCGCCGGTTCGCCGGCGCCTTTCGAACACGATCAGACTCGCATCCGCCAAGCCGATGGGCCGAGAGTTATGACAAAGTGCATGCCGATTTGCCGTCACGGCAGGCTGCGCGGCTTGGCGCCGCGTCCGAGTACTTCACGCGCATAGCGGTAACCGGCGGCGATCGCGCGCTCATATTCGTCCCAGTCGAGCAGGCCGATGTCGTGCATCGGCGGGGCCAGCAGCAGGCTCGTCTGTGCGCGCCGCGCCGCGCTCGCGGCTTCCGAATTGACCATGCCTGCGCGCAGCAGGATGTTGAGGATGCCCGGTCGCAGGCCGCGTCGATGCAGGCGTTGCCAGGCGAGCCGCAACGCCGAGGGCAAGGCGAATTCCTCGACCTGCGCGCGCAACACGTCATCCGCGCCGATGTCGATGCCGATGACGTCGCCGACCTGCATTGCGCGCATCGGATCGACCGGCAGATTGTTGATCACTGCACCGTCGACATATACCTCGCCGCGATGGAACACCGGCGGCAACACCCCGGGAATCGCGCTCGCCGCGCGCAGCCACAGCCAGAGCGGCCCGGCCTGATGCACCTGCGCCGCGCCAGCGGTCAGGTTCGCGGTGACCGCGTAAAACGGTAGCGGCAGGTCGGTGACATCGCGCTCGCCGAACGCTTCGCGCAGCAGGCGCGCGACGCGACGGCCGCGGGTCAGGGATACGAATGGAAAAGTGTAATCGCGCAGCGGCCGGCCTTCGACAAAGGCGCGCCGGTAGTTGTAGAACATTTCCTCGCCCGACCAGTCCAACGCCACACCAGCGCCGATGATTGCGCCGATCGAGGTGCCGCCGACGCAATCGATCTGTTGGCCGCCTTCGCGCAACGCGTGGACGATGCCGATCTGGGCGAAACCGCGCGCGCCGCCACCGGACAGAACCAGGCCCATGCTGCGCCCGATCAGCAGGCGCGCGATGCGCTCGGTGTCGGCGACCGCGCTGCCGCCACGCACGTGATGGTGGCGCGCACCGCGCAACTGAGCCAGCCACGCAGCCGCACGGCCGAGGCCGATGTCGCCCTGGTGCAGGAGCACGAGATGGCGCGTGCGCAGCGCCACGCGCTCGGCGTTGATGAAGGCGACTTCGGGCCACGCGCTCGCCGTATCTGCGGCGTTGACCGGCAGCAGGAATGCGTCGGCCTGACGTGCACACTGCTCGCGCCAAGCCGTTTCCCCCGCATCGCCGAGCAGCAGCACGTAGCGATGCGCGGCTTCGATTTCATGCAGCCAGGCGACATCGCGGCCGCGCGCGGCAGTCGCATCGATCAGCGCGCACGAACCATAACGCGACATTGCCGTGGCTAGATCGCGCGCGAAGCCTTGGGCGTCGACGCCGGCATCGTGGGCCAGGATCGCGAACGTGCGCGGCGTCGAGTAGTGCACTTGCCCGGGCCGTTCGAGCAGATGCCGGGCGGTGACGCCGACCGTGTGCAGCATCGCCTGCGGATACTTCCCGACGAGGCGATGGAAGGCATCGGCCGACAGGCGCAGGACGATGCTGTCGCGCAACGCGCGCACCAGCGAGGTGCGTGCAGTGCGCGCAATCAGGCTGATCTCGCCGGCTACCTCGCCGCTGCCGATCATGCCAAGCAGAGTCAACGCGGCCTCGGTGTCGCGCCGGTATGCCGCTAGGCCGCCGCTGCGCACGATGTACAGCGCATCGGCCGCGTCGCCCTGATCGAACAGGATCGCACCGCCCGGCAACGTGCGTATTTCCAGCTCGCTGGCGAGTTCGGCTATACCCGCGGCGCCCAGCGGAGCAAACAGGTCGATACCGCGCAGGAATGCCTGCAAGTCAACGGACGGAACTGCCGGATCGGTGTTGCCCATTCGTTTATGCTAACGCCGTGATGACTTGATTTTCCTGAAACGACGCTTCACGTTGCATGTTTCCCGCCTGTCATTCCGGCTGCAAGCCTGCCGCAATGAAGAGCAAAAGGCCTCGCACAAAGAACCTGTCCCGCAATGACCGAAACCAACCCTCTGCTCACCGATTCTGCCCTGCCCGCATTCATCGCGATCAAGCCCGAACACGTCAAGCCCGCGATCGACGCGGTACTCGCGGACTACCAGCGCGAAATCGACCTGCTGACCTCGGGTTCGGCGCCGCGCGATTTCGCCAACACGATGTTGCCGCAGGAGACGCTCGAGATGCGCGTCGAGCGCGCCTGGTCGCCGGTGTCGCACCTGCACGCCGTGGCCGATTCGCCAGCGCTGCGCGAAGCGTATTCGGCGGCTCTGGAAAAGATCACCGAATTTTCCAGCGAACTCGGCCAAAATCGCGCGCTCTACGCCGCAGTGAAGGCCGTTGCCGAGCGCGCGGACTTTGCGAACCTGCCGCGTCCGGCGCACACCTTGGTCGAGCACGCGCTGCGCGACTTCCGCATGTCCGGCGTTGCGCTCGAAGAACCGGCGCGCTCGCGCTTCAAGGAGATTGCGAATCAATTGTCGAAGCTGTCGAACGAGTTCGAGAACGCCGTGCTCGACGCGACCGAGGCGTGGTCGGAAAAGATCGTCGAGACACAGCTTGGCGGACTGCCCGAAGCCGAGCGCGCGCTGCTCAAACAATACGCGGAGGAAGCCGAACAGGAGGGATGGCTGGTCACGCTCAAGCAGCCCAGCGTCACCGCGGTGCTGACCTATGCCGACGATCGCGGTCTGCGCGAGCGCGTCTATGCGGCCTACCAGACACGCGCTTCGGATCAAGGTCCGAACGCCGGCCAGTTCGACAACTCGCAGCGCATCGAGCAGATCATGGCGCTGCGCCACGAAGGTGCGCAGCTGATCGGCTTCAACAATGCTGCCGAGGATTCGCTCGCGACCAAGATGGCCGGTACGCCCGAGCGCGTGCTCGCCTTCCTGCGCGATCTCGCCGCGCGTGCGAAACCGGTCGCGCAGCGCGAACTGGCCGAGCTTGCGGACTTTGCCCGCGCCGAGTTGGGCATCGCCGAGCTGCAACCGTGGGACGTCGCCTACGCCGCGGAAAAACTGCGCGTGAAGAAATACGCGCTTAGCGAAGAGGAACTCAAACCGTACTTTCCGGCCGAGGCGGCCATCGCCGGCCTGTTCGCGATCGTCGAGCGCGTGTTTGGAGTCAGCTTCCGCGCACGTCGAGATGTCGAGGTCTGGCATGCCGACGTGCGCTACTACGACGTCGTCGATGCGCACGGCAAGACGATCGCAGGCGCCTACTTCGACCTCTATGCGCGCTCGGGCAAGCGCGGCGGCGCATGGATGGATACCTGTCGCTCGCGCTACGCGAGCGCTGGTGAAACGCATTTGCCGATCGCCTACCTGACCTGCAATTTCGCACCGCCGACCAAGGACATGCCGTCGCTGCTGACCCACGACGACGTGGTCACGTTGTTCCACGAGACCGGCCACGGCCTGCACCACATGCTGACCGAGATCGACCTGCCGAGCGTCGCCGGCATCGACGGGGTCGAGTGGGATGCGGTCGAGTTGCCGAGCCAGTTCATGGAGAACTTCGCCTGGCAGCGCGAAGGACTCGCCTTGTTCGCCAAGCATTGCAAGACGGGCGAGCCATTGCCGGACGAATTGTTCCAGCGCATGCTCGCCGCGCGCCATTATCACGCCGGCCTGTTCCTCGTGCGCCAGCTCGAGTTCGGTCTGTTCGATTTCCGTCTGCATCTGGAATTCGATCCCGCGCGCGGAGCGCGCGCGATGGAGATCCTGCGCGAAGTGCGCGACGAAGTCGCCGTCGTCGTGCCGCCAACGTGGCAGCGCATGCCGCACGCGTTCGGCCATATCTTCGCCGGCGGCTACGCGGCGGGCTACTACAGCTATCTCTGGGCCGAGCTGCTTTCGGCAGACGCGTTCTCGCGCTTCGAGGAAGCCGGCGTGTTCGACCGCGCTGCGGGCGATGCGTTTCGCCGCAGCGTGCTCGCGGTCGGCGGCTCGCGTCCGGCGTTGGAGAGCTTTGTCGAATTCCGCGGGCGTGAGCCCGAGCCCGATGCGCTGCTGCGTAGCTACGGTCTGGCCGCGTAGCCGGGCGTCGATGCTTTCGGTCGTCGTCAACTTCTACAACAATCGCCGCGAGGCGATGAACACGCTGTATTCGCTGACGCGGGCGTACCAGCGCGATGCGGGCGCGATCGAGTTCGAGGTGATTGCGCTCGACCACGGTTCAAGCCAGCCGCTCGAAGAAGCCGATGTGCGTGCGTTCGGACCGGAGTTTCAATATCGGTTCATCGAGACGAAGTCGGTATCGCCCGCGGCTGCGATCAACGCGGCGTGCCGCGAGGCGCGCGGCGATCATCTGCTCGTGATCATCGATGGCGCGCATATCCTGTCGCCCGGCATCTACGCGCTGGCGCAGCGTGCGTTCGTGCAATTCGCCGCGCCGTTCGTTGCGAGCGTGTCGTTCCATCTCGGTCCGAAGCAACAAAACGAATCGGTGGTCGAAGGTTACAACCAGCAAGTCGAGGACGGTTTGCTCGCGCGCAGCGCTTGGCGCGACAACGGCTATCGCCTGTACACGATCGCGGGTGCATTTGCTGATCCGGGTATGGGCTGGTTTGGTTGTGCGTTCGAGGCGGGTTGCTTCGGCATAAGCAAGGATGAATATCTCGCCTTGGGTGGATTTGACGAGCGTTTCGTCGCGCGCGGCGGCGGCCTCGTCGCCCTGGATTTCTTCCAGCGCGCGCTCGCGCGCGAGCACGGCGACTATGTGATGCTGCTCGGCGAAGGCAGCTTCCACCAGTTTCACGGCGGTGTCGCCAGCAATGCGACGAAGGCCGCGCATCCGTGGAAGGAATTCCACGACGAATACGTGCGCATCCGCGGCAAACCGTTTGCGCGCGTGCCGCGCCGGCCGTTCTATTTCGGCACGCTGCCGAACGAGGCGCTCGCCGCGACACGTATCTCGGCCGAACACGGCCTCGCGCTTTGGCAGAAGGCTGTCGCTGCGGGTGAGGCATAATCGGCGTCCCGTCCTGCGGAAAGCGCTGCGATGAAAATTGCGAGCTGGAACGTCAATTCGCTTAACGTGCGCCTGCCGCATCTGACGACATGGTTGAGCGAGGCGCAGCCCGACATCGTCGCGCTGCAGGAAACGAAGATGGAGGACGCCAAGTTTCCGCGCGAGGCGATCGAAGCCATGGGCTATCACGTCGCGTTCTCCGGGCAGAAGACCTACAACGGCGTGGCGATCCTCGCGCGCGAGGAACCGCGCGACGTCGTCACCGACCTTCCGGGCCTCGACGATCCGCAACGGCGCATCCTGGTCGCCAGCGTTGGCGATCTGCGCATCGCCGATCTCTACGTGGTCAACGGCCAGGACGTCGGCACGGAAAAATATGCGTACAAGCTCGACTGGCTGGCCAAGGTGCGCGCGTTCCTCGCTGAGGAGATCCGGCGGCATCCGAATCTCGTCGTGCTTGGCGACTTCAACATCACGCCAGACGACCGCGATATTTACGACCCGGTCGCCTGGAAGGAGCAGATCCTCTGCTCGACGCCGGAGCGCGACGCGCTCAAGGCGATCGTCGATCTCGGCCTGCACGACACGTTCCGCCTGTTCAACGACGAGGCCGGGCAGTATTCCTGGTGGGACTACCGCCAGGCCGGTTTCCGCCGCAACCTCGGCATGCGCATCGACCTCGTCCTTGCCGGCGAGGCGTTGCGCGCGCGCTGCCGTGCCGCGAGCATCGACCGCGTGCCGCGCACCTGGGAGCGGCCCTCCGATCACACGCCGGTGTTGCTGGAGCTGGATTGAACGCTGCGGCTGCGCGCGAGTACGCCGGCCTGTGGTGGTAAAATTCCGCCATGGAAGAACTCCCGCACCACGCCGACTGGCCTACCGAGCTCGACGACAGCGAACTGGAAGAACTCGACCAGTTCCTGCGTGCGCACGCGGGCGAGGATCACTTACTGCTCGACGGCGTGCACGGCCTGCTCACCGCGATCGGCATCGGTCCGGACAAGGTATCGCCCGACGAATGGCTGCCCGAGATCCTGCATGAGCCCTTCACCGACGAGGACGAGGGTCGGCGCGTGCTCGAATTGCTCGCACGCCTGTCCGAAAGCGTCGAGATCGAGGTCGAGGCCGACAGCTACGAACCCATCCTAGGCGAGATCGAGCTTGACGACGGCGATACGGCGTTGTCTGCGCTGGGCTGGTGCGAGGGCTTTTCGCGCGGCGTCGACCTGCGCGCACGCCTGTGGGAGTCGCGTCTCGGCGTCGATTCGCACCTGACCGAACTGCTCGGGCCGATCATGGCGCTGGCGGTCGAGGAAGGCGTGTTCGCCACCGATGCGGATTTCGCGCCGCTCTCGGAACAGGAATACGACGATTGCCTCGCGCAGCTGCCTGCGGCGGTCGGCGCCGTCGCGCACTACTGGATCGATGCGCCGCTGGCGCCCGAGGAACTCGCCGGCTCGCCGCATCGCGCGACGGCCGAGAACGAGCCGCGGCGGAAACGCCTCGGACGCTGGCTGCACTAGGCCCTCGCGGAACCGCTCCGCGGCCGATCTCGCTGCGCGCCGGGGTGCATGACTTTCGCAACAGGTTACGATCGGCATTTGCTGATACAACTTCACGACTGATCGTTCCGTTTCCCAGCCTGAGGAGAATTTCGATGCGCCGTCTGCTTCTGGCCAGCGCCTGCGCGCTCGCCTGCGTTTCGCTTGGCAATCCCACCGTTGTCTCCGCAGCCGAAGGCGCCGAAGCCGCGAAACCTGCCGCCACCGCGGTGCGGCCGGCGCCGGACTGGGTCAAACGCAGCAACGAACTGGCCCAGCCGCTACTCAAGGCGCAGGCCGACTTCGCGCCCGAGTTCGCCTCGTTCTTCGGCCTGCCGGGCTACGACGACCGCGTCGCCGACCTCGGACCGAACAACGGCGAGCGCCAGCGCACCGCGTTGCGCGGCGCCAAGGAAACGCTGCAGAAGGATCTGAAAACCGAAGAAAACGCGAACGTCCGCCAGGACATCAACATCATGCTCCACGCGGCCGATCAGCAGATCGAGGGCAGCGAGCTCAACGAAAAACTCCTGCTGCCATTCACCGACGTCGGCCAGCTCGTATTCCAGGGCGAGCAGGCTTTGCTTCAAGATCAGACCGAGCCGGCGCGCCGCGCCAAGGCGTTGGAGCGACTGCAGCGCTATGTCGGGCTCACGCCCGGCAGTACCGCGATCACCAAGCTCGCGCGCGAACGCTACGAGGAGCAGCTCAAGAACCCCGCGTTGGTAAAACCGACCAAGCTGGCGGTCGAGCAGGCGCTGCGCAACGCCGATACCTACGCCGCCGGCATCCGCAAGCTGTTCGCGAAGTACAAGATCGAAGGCGGCGACGCGGCGCTCGCGGCGATGGACCAGCAGCTTCGCGACTACACCGAGTGGATGAAGAAGGACGTGCTGCCCAACGCGCGCAGCGACACGCGCCTGCCGCCCGAACTGTACGCGTTCCAGCTCAAGCAGGTCGGCATCGACATCGCGCCCGAACAATTGATCCAGCGCGCGCAGCTCGAATTCATGGAAACGCGCAACGCGATGCAGCAGCTTGCGCCGCTGGTCGCCAAGGCGAAAGGCTTTCAGGCGAGCGACTATCGCGAGGTGATCCGCGCGCTGAAGAAGAAGCAGCTCGACAAGAGCTCGATCGAGAGTTACTACCGCGGCACGGTGATGCCGGAACTCGAAAAGCAGATCGCCGCGAACAAGGTGGTCGACCTGCCGCAGCGACCGATGGTGATGCGCCTCGCGTCCGAAGCCGAATCCGCCGCACAGCCGGCGCCGCATTTCCTGCCGGCGCCGCTGATCGGCAATACCGGCCAGCAGGGCCAGTTCGTGCTGCCGCTCGGCAATCCGGCTTCGTCCGGCAAGGACGGCAAGAGCGCGGCCTACGACGACTTCACCTACGAGGCCGGCGGCTGGACCCTGGCCGCGCACGAAGGCCGCCCGGGCCACGAGCTGCAGTTCACCGCGATGGTCGAGCGCGGCATCTCGCTCGCGCGCACGCTGTTCGCGTTCAACAGCGTCAACGTCGAGGGCTGGGCGCTGTACGCGGAAGCCGAGATGGTGCCGTACGAGCCGCTCGAGGGCCAACTCATCGCGCTGCAACTGCGCCTGCTGCGCGCCGCACGGGCAATGCTCGATCCGATGCTCAACCTCGGCCTCACCGACCGCGAGCGCGCCGGGCAGGTGCTGACCGAAGACGTGGGCTTGTCCGAGCCGATGGCGCGCCAGGAACTCGACCGCTACACGTTCAATGCACCGGGCCAGGCCGGCAGCTACTTCTACGGCTACAGCCGCATCATGCAGCTGCGTATGGAAACCGAACTCGCGCTCGGCAAGCAGTTCGACCGCCGCGCCTACAACAACTTCCTGCTCGACCAGGGCCTGCTGCCGCCGGACCAGCTCGCCAAGGCGGTGCGCGAGCAGTTCATTCCGGCACAGCGCAAAACCAAGTAATGCGCCGAAGCGGGGCCGTCAGCTTTCGTTGCACGGCCCCACTTCGCGCAGTTCGATGCTGCACCATTCGGCGGCGGGACAGTTCTCGGCGATCGCGAGCGCCTCGTCGCGGTCCACGTTCTTGAGATAGTAGAAGCCGCCGACGATTTCCTTGGCCTCGGCGAACGGGCCGTCGACGACGTTGGTCTTGCCGTTGCGCTTTTCGATGCGCGTGCCGCGAGCAACGCTTTTCAGCGACTGTGCGGATTCGAGTACGCCACGTTCGTTGAGGCTGCCGGCGTAGGCAATCATGCGCTCCCATTCCATCTCGGCCTGCTCGGGCGGGCGGCCGTTGCGGCGGTCGGCGCGTTCCATGATCA
>Ga0070666_10000572_pt1 | contig 22290 bp, 17 predicted proteins | sample KBSS23metaG_FD_64677 | JGI IMG/M metagenome (GOLD analysis project Ga0070666, IMG submission 64677) | Switchgrass rhizosphere microbial communities from Kellogg Biological Station, Michigan, USA - KBS S2-3 metaG | ecosystem: Host-associated > Plants > Roots > Rhizosphere > Soil ... | reverse complement strand
TCGAGGGCGCGGCGGCGCTCCGCGAGGCGGGAGTCCGCATCTTCGCCGGGGGTCCGGACGATGCGATGCTCGACGGGGTCGAGCTCCTCGCGGTCTCGCCGGGCGTGCCCGGAAGCCATCCGATCGTCCGGGAGGCGCGCTGGGCGGGAATCCCCGTCGTGTCGGAGCTCGAGCTCGCGTGGCGAATCCTCGACGAGGAGGTCGAAGGCGAAAACCGCTACATCGCCGTCACGGGCACCAACGGCAAATCGACCGTTTCCTCCTGGATCGCCGAGATGCTCGTGCGCGACGGAAAGAACGTCGCCCTCGCCGGAAATATCGGAACGGCGCTCTCTTCGTTCTGCGCGTCCCGCGCTCCCCGCTATTTCGTCATCGAGGCCTCGAGCTTCCAGCTGGAGGAGACCGACCGGTTCCGGCCGCACGTGGCGGTCGTGACGAACATCACGCCCGATCACCTCGACCGGCACGGCAGCTTCGAGGCCTATGCCGGGGCGAAGGCCCGGATCTTCGCGCAACAAAAGGACGGCGACGCGGCCGTTCTGAACGAAGACGATCCGGCCACGGCGAGGCTCGCGCCCCCGGCCCGGCGGGTCGGCTTCTCGGCGTCGCGCCGGGTGCACGGCGGCGCCTATGCCGACGCTCACGCGATCTGGTCCGAGCTCGAAGGGACGGCCCGGAGGCTCGCCGAGCGGGACGAGATCGCTCTGCCGGGCCTCCACAATCTCGAGAACGCGCTCGCGGCGGCGGCGGCGGCGGAGCTCGCGGGAGCGTCCCCTTCGGCGATCGCTTCGGCATTGACGCGCTTCACGGGACTTCCGCACCGGACGGAGCTCGTGGCGAGCGCCGACGGGGTGGACTGGATCGACGACTCCAAGGGGACCAATCCGGACGCGGTCGTGAAATCGCTCGCCGGGTTTCCGGATCGCCGCGTGATCCTGATTCTCGGCGGGTCGTCCAAGGGGAGCGACTTTTCGATCCTCGCCGCGCCGGTCGCCCGAAAGGTGTGCGTCGTCCTGACGGTCGGGCAGTCCGCCGAGGCCATCGAAAAGGCGCTTTCGGGATCCGACGTTCGCCGCGCGGAAACGATGGATCGCGCGGTCGAGCTCGCCGCGTCACTCGCGCGGGCAGGAGACACGGTACTCCTCTCCCCGGCGTGCGCCTCGTTCGACCAGTACCGGAATTTCGAGGAGCGGGGGGACCATTTCCGCGCGCTCGTGCGCAGCCGGGTCGCCGTCGTCTCGGGAAAGGGTTCCCATGGCGCGTAAGCTCGCTTCGGACAAGGTGCTCTTCGTGGCGTTCCTCGCGCTGGCGCTGCTCGGCTGCGTGATGATCTACAGCGCCTCCGCGCCCGAGGCGATGCGCGTGTACGGCAACCCGTATCGATTTCTCGCCAAGCAGCTCGCGGCGTTGATCGTCGGATTGACGCTCGCCTTCGTGGTCTCGCGCGTGGATCACCGCCACTTCCGCAGCCCGGCCGTCGTGTACGGCGCGCTCGGCGTCTGCCTGTTCCTGTGCGTCGCGGTGCTCTTCCGTCCTCCGATCAACGCCGCCCGCCGCTGGCTCATCTTCGGTCCCCTGACGCTGCAGCCGGCGGAGTTCCTGAAGGTCGCCCTCGTCCTCTTCGTCGCCTACCAGATCGACCGGAAACGCGAGCGGCTCGACGACTTCGTCCACGGGATCCTGCCGGCGGCGACCTTCCTCGGCCTTTCCGCGGCGATCGTCCTCGCGGAGCCCGATTTCGGGACCGCGACGTCGTATCTCCTGGTGGCCGCGACTCTCTTCTTCCTTGCCGGGGCGCCCCTGAAATACTTCGCGATCGGCGCCGCCGCCTGCATCCCGGTCCTCACGCTCCTCGTGCTCTCGGCGGGATACCGGAAGCAGCGGTTCCTCGCGTTCCTGCATCCGGAGGCGGACCCGCTCGGCCGCGGTTTCCAGGCCGCGCAATCTTTGATCGCGGTCGGCACCGGCGGCATCACCGGCAACGGCCTGGGACAGTCGCGGCAGAAGCTCTTTTTTCTTCCTTACCCGCACACCGATTTCATCTTCGCGATCGTGGGCGAGGAGCTCGGCTTCATCGGCGCGATCGCCGTCATCGCGCTCTTCGCGGTCGTCGCCTGGCGGGGAATCCGCGTCGCGCGCCGGGCGACCGAGCCCCACCTCGCCTACCTCGCGGTCGGGGCGACGGCGATGATCGTGCTCCAGGCGGCGATCAACCTGGGGGTCGTGCTGACGCTCCTCCCGACGAAAGGGATTCCTCTTCCGTTCCTCTCGTACGGCGGCTCTTCGCTCGTCGCGGATTGCATCGCGGCGGGAATTCTCCTGAACGTTTCCCAGCACGTCGCGTGAGATGCCGGAAGAGAGAGAGACGTACGTGCTGGCCGGCGGCGGAACGGGAGGGCACGTGTTTCCCGCCATCGCGATCGCGCGCGAGATCCGGGCCCGCCGGCCGGGAGCCCGCATCCTCTTCGTCGGCACCCGGCGGGGATTCGAAGCCATGATCGCGCCGAAAGAAGGATTCCCGATCGAGTTCATCGCCGCCTCCGGCTTCGTCGGGCGGGGCGCCGGCGCCAAGGCCCGCGCGCTCGCCGACCTCGCGCGGGGAATCCTCCAGTCGCGGCGGATCCTCGCGCGGGAGAAGGCGGCGGCGGTCCTCGGCGTGGGCGGCTACGCGTCGCTCCCGATGCTCGCCGCCGCGCGTCTTTCCGGAGTGCCTTCGATGATCCAGGAACAGAATTCGGTCCCCGGGATCGCCAACCGCCTCGGGGCCCGCGCGGCCCGGGTCGTCGCCGCCGGTTTCGAAAGCGCCTGCGCGCGCCTGCCGGGAAGGTGCGTCTGGACGGGAAATCCCGTGCGGAAAGAGTTCTTCCAGATCGCGGAACGCGAGCTTACCGGGCGGAAGGTCCTCGTCTTCGGCGGAAGCCAGGGCGCGCGCGTGCTGAACCGGGCCGTGACGGAGGCCGCACCCCGGCTCGCGCAGAGCCGAGTCGCGCTCGTGGCGCAGACGGGGGAGCGGGAGCACGCCGCGGTCGCGGCGGCGCTCGGCGGTTTCCCCGGCATGTCGGCGGTTCCCTTTCTCACGGAGATGGCGGCGGCGTTTTCCGAGGCGGATCTGCTCGTCTGCCGCGCCGGCGCCCTCACGGTCGCCGAACTGTGCGCCGCCGGGAAGCCCGCGCTGCTCGTCCCTTTCGCGGCCGCGACGCACGGGCATCAGGACGAAAACGCCCGGGCTCTCGAACGCGCCGGGGCGGCCGTCGTCCTTGCGGAAACCGAGTGCCGCGGCGAGCGCCTCGCTTCCGTCGTGGCAGGGCTCCTCGACGATCCGGCGCGCCTGCGAAGCATGGGGAGAGCTGCCCGGGCGCTCGCCCGGCCCGACGCCGCGGCCCGCATCGTGGACCTCTTCTTCGAGATCGCGGGACGTCCGGCCGCTTCGGGAGCGGCGGCATGAGGTTCCTGAAGCTTTCGCGGATTCACTTCGTGGGCATCGGCGGGGTCGGCATGTCGGGCCTCGCGGAGCTCCTGCTCTCCTATCCGCTCGCGATCTCGGGTTGCGATTCGGCCCAGAGCGACACCACGCGCCGGCTCGCTTCCCTCGGCATCGAAATCGACATCGGGCACGATCCGTCCCATCTCGACCGGGCGGATCTCCTCGTGATCACGTCGGCCGTCGGCGACCAGAACCCCGAGGTCCGGATGGCCCGCACGCGCGGGATTCCCGTCATCCGCCGGGCCGAGATGCTCGCCGAGATCATGCGGCTGAAGCAGGGGATCGGCGTGGCGGGAACCCACGGCAAGACCACGACGACCTCGATGATCGGCGCGATCCTGACCGCCGCCGGGCTCGATCCGACGATCCTCGTCGGCGGGCGGGCGCACTATCTCGGCACGAACGCCCGTCTCGGAAAGGGCGAGTGGCTGGTGGCAGAGGCCGACGAGTACGATCGGTCGTTCCTGGAGCTCACCCCCGTGCTCGCCGTCGTCACGAACGTCGAGGAAGACCATCTCGACTGCTACCGGGACCTCGACGAGATCATGGCGGCCTTCACGACCTTCGCCAACCGGGTGCCGTTCTACGGCGCCGTCTTCATCGGCCTGGACGACGCCAACGCCGGCGCGCTCCTTCCCCGGCTCTCGCGGCGCGCCGTGACCTTCGGCGAATCGCCGCAGGCGTCGCTGCGGGCCCGGGACGTCGTCCTCGACGCGACCGGCGCCCGGTTCTTCGTGGCCGGCGACGAGCCCGATTTCACCGGCGAGGCCTTCCTCCCGCTTCCGGGGCGCCACAACGTGCGGAACGCGCTCGCCGCGCTCGCCGTCGCCCGCGAGCTCTCGATCCCGTTCGCGGTCGCGGCCGGCGCCCTCGCGAAGTTCGACGGGGTCGCCCGCCGCTTCGAGCTCAAGGGAGAAAAGCGCGGCGTGCGGGTCATCGACGACTACGCCCATCACCCGACGGAAATCACGGCGACGCTCCTCGCGGCGCGCCAGACGCATCCGCAGAGCCGGATCGTGGCGCTCTTTCAGCCTCACCTGTTCTCGCGGACGCGGGATTTCGCCCGGGAGTTCGGCCGCTCGCTGAATGGCGCCGACGTGGCCCTCGTGACCCCGATCTACCCCTCCCGCGAGGCGCCGATCGAGGGGGTGTCGGGGGACACGGTGGTCGAGGCGGCGAGGACTTTCGGCCATCGCAACGTCCAGTTCCTGCCCCGGCGCGACGAAATCGTCGGGATTCTCGACCGTTTGCTCGTCGCCGGCGACCTGCTCCTCACGATGGGGGCCGGCGACGTGTACCGACTCGGCGAGGAATATCTGCGGGAGGACCGATGACCACCGGTTTCCTGCGCCCGGGAGTCGCGCGCGCATCCCGCCCGCGCCGGCGGTGGATCGCCGCGTTCTGGCTCGGCGTCACGGCGGCCGTGGGGGTCGGGACGTACCGCTATCTGCGCTCGCCCGCGCTCGTCCTCGAGCGATTCGAGATCGACGGCACGAAGCGCGCCCGGACGCGGGACGTCCTCGCGGCGCTGACGCCCTATCAGGGGAGAAATCTCCTCCTGCTCAATCTCGCGCCCATCTCGGCGGCCGTCGAGCGCGTCGCCTGGGTCGATCGCGTCACGGTTTCGAAGGAGCTTCCGCACGCGCTTCGGATCTCGATCGCCGAGAAGACGGCGATTGCGTTCTGCCGGCGCGGCACGTCGCTCTACTGGCTCGACGCGCGGGGCGCGGTCGTCGCGCCTTTCGATCCGCGCGACGCGGCCGGCGATTTTCCCGTCGTCAGCGCGCCCGACGATCGCCTGCCCGAAGCGGCGGCGCTGCTCCTCGCCTTGCAGCGGCGATTCCCGTCCTACGCCGCGAGCGTCTCGGAAATTTGGGCGCTTTCTTCCGGAGGATTCGGTATCATGGACGGAACGTTGCGCGTACCGATCGAAGTTGTGGGGAGCGATGCCCCGGAAAAGATACGCGCCCTGTTCTCCCTCAAACCGGAGATGGATTCGCGCGGGATCCAGCCCAGGGCGATCGATCTGCGCTTCGACCGGAGGGTGGTCTTTTCGGGAGCATTCGGCGGGGGGAAAACGGTCTGATGGCCAAGCCTGAGAATTTCCTGGTTTCCTGCGACATCGGCTCGTCCAAGGTCTGCGTGCTGATCGGCGAGCCGAACGCGCGCGGCGGCCTCGACGTGCTCGGCAAGGGCTCGACGGCCCACCGCGGCGCGCGGAAGGGCAACATCATCAACGTCGACTCGACGGTCGAGGCGATCAAGCGATCCGCCGAGGAAGCCGAGATCATGGCCGGGGCGCAGATCACGCGCGCCTACGCCGGGCTCTCGGGTTCCGCGGTCCGCTCCTTCAACAGCCGGGGGGTCGTGGCGGTCTCCGGGAAGGCCCGGGAGATATCGCGGGACGACATCGCCCGCGTCGTGGACGCCGCCAAGTCCGTGCAGGTGCCGCAGGACCACGAGATCGTCCACGCGATCCCGCGGGAGTTCTCGGTGGACGGCCAGGAAGGCATCGCCGATCCGCTCGGGATGGTCGGGGCGCGGCTCGAAGCCAACGTCCACATCGTCACCGCCCCGGTCGCCGTCTCCCAGAACCTCGCCGCGTGCCTGAACAAGTCCGGGATCGAGGTCGTGGAGCTCGTGCTCGAGCAGTTCGCCGCCGCCGAAGCGGTGCTGACGGCCGACGAACGGGAGCTCGGGGTCTGCATGGCCGACATCGGGGGCGGAACGACGGAAGTCGCGCTCTACCAGAAAGGCTCGATCGCGCACACGGTCGTCCTCCCGGTGGGCGGGGACCATTTCACCAACGATCTCGCCGTCGTGCTCCGGACCCCGATTCCGGACGCCGAGCGCATCAAGCGCAAATCGGGCTCGACGCTCCGCTCCTCCGTTTCGGAAGAGGAGATGGTCGAAGTCCCGATGGTCGGCGGCCGCACGCCGAAGCTCTGTCCGCGGACGATGCTCGCCGACATCCTCCAGCCCCGCGCGGAGGAGCTCATGGGCCTGATCCGCGACGAGGTCAAGCGGCTCGGGCTCGACGCGGAGCTCCGTTCGGGCTACGTCCTCACGGGCGGCGGCTCGGAGATGGAAGGCCTGCTGGAAGTGGCCGAAACGATCTTCGACGGGCCGGTGCGCCGCGGCGTCCCGTCGTCGGGGATCGGCGGCCTCGTGGACGTCGTCTCGCGCCCGGAGTGGGCCGTCGCGACGGGCCTCCTGCTTTACGGCCAACGGTCGCAGTCCTACCGGAAACCGAAAGGGTTCTCGCTCTCGCGCGTGAAGAAATTTTTTGGCGACTTTTTCTGAGGAGAAACCGATGATCACCTTCGACGACGAACACGAGAAACGCCTGGCGATCGAGCTCGAGGACACCGAGTCCGCTCCGGCGCGCATCCGCGTCCTGGGAGTCGGCGGAGGGGGATCGAACGCGGTCAACCGGATGATCTCGGCCGGCATCCGGGGGATCGAGTTCATCGCCTGCAACACGGACCTGCAGGCGCTCCGAAAGTCGCTCGCCCCGCACAAGGTCCAGCTCGGCAGCCGGCTGACGAAGGGGCTCGGCGCCGGCGCGGATCCCGAGATCGGGAAGAACGCGGCGCTCGAGGACCTCGACAAACTGAACGCGCTGCTGGCGGGCTCCGACATGGTGTTCATCGCCGCGGGCCTCGGCGGGGGCACGGGGACGGGCGCCGCGCCGATCATCGCGAAGATCGCCGCCGAGCAGGGCGCCCTGACCGTGGGCATCGTCACGAAGCCCTTCCTCTTCGAGGGGGGCAAGCGCATGAAGCAGGCCGAGCGCGGCATGCGGGACCTGCGCGATCACGTGGACACGCTGATCACCGTCCCGAACCAGCGGCTTCTCTCCTTCGTCGAGCGCGACACGACCCACCTCGAGGCCTTTCGCATCGCCGACGACATCCTGCGCCAGGCGATCCAGGGGATCTCGGACCTCATCACGGCGCCGGGGGAGATCAACCTCGATTTCGCGGACGTGAAAAAGATCATGTCGGACATGGGGCGCGCCCTCATGGGGACCGGCGTGGCGTCGGGGGAGAACCGCGCCGTCGCCGCCGCCCAGGCCGCGATCTCCTCGCCGCTCCTCGAGGACGCTTCGATCGACGGTGCCCGCGGAATCCTCATGAACATCACGGGCGGCCCCGACATGACCCTCCACGAGATCAACGAAGCCGCGGAGATCATCCAGCGCGCGGCGGATCCGGACGCCGAGATCATCTTCGGCTGCGTGACCGACGAGCGGATGATGGGGTCGGTCAAGGTCACCGTGATCGCGACGGGGTTCGATTCGGAGCACGACCGGCCCAAGGCGCTCGCCGACATCGAAGAGCCCGAGCCGGCCCCGTCGAAGAGATCGCATTTCCTGCGCGGCGACGATCCGACGGGCTTCGGACCGAACGCCTCGGCCCGGGAGGACTTCGACATCCCCACGGTGCTGCGGCGACAAATGGACTGACACGTCGGCCGAGCGGCGCGCGCGGAGCGCTGGAACCGCTCGGCCTCCCATAACGCGATCCTCCTCGCCTTGGTTACTGCGGCGAGACTAATCGCGTTGTGCCTCCGCGGCTCGGGTAAACCCTCGACCGCTCCGGGGCCCCACGGGAGCCAAAAGAGTACGACCTCGTAAACAGCTGTGCCGCGTCTCCCTGCCGGCCCTCGCGGGCGGGAGCGAGCCCGCGGGCAGCTTCTCGCTCAGGGACGACGGGTGGAGGCGGCGCTTCGCGCCGCGGCATTCCAAGCGTCGGCCGAGCGGCGCGCTCCGCTGGAACCGCGCGGCTTGGTTGCGGGGCAACACCAGCCGCCAGCCGAACCCAGCCCCGTCATTGCGAGCGGAGCGAAGCAATCTCAGAGTTACTTGGCGCGACATGGATGACGAGCGCCTCGGTGCCAGGTCGAAGGGGTCTCTTCGCACGTCGTCGCAGCAGTACTGCGGGAATCGCAATGGCGATTTCCGCAGTGTTCCCGGCCTAGAGATTCGGCCTGTTCCCGGTCGGCTTCTTCGTCTGGACCTTCCGCAGAACCTTCCTCAGTCCCGGGTGCCGGCGCATGCGGGAGCGCCAGAGCCGCTCCAGGCCCGGGAAGACGGTCGTCAGAATGGCAAGCCCCACGAAGAGGAAGGGCCAACCCGGCAGGATCGGCAGAATGATCCCCGAGAGCCCCACGAGCAGACAGAGGACCGCGAGTCCGATCCGGATCGCGCTCGGCCACCGGCGGATCCGGAGATGCAGCGGCTTTCGACGGAGGGGTGTCATCGTCGGGTGTTCGGCAGGGGACGAGGGCTGATCACGAGCCCTTCAACACGTTGCGGGAGCCCGATATTCTGGGCGGCGCCCGGAACCCTTCGCCCGGGGAGCGAGAATCCTGGTCCGCGCCCTCCCGGGCCACGCCGCCGCCAAAAAAAACGCCCGCCACGAGGGCGGGCGTCAGGCGAAATCCTGGAACGCTTACTGTTCGTCCGGAGGATTCGACGTTTCTGTCGTTACCGTGATGTGCTTGACGACCGGCTGCTGGCCGGAGGCGACGGGGAGAGTCTCGATCCTGACCTTCTTTCCGATCTTGATCGAGCTGGGAGCCTGCGACGCATCGGTCATCACGTAGGTCACCTTCTTTCCGTGGTGGCCTTCGATCGTGATCGACCGGCCGGGCTCGTACCCGCTGACCGTGCCGTACACCATGGTTTCCCGGGTGGTGGTCACGTTGCCCTGGTCGTCCATGCGGCGGGTTTCCGTCGTCTGGCGCGGCCGTCCTTCATTGTCGGTGTCGTTGGTCACGACGCGCGAGACGGTCGTGCTTCCGGGGAGCGTCGTCAGCGTGACGACCCGGCCGACGGCGACGCCGCTCGGCAGCTGGACGTCCGGGGTGAGCGTGTACGTCACCTCACGGGCGCCTTCGCGGAGCACGATGACGCGGCCGGGCTCAAATCTCACGACGGGGCCGCTGAACGTGGTAGTCCGGGTGGTCGTCGTGGTCGTGCCCTCGTTCGAACGGGACTCCTCGGTGTAGGAAGAGTTCTGGGCGCGGGCGGCCGAGCAGGCGGCCACCGCGACGCCGATCAGGAGTAGCGATTTCGTTTTCATGGATTGCTCCTTTCCGGTCTCATTTCCGTCCTTCCGGGCCTCCGTGGCCCGAATCGCGGACTCCCTGAAGAAGAGAGCAAGGGCGGTGCCGGCCGAGGCTCGGAATCGTGTATTGTCGATAGGGGCGGAAGGGTGGGGAGGCGGCGTCGCCGCGATCAGCGCTGCGAAAAATGGCGCTCGAGCCGGGCGAGGTCTTCGGCGGTGTCGACGCTCCACGTATCGGCCGGGGCTTCCGCGAGATGAATGTCGATGCCGTTTTCGAGGAAGCGGAGCTGTTCGAGCCTCTCGGCGATCTCCAGAGGAGAAGGGGCCAGGGCCGAGAACCGCTCGAGCGCGGAAGGCCGGTAGGCGTAGAAACCGAGATGTTTCCGGTAAGAGACGCCGGCCGCGTCGCGATCGAAGGGGATCGGCGAACGGGAGAAATACAGGGCGCGTCCGTCGAGCCGCCCGACGACCTTGACGGTATTCGGGTCCCGCTCCTCGCCGCGGGCGAGGGGCAGCGCGAGGGTCGCCACCTCCACGGAGGGGCTCACCTCGAAGGGCGCGATCAGCGCGTCCACGTGCCCGCCGGTCACCATCGGTTCGTCTCCCTGGATATTGACGTAGAGATCCGCGGGGAACCGCCCGGCGATTTCCCGGATGCGGTCCGTTCCGGAGACGTGCGCCGCCGAAGTCAGCTCGGCGTCGATTCCTTTCCCGCGGCAATGCGAGAGGATTTCCTCGGAATCGGTCGCCACGACGAGCCGCGAGAGTTTTTGCGAAGCGCGCGCGCCTTCGTAGACCCGCTCGATCATCGTCCTTCCCGCGATCAGCGCGAGAGGCTTGCGGGCGAGCCGCGTCGAGCCGAGCCGGGACGGAATCACGCCGACGACGTTCATCGACGGGATGCTACACGCCGCGGGGCCCGCGCGCGAATCGACGACGGCTTCCGCGCGATCCACCGGATAGAATTGCTCGCCTTGAGCAAGAAGCCCTTCGTCGCCGTCGCTCTCCGGGTCGGGTCGGCCCTGCTCTTCGCGGCGGCGGCCGCCGCCGGTCGCGCCCCGGCCGCGAGCGAAATCGCGGCCGCATCCGCTTCGCGCGCGGCGGCAATCCTTTCGCTCAAGAACCGGGGCCTCGCCGAGCTCGAGGAGGGAAAGAACCGCGAGGCCGTCGCGTCCTTCGCGAAGCTCGCTTCGCTCGTTCCCGGCGAGCCTCTTCCGTTCGCGGACGGCGCCGTGGCGGCGATGCGCGCCGGCGACATCGCTTCGGCCGGCCGACTCCTCGCGAAGGCGGAATCGCTCGGGCCTCCGCGTTCGGATGTCGCCGCGATTTCGGCGGCCATTGCCCAGGCCTCCAACGATGCGCCGCGCGCCCGCGCGATGCTCGCCCGGGCCGCCTCCCTCTCCCCTCGCGACCTCGAGTCTCGATGGCGGTGGGTCCGTTCCGCGGACGCCGACCCCGCCGCGAAAGGCGACTCCGCGACCTCGATGCGCTATCTCCAGGAAATCGTGCGCGAGTCGCCGGCCAACGTCCCGGCGTGGATGAAGCTCCTCCTCGTGCGCCTCGAATCGGGGAATGCCGCCGGGGCGCGCGAGGCGGTGTCGGCGCTCGAGAAGATTCTTTCGCCCATGGAAGCGAGGGTCGCAAAGTATTTCGGGGAGGGGCGGGACTTGCTCTCCGGCGGTTCGCTGAAGGAAGCCGGCCTCAAGTTCCGAATCGCCGAAAACCTGCTGCGCGTCACGGATCGCTACCGGCAGTCGCTCTCGGAGCTCTACACGGACGTCGTGGGGCTGCCGCTCGAAGCCTTCTCGGCGGCCTTCGAGAAGTCCCTGCGGCCGAGGGCCGACCCGCCGATCGCCGTTTCGTTCCGCGAGAAATCCGCCGCGGGAAAGGATCTCGATCCCGAGCTCCTGGCTCGCCGGGTGGACCTGCAAAACGACGGCCGGAGAGAGAGCTACGCCATTCCCGCGCCGTACCGCGCGGCGGTCTTCTCTGATCTCGATCTCGACGGCGATCTGGACGTCTACCTCGTCGGCTCGGGCGGTCCGGACAAGCTCCTCCGCAACAACCTCGATGGCACGTGGACGGACATCAGCGAAGGAACCGCCGACGCGAAATTCTCCTCGTCCCGCTGCGTCGCCTCGGACGTGGATCGCGACGGCGATCCCGACCTCGTCTGCGTGACCGACCGCGGCGGGCTCGTCGTCCGGTCGAATCTCCGGCAGGGGCGCTTCCAGTCGATTCCGATTCCCGTCGAGCACGCCGTCGATGTCGCCGTGGGAGACGTGAACGCGGACGGCCTGCCGGACCTCGTCGTTGCGACGAAGGGCGCGGTCGTCCTGCTCGTCAACCGGGGAGGCGCCGTGTTCGAGCGCGAGGCGGGAGGCGATCTCGCGAAGCTGCCCCAGGGCTTCGTCCCGCGCCGCGTCGTCCTTGCCGACCTCGATAACGACGGTTTTCCCGACGTCGTCGTGGGCGGCGAAGCGGGAATCGCCGTCTATCGAAACGCGGGTCTCGACACGTTCACCTGGTGGCCGATCGCGCCCCGCTTCGGCGGCAAGGTCGACGCGATCGCGGCCGTGGACGCCGATTCCGACGGCGACCTCGATCTCTCGATCGCCGACGGCAACCGCACCGTCCTCTTCGAAAACGCGGGCGGAAACGCGAACAACTGGCTGGATGTCACACTCGAGGGTCTCTCGGCCGGGTCGGGAAAGGTCAACCACGACGGGATCGGGTCCCTGGTCGAGGTAAAAGCGGGGAATCTCTATTCCGCCCGCGAGGTCTCTCTGCTGCCGACGCACTTCGGGCTGGGAAAGCGCCCGGGCGCGAACGTACTGCGCTGCCTCTGGACGAACGGCGTTCCCCAGAATCTCTTCGACCAGAAGGCGCGAACGACCGTCAAGGAAGTTCAGCAGCTGAAGGGCTCATGCCCCTTCGTGTACGCGCTCGACGGGCGCTCGGGCAGGTGGCGCTTCGTTTCCGACGCGCTCGGCCGCGCGCCCATCGGCCTCCTCTACGACGGCGTGCACCGGGCGGGCGCCGATCCTCGCGAATGGCTGAAGATCGACGGATCGCTTCTTTCCCCGGACGCGCGCGGCCGGTTGAACCTCGACTACACGGAGGAGCTCTGGGAGGCCGCCTTCGTGGACATGACGCGGCTCCTCGCCGTGGATCATCCGGAAGGGACCGGGATCGTCCCGAACGAGCGGACGACGCCGGAGGCCCTCGAGAAGAAGCTCTTCACGGTCGCCCGCCCGAGACCCGTGCGCGCGGCGTGGGCGGACGGCGCGGACGTGACCCATCTGCTCGAGGCGGCGGACCATCGCTACGTCACTCCCGGGCGCGAGACCGCCTACCAGGGCGTTCGAACGGAGCACGCGCTCGTGCTCGACCTGGGTCCCGTGCCCGCGAAGGCTCGGGTCGTGCTTTACCTCGACGGCTGGATTTTCTATACCGATACCTCCATCAACGTGTCGCTCTCGCAGCGGCGCGACTACCACCCGTTTCCGCCCGTCCTCGAAGTGCCCGACGGCAAGGGAGGCTGGCGGGTCGCGATGCCGTCGGTCGGATTCCCGGCCGGGAAGACGAAGACCATGCCCGTCGATCTGACCGGGTTGCTTTCGCCGGGCGATCCGCGCGTGCGGATCCGTACCACGATGGCGGTCTTCTGGGACCAGGCCTACCTCACGGTGGACGACCCCCGTGTCCCGACCCGCGTGACGGAGCTCGCGCCCGAGGAAGCCACGCTCTCGCGCCGCGGATTCTCCCGCCGGTTCCGGGAAACGCCGGACGGACCGGAGCTCTTCGACCACGACACGGTCGAGACCTTTCCCCACTGGGCGGACGTGCCCGGCAGGGTGACCCGCTACGGCGACGTGACGGCGCTCCTGCGCGACACGGACGACCGCTGGGTGGCGTTCGTGGGGGGCGATGCGATGCGGATCGCGTTCGACGCCCGTTCCCTCCCCCCGCTCCCGGCCGGATGGAAACGGGATTACGTGCTCGTTTCCGACGGCTGGGACAAGGACTTCGACAAGAACACGCTCGCCGGAGCGAGCATCGGTCCGTATCCCTTCCACGCGATGACCACGTACCCCTATCCCGAGGGGGAACACTTTCCGGATCGCGACTTCCTTGACCGATTCGTGACGCGAAGCGTCTCTTCCGAAGACTTCGACGCTTTCGTCCGCGATCGCGGGGAGCCTCCCCTCCGGTGAACCGGGTTCCTGCGGTAGATCCTGTCCCTTCCGTCATCCCGGGCGGTCTGTCGGAGAGCGACGGTGGAAAGGGATCCGCGGTGACCGCATGGCCAGTCGCAGCGGCAACCTCGGCGCAGGAGGGAGCGTCGCGCGAAGGCGGGAGGGACCCCGGACGGCCCCCCTCCGGGAAAGTCTCGCCGGAGGCCCGCCGGGGCGCGTGGGCCAATCCCGACGTCATTGCGAGGCCGCGGAGCGGCCGCGGCAATCTGATCCGGGCGGATTGCTTCGCTTCGCTCGCAATGACAGAGAGAACTTCGCTCGCAACGACGGAAGGGAAATGGCGTGCCCTCGCATTCGTTGTCGTCCTCTTCGCCGCGCTCGCGGGCGGCCGCCGATCCGGAGCCGCGACGCTGACGTTCGAGGACGCGACGCGCGCCTCGGGAATCCGCTTCGCCTTCAAGACCGACATGCGCCGCGGCCGGATGATCGCGACGATGGGCGGGGGAGTCGCGGCCGCCGACTTCGACGGCGACGGATTTCTCGACCTCTTCTTCACCGGCTCGGCGGCGAGCGCCGCGCACCCCGACCGCGGGCCCTGCGGAGCGCTGTACCGGAACCGGGGGGACGGCTCCTTCGAGGACGTCACGGGGCGGTCGGGCATTCGCGCCTGCGGATGGCAGATGGGAGCGGCGTGGGTGGACTTCGACTCGGACGGCCGCCCGGACCTCGTCGTCACGGGGCTCGATTGCACCCGCGTGTGGCGCAACGAAGGAAACGGAGTCTTCCGGGACGTGACGCGCGAGCTCGGCATCGACGTGGGTCGGCGCTTCACGATCGGGGTGGCGGCGGGGGACGTGGACGGCGACGGCCGCGTGGATCTCTATTTTCTCGGCTATCTCGAGACCACCCCCGAGAAGGAGCTTTCCTTTCCCCAGTTCCAGCTCAGGATGCCCGAGGACTACCCGGGACAGACGGGCGTTCTGTATCGGCAGAAAAGCGACGGGACTTTCGCGGACGACACGCGCCGCGCGGGCGTCGACAACGCGGGCGGCAAGGGGACGGGGGCCGTATTCTTCGACTTCGACGGCGACGGCAAGCCCGATCTCTTCGTCTCGAACGACCGGGTTTCGAACCGCCTCTACCGGAACCGGGGCGACGGCCGTTTCGAGGACGTCACGGAGGAAACCGGCGCGGGCGCCCGGGGGGGCAGGGCGCGCGCGGGCATGGGGATCGCGGTCGGCGACCCGTTCGGCAGCGGGCGCCCCGACCTCTACGTGACCAACTTCTCCGGCGAAACGAACACCTACTACCGCAACGTCGAAGGCGCGATCTTCGACGACGCGACGGAAGCGAGCGGCAGTGGACGCCAATCGTGGCCCTACATCCAGTGGGGAACGCATTTCGCCGATTTCGACGACGACGGGCATCCCGACCTCTACTGCGTGTCCGGCCACCTCATTCCACGGGTTCTCGCGAAAATCGCCGGTCTCTTCAACCACCGATCGCTTTCGGAGATCTTCCTGGGCGATCGTTCCTATCGCCAGCCGATCACCCTCTGGAGAAACACCGGGGCGAAGTTCGAGGACGCCTCGGCGGCGTCGGGCGACCTGGCGCGGGCGCGGCTCTGCGCGCGCGGTTCCGCCGTCGGCGATGTCGACGGCGACGGGCGGCTCGACCTTGCGGTCGCGGCGATCGCCGGCGGCTCCCGCGTCTTCCGCAATTCCACGCGCGGGGCGGGGCACGCGATCGAGATCCTCCCCGTCGCGGGAGAGGACCGGCGCACCGTCCTCGGAACGAAGATCCGAGTCCGGACGAGCGACGGCAGCCAGCTTCGGGAGTTCATCGTGGAACCCTCGTACGCTTCGGGCTCGTGGGCGCCGCTCCATTTCGGCCTCGGGGAGGCGAGCCGCGTCGAATCGATCGAAATCATTCCGCCCGGGGAAACGCACCCGCGATGGATACTCCGGGACGTCGCTGCCGATCGCCTTTACCGGCTGCGGGAAGGAAAGCTCGCGGAGGCGCGCGCCTTCCGGTCGTCCGGGGCGGCTCCTGCGCGGAAGCGCGCCGATTGAGAGCCCTGAAGGTCCTCCTCGGCGCGGTCCTCCTGCTGGCGCTCGCCGGCGGGATCGCCTGGCGCATCGTATTTCGGGAAGAGCGCTCCTGCCGGTCACACGTGACCGGGTCCCTTTTCCAAGACGTCACCCGGGCTTCGGGCGTGGGCTTCCAGTTCCACGGCGACTTCTTCGACGCGAAGCTCATCCCGACGATGGGGGGCGGCGTCGCTGCCGCCGACTACGACGGCGACGGCTGGATCGATCTCTTCTTCGTCACACAGATCGCTCACGCGAAAAACGGCCGCAGCACGCGTCCCTTCCGCATCGGCGACTGCGCGCGGCTCTACCGCAACCGGGGAGACGGGACGTTCGAGAACGCGACGGAGCGCTCGGGCATTCGCGCGTGCGGGTGGGGCATCTCGGCGATGTGGGCCGACCTCGATTCCGACGGCTTTCCCGATCTCGTCGTGGGAAACGCCGGCGGGAACACGGTCTGGCGAAACCGCGGCGACGGGACGTTTGTGCTCGTCCCGAATTCGGGACTCGAGAGCGGCCGCATGACGATCGGGCTCGCGGCACTCGACGCGGACGGAGACGGGATTCCGGACGTGTACACCGGCAACTACCTCGATACCGATCCGCTTCGGGAGGGAAAGATCGGCTTCGAGGTCAAGACGCCGGACGACTATCCCGGACAGGACAACGAGCTGCACCGGGGCACCGGAGACTTTCGTTTCAGCGACGTCACGGCGGCCTCGGGAACCGCCGATCCCGGATCGAAGACGATCGGCGCGGTGGCGCTCGATTACGACGGCGACGGGAAGACGGATCTCTACGTCGCCAACGACCAGTGGCGCAATACCCTCTTCCACAACGAAGGGGGCGGGCGATTCCGCGACGTCTCGATCGAGACCGGCACGGGATTTCCCGCCGACGCGATGACGGCGTTCGGCCGAAAGACCCGCTCCGGCATGGGGATCGTCGCGGCGGACCTCGACGGCGACGGCCGCCCCGATCTCTTCGTCACGAACTACGCGGCCGAGCCGAACACGCTCTACCGCAACGTCGAAGGCCAGCTCTTCGAGGAGACGGACCGCGCGGCGTTCGGGGGAGACCACGACCCGTCGATCCCGCTCTCCGCCTGGGGCGTCGTGGCGATCGACTACGACAACGACGGGCGGAGCGACCTTGCCGTTTCGAACGGCCAGATCCTCTCGCGCTTCTGGACCGTCGTCGGCTCGTGGTTGAACCCGAAGGGGCGAAACTTCGCCGTCGGCGAGAAGAGCTACGCGCAGCGCCAGTTCCTCTTCCGAAATGCGTCGTCGCCGGGAACGATGGCGTTCGCGGACGTCTCGGGGACCTCCGGCGATCTGGGACGCCTCTGTTTCTCCGGCCGGGGACTCTCGACCGCGGATTTCGACGGCGATGGCCGCCTCGACCTCGCCTACAACCCGGTCGATTCGCCCGCCGTGATCCTCCGGAACGACGCACGGGCGGGCCGTGCGATCGAGATCCTTCCGATGCCCGGCCCCGACCGGAAGACCGTGCTCGGCGCGGTCGCCACGGTGGGGGGCCGCGTCGAGCCGTTCTTCGTTCAGCCCTCCTACGCCTCGGGCTCATGGCTGCCGATCCACTTCGGGATCGGCGCCGCGGCGTCCGCTCGCGCGTCGATCCGCTGGCCCGACGGGACCGTTCAGGACCTGGGAGACGTGAAGGCGGGGGCCTGGAAGATCCGGAAGGGCGGCTCGCTCGAGCCGCTCCGGAAGGCGCGTTCGTCGCGATAGCCGGCGGACCGGGCGATATAATTCCTCGATGGCGGACCGCTCCTCGTATCGCGTGCGGAAGCTCGCTCTCGGCGACGAGGGCCGTGAAGCCGAAGTCCTCCGGATGACCCCCGAGGAACGCCTTCAAATGGTCTGGCCCCTCACGCTCCAGGCATGGATGTTCAAGGAGGGCCGATTCGATGAACCGCGACTTCGTCGAGATGTTGTCCGCATTGTGCGCGGAAAGCGCTGAGTTTCTCCTCGTCGGCGCGCACGCGCTCTCTGTCTATGGAATTCCCCGGGCGACGGGCGACATGGATCTCTGGGTTCGAACGACTCCGGAGAACGCGGCGCGCGTCTGGCGGGCGCTCCGAACCTTCGGCGCTCCGCTCGAGAGCCTCTCGGAGGCGGATCTGACTCGCCCCGAGACCGTGATTCAATTCGGCCTTCCTCCTAATCGCATCGATCTCCTGACGACGCTTTCGGGCCTCGAGTTCGAGGAGGCTTGGCCTCGTCGGACGGTTCTGTCTCTCGACGGGCTCGCTGTCCCGGTGATCGGGCGGGAGGACTTCAAAGCCAACAAGAGAACGGTCGGAAGGCCCAAAGACCTGAGCGATCTGGCGTCTCTCGAGGAAGGGCCGGGCGAAGGTCGCGACTAGCCCGGGGTGTTCTTTTCTCGCCCCTTCGGGGTCGGAGGCTGCCGGTCGTCGATCCGCCACATGAACTTCAGCCCGGACCAATCGTCGTCCACCGCGCAGACCTTGACGTCCACGAGCCCGTTCGCGAGCCCGATCTCCCGGACGACGTTTCCGTCCAGATCCCGCGCGAGAGGCGACGTCTTTTTCGGCCACGAAATCCAGAGCGATCCGGATTTCGCGAGCGATTTCTTGAGGCGCGGAAAGGCGCCCGCGAGCTCGTCCGCGGTCCGGAAGAAGGCATGGATGAAGTCCAGGTTCGGAGCGAGCCGCGGTCGAACCTCGACGCCCGGCGTCGGTCCCAGAAGTTTCGTGTATTGTCTCGGCGCCCCGAGCGCGGCCGCCCGCATGCCGGGCTTCAAGCCGAGCTTCTTCGGAAGAGGAGTGCCGGAGTAGCCCGCCGTCATGCCCGGATCACCTTCACGTCGTAGGCGTCGAACGCCGGATCGCACGTCATGATCGGCATCCCTTCGACCCGCGCCTGCGCGATCAGCATGCGATCGAAGGGATCGCGGTGATGAAGCGGGAGGGAAACGATGCTCAGGGCATGCCGGTGCTCGACGGAAAGCGGGGTGGCGTCCGTGGCCGCCATCCAGGCGGTAATCAGATCGGCAGGCTTCCCGGGAAGGCTCAGTCGGCCCGCGGCGAATTTGATGGCGATCTCCCACGCGCTGATCGCCGAGAGGTACAGATCGTTCGCGGGAGACTCCAGGAGCTTCATGGCCGATCGGCCGATCCGCTTCGGCTCCGAGATCAGCCATAACCAGACGTGTGTATCGAGGAGAATCTTCAACGATAGAAATCCGACAGGATGTCTTCCGGGAGAGGGTCGTTGAAGTCGTCCGGAACCGTGAAGAGTCCGGCCGCGAATCCGAAAACTCGCTTCTGGCCCGACTCCGAGGCGCGAACGAGGCGGGCCACGGGTTTTCCGGCGTTGGCGATGACGATTTCCTCTCCCGCTTCCACCCGCTTGAGCAGCTTCGAGAGATGCGTCTTGGCCTCGTGGACGTTGACGGTCTTCATCGATCAAGGTTAGCTAAGTTGGTGGACTAAGTCAAGCGCGCCTTACCGCTTCTCCATCTCTTTCCCCTCCACCCATCGATAGCTCCCCGGTCCGGCGCCCCGCGCCTCGGCCTTCGTCCCGTCGGGCCAAAGGACCGTCACCGAATCCGCCGCGGCGGCCGAGCCCAGCCCGAACGTCACGGTCTTCTCGGAGGCGGACGCGTACGACCGCGCGGTCGAGACCATCCGCACCTGGGGCTTCCCGCCGACCGTCGCCGTGACCTTCGCGCCGATCGCGTCGCGGTTCGACTTGCCGGTCCCTTCCAGCGTAATCCGCAGGCTCTGCGACGGCTTGTCGAGCCGGTTCAGGTACACGTGCGCCGGCCCTCCGTTTTCGACGAGGACCACGTCGAGGTCGCCGTCGCCGTCGAGATCCCCGTACGCGCATCCGCGGCCCACGAGGGGGATTTCGAGACCGGCGGCCTTCGTGGCGTCGGACATCGTTCCCTCTCCCGCGTTCCAGTAGAGCGTCGGCGGCTCGCGGTACGAGACCGCCTTCTGAACGTCCTGGATCGAGTTCTCCACGTGGCCGTTGGAGAAGAAGAGGTCCGACCGGCCGTCGAGGTCGTAATCGAAGAAGAAGACGCCGAACGTGAGGGAGAGAAGAGAATCGCGCCCGATCCCCGAAGACGCCGAGAGATCGAGAAAAACGTCGCCGCTGTCGGTCCAGTAGAACGATTTCATTTCGTTCGAGAAGTTCCCGATCGCGAGCGAAGCGCCGCCCGGCTTCGCGTCCGACCAGTCGATGCCCATCGCGCCGCGGGAGCGGCCCGATTCGTTGACGGCGACGCCGGCTTCCACGGCGACATCCGTGAACGTTCCGTCGCCGTTGTTCCGGTAGAGGTTGTTCGGGGCGGTGTCGTTGGCCACGGCCAGGTCGATCTTCCCGTCGCCGTTGTAATCGTACGGCGCGGCGCCGAGCGCCTTCGCGTTGGCGGTGCCGACACCCGCGCTCTTCGTGACGTCGCGGAACTTTGCGTTCCCCTCGTTGTGGAAGAGACGCGAGGACGTCCCGTCGTAGCGTTCGGGCGTGCAGTACGACTTGTGGGTCCCGTCGAGCGCGCAGAAGATGTCCTTGGCCGGCGACCATTCGACGTAGCGGGCCAGGAAGAGGTCGAGCTTCCCGTCGCCGTCGTAGTCGAAGAAGGCGGCGGACGTTCCCCAGCCCGTGTCGCCGGCGCCGGAGGCCTTCGTCGCGTCCACGAACTTCCCCCGCGCGTTGCGAAAGAGGCGGTTTCCCCCCATCGTCCCGATCCCGGTGACGTAGAGGTCCTCCCACCCGTCGCCGTCGAAGTCGCCGACGGCGGCGCCCATCCCGTAGAGCACGGTCCCGAGGCCCGCTTCGGACGTCGCGTCGCGGAATCGGGGCGCGCCGTCCGGGCCGTTCCCTTCGTTGTGATACAGCGCGAGCGAGCTTTTCTGCGTGCGGGCGCGCGGATCGCCCGGCCAGTAGGACGAAGACACGAGCAGGATGTCGTTTCGCCCGTCGTTGTCGTAGTCGAAGATCGCGACGCCCCCGCCCATCGTCTCCGGCATCCACTTCTTTCCCGCGGCCCCGTTGACGTGCGTGAATTCGATCCCCGAGGCCTTCGTGGCGTCCTCGAATCGAACGGCGGGAGCCCGGGCTTCGACGACGGGAGCGATCTTCGCGGGCTTCGGCTTCTCGGGTTTGCGACAAGCGGCGAAGGGCCCCAGAACCAGGAGTGCGAAAAGAGCGAGTTTCTTCATGCGGAGCGGAAGTCTATCGCGGGGGAAGGCATCTTCCGGCCGATGGGATCCCCCGGACCGATGGGAGACACGTCCGCCGTAGCTTCAGCGAAGGTGGAGGCCGGCACGGAGTGCCGGGTCACCCGCCCGCTTTCCGTCGACCTCTCCCACAAGGGGAGAGGTGAAGATGCAGCGCGGTTTCGTCTTCGTTCAAGTTCGGAAGCATCGCCCGGCGTCGCGACTTCCGGAGCGACCCGCGCTTCCGCGACAGCGCGAAGAGGGCGTGCGGGGGACGCCGCGCGTGACGCGCATGGTACAATTCGTGAGTGAGCGGGTTCAAAGACGAGTGCGGCGTCTTCGGGGTCTGGGGCCACACCGATGCCGCGAATCTGAGCTACCTCGGCCTCTACGCCCTCCAGCATCGCGGCCAGGAATCGGCTGGAATCGCCTCCATCCACGACGGCAAGCTCTTCATCGAACGCGAAATGGGCTACGTCGCCGACGTGTTCGACGAGGCACGCCTTTCGCGCCTTCCGGGCCGTGCGGCGATCGGACACGTGCGGTATTCGACGGCGGGAGAATCGTCCCTCTCGAACGCGCAGCCGATCGTCTTCTCCTCCGGGCGCGGACCGCTCGCCCTCGCGCACAACGGGAACCTCGTCAACGCGAAAGAGATCCGCGCGCGGCTGGAAGAAGAGGGCGCGCTCTTCACGACGACCTCCGACTCCGAGATGATCCTGCACCTCGTGGCGCGCTCGAAGCGCGACACGGTGGCGGGCGCGCTCGTCGAGGCGCTCGGGGAAGTGCGCGGCGCCTTCTCGATCGTCGTGCTGTCCCGCGGGGAAATCCTGGCCGCCCGCGACCCGAACGGTTTCCGTCCGCTCGTCCTCGGCATGCTCGAGGGCTCGCCCGTCGTCGCTTCCGAGACCTGCGCGTTCGACCTGATCGGCGCGAAGTACATCCGGGACGTCGAGGCCGGCGAGATCGTGCGGCTTTCGGAGTCGGGCGTCGAATCGATCCGGTACGCTTTTCCGAGGCCGACCCCCTGCGTCTTCGAGCACGTCTATTTCGCGCGTCCGGACTCGCTCGTGTTCGGGAAGTCGGTCGCGGCCTCCCGGGAGGCCTTCGGCGAGAAGCTCGCGAAGGAGCATCCCGTCGAGGCGGACATCGTCGTTCCCGTTCCCGATTCCGGGACGTACGCGGCGGTCGGCTACGCGCGGGCGTCGAAGATCCCGCTCGCCCTCGGTCTCGT
>Ga0070666_10000567_pt1 | contig 22394 bp, 17 predicted proteins | sample KBSS23metaG_FD_64677 | JGI IMG/M metagenome (GOLD analysis project Ga0070666, IMG submission 64677) | Switchgrass rhizosphere microbial communities from Kellogg Biological Station, Michigan, USA - KBS S2-3 metaG | ecosystem: Host-associated > Plants > Roots > Rhizosphere > Soil ... | reverse complement strand
ATTCGTGCGGCAACGAATCGGTCGGCAATGCGGTAGAATCGCCGAGCCTCCACACCATGCCCTGGAAATGTCCGGCCTGTCAGATGCAAATCCGGCATCTGGAACATGAGGATCGACCCCGACCCGATCAGCGCTATCGGTGTCACATTTGCCGATTGGAGCTCGTGCTCGATCCGCGGACCGACCGATTGCGCGTCGCGTCCACGCACAGCGACGAACCGAACCAGCGGCAGCGCGACACGAACTGATCCCCGGATGGTGACAACCAGCGCCGCCGCTCAGTGAAGCAGCAGATCGTGCAGCCGCGCCGCGAAGTCGTGGGCGCGATCGATCTGCGACCGCGTCGTGAAGCAGGCAAACGCCGTGGCGCTGACCGCGCGCGTGCGTCGATCGAGGATGGCGGATAGCGCGTCCGGCACGACGGGACACTCGCTGAGCAGGCCGCACAGGCACGCCCAGGCTGGCGTATCGAGGATGGCGATGACCTCGAGCGACTCCGCGACGCGCCACGGCGTCCCTGCGGCGCGCTCGCGGGTGAGCTCGCGGCGCAGGCGATCCAGATCGCTATCCACGTCGTCGTCCACCGTGCGCAGCCTGGCGAGCGTGGCGATCAGTTCATCGGCGATGAAGAGGCTGACCTCCTCGTGCAGCAGGCGCCAGCCGGCTTCGAATTCGGCAATCAGGTCGTGCGCCATGAGAAATGCGTCCGGCAGCTGGCCGCGATCGAGACCGAGGTTGCAGACGCCGACCGCCGCGTCCCACGCTTCCTGAATCGTGAACGCCCGCCCGTGCACCGAGCAGCCGGCCATGAGCGCGTTCGCCAGAAACGTCAGCTCCTGGTTGCGCGAGAGGTACGCGGCCGGATGCGCCGTGAAGATGTATTCCATGAGCGGCTCGAGCGGCGTCAGCCGCGCCGCATCGCCGGCCGCCGGGCCGAGCAGCGCGCGCACGCCGTCGGAGTGCGCCGGCGCGATGCCGGCTTCGGCCATCACCTCCGCGACGGTGTCGAGCGAGGCCGCGAGGTCGGCGTCGGCGACCGCGGCGGCGCGATCGTCAGACGGCCCCGGTTCGTTCGGCGAGGCGATCGACTCGTTGAGATCGCGGAAATAGGCGGCGGCGATCGGGTTGGCCGCCGGCGACGGACCTCGCCTCGGCTGTCGCGCCAGCTTCAGGAAGGCGCGCGCATCCTCCGCCGACAGGTAGCCGTGCTGCGTGCGCCGCTGCTCGCGCTCGAGCGCCGCGTCGTGGAGCGCCTGTTCCGGCGCCAGCAGCAGATCGTCGAGGCCGTCCTGCTCCGGAGTCGAGTGGGACAGGTCCCGGCAGCCTGTCATCAGCGCGTGGAAGGCGCGGGGGCGCTCGTCGCTGAGCGTTCCCAGCAGTCCGACGATTGCGTCCCAGGTGTCGGCGGTGCGCGCGCGAATCACGTAGCCGCCGACTTCGCACTCGCAGTCGTTGGACGGCCGTGGACCATTCCACTCGTGCTCGTCGTCGCTCGACATGGTCGGCTCGAAGATGCCGGGGTCGAACACGCGCACGTAGCGCGACAGCGCGGCGACGGCGAGGCTCTCGTCCATCTCCGCGATCACGCGCGCGGCGACCGCCTCGCCCTCTTCCACCAGCGCTTCGAGCCAGTCGCCGAATCGCGCCACATCGAACAGTTCGGCGCCGCCCGCGGCGGCGGGACGCCACAGATCGAGATCGAGGATCGCGGTGACCTGCTGCGGGGTCGCCGCGGCGACGAGCGCACCGCAGGCCTCGAGGCCGTGGTGGCGGATCACCTGGTGCAGGACGTCCGCCGAGAGGCGCGAAACGACCTGCGCGAGGTGCGGCGTGTCGATCAGGCGCGCGAGCGCGCTTTTCGACTCGGAGTGGTGTCTGTCGCGACGAGGAAGGTCGGCGCGCTTCGACATGAGCCGCCGATGATAGAGGCTGCGCGGGTGAAGAAACAGTCTTGAACTTCGAAGGCCGTTATCGGATCATATTAGTGGGACAGCCCGTCGCCCTCCCCGCAGCCCGATTCACAATTCCGCAATCAGTTTCCGAGCGACAGGTTACGAATGATGCGCCATCGTCCTGACCCGTCGCGCTGCCAGACGGTCAAATAGCGAGCGCGCACACGTGACGTTGACTGGTTGCCTCGGCCGCCCGTCGCGATCTCGGCGTGACCCCATTCATAGATCATCGAGCCCGCGGCAACGAGGTTGTCCTGCGTCAGCGCTCCGCCGACGACCGGACCGGTGCGGCTGAAGCGGTCGCGCATCAGCTGCTCGATTGCGGCGCGACCCTTCACGCTGTCGCCGCTCGGCAGCACGAACACACCATCGTCTGCGTAAACCTCGGCGATCGCTCGTGCGTCCTGCCGTTTCATCGCCGGCAGCCAGTCGTCGTTTGCGCGCGCGATCGCCGCGCGTGCGTCAGCGGGAACCGCGCCGGCCGCGCCGGCCTCTGTGGGCGATGTTTGCAGGGTGAAGAACAGCAGCCACACCGGGATCATGCGTCGATCATAGATGACATGCGCACGGTATCCACGTCGTGAGATCGTCGCCAGGTGGCCGCGCCGTTGAACGTCGGTCACGGTGATGGTCGACGATCGCCACGCTCAGCAATTGCTTGGCCGGAGCTGGCAACGGCGCCTTGTGCCGGGCGAATGGGCGGCGCGTTGCCTCGGGAAGGCCGCAGATTGTTCGATGGGCGTCGCGGTACTTCAGGCTTGCGGCGTCAGAACCGATAGCGCATCGAGAGCTGGGCAGTCCGCGGCAGGCGGCCCGAGGTGGCACGGCCGAACAGCGGCGACGTGACGACGCCGACGTAGCCGGCAGCGTTGACGCGATCAAGCGCGTTGAACAGGTCGACGGTGAGCTCGAGGTTGTCGGTGTTCTCGCGCTTCCGCGACTGCGGGTCGGCCGTCGACGGCCGCGGCGCGCGGAACACCGTCGTGAAGCGCAGATCGAGCTGCGCGAACGCCGGCCCGGTCGCGCTGTTGCGATCGACGCCGGCCGGCCGGTCAGTCGCCACCAGATCGTGGTTCGCATCGCTACCGGCGAGCAGATTCAGCGGCGCGGCACTCGCGACCGCCAGCACTGCGCCAACCCGCAACCGATCCTTCTTCCAGCCGTAGGTGCCGGCAAGGTTCATCCGGTGGCGCCGGTCGAAATCGGCGCGCCCGAACTCGCCGGCGAGGGTCACGCTGTCGGCGGGCAATGCGAAGATCGCTGAGCCGTCGTCGCCCGTCCGCGACAGCGTGTACTGCGAGGTCATGCGCAGGCGCGGCGTGGATGCGTTCAACGTCACGGTCAACGCATCGGTGTCGCTCTCGCCCGTCGAGCCGATCTCGAACACGTTGAGGCGCGATGCATCCGGTCGCGCCAAGCCCCGCGGCGCGTTGACGTCGCGCGTTCTGAAGGCGTGGACCGTCTGCATCCGAAGGTATTCTGCCGTGAGTACGCTCCGCCGGCCGAACCGCCGCTCGACGGCGATGCTGCCCTGCGTGGTTCGCGGTTGCTCGAGCGAAGCCGCCAGCCGCCATTCGGATGCGGCAGCTGCTAGTGACGGCAGCGCGGGAAATGGAGGATTGACGATCGTCACGTCGCCGACGCCGCTGTCGCCGTACACCAGCGCGCGCGAGATGGCATCCTGTGGCAGCGACTGGTAGAAGACACCGATGCCGCCGCGCACGACTGTCGACGACCCGTAAGGTGCGACGGCGATGGCGATCCGCGGCGCGACGTTGTTCCAGTCAGCCGTCCTCGTATCGATTTCGTAGCGAACGCCGGCGGTGACACCCACCGACGACGTCGGCCGTAGCGTCGTTTCAGCGAACACATCCGCGTCGGTGTTCGTGAACGCGACCTCATCGCTGCGGCTACGGCGTGCGAATTCGACCGGCCGTGCCTCGGCGAAGGCTGCCAGGGTATCGAACCGATAGGTGCCCGCGGTGTTCGTGCCATCGATTGCGTCTGTGCTCCGTGTCTTCAGCCGGGCGCCGACGCGGACCGGATGCGCCGCGATCGTCGTTGCGACAACATCCTGGATCTGCAGGCTCGTGGACCGGTCGCGCACATATTCCTGGGCGCCGCCGCCTGCGAACGCACCGGCCACGACGACAGCCGCCGTGCGCGGTGGCGCGCCCTCGTCGTTCCGCCGCGCCACCATCTCGACGCGGACGTCGTTCAGTGTCTCGCCGGCGACGGCGCGGTGATCGTTCACTTGGAAGCGGTGCCGCCGTTCGATCGAATCGTAGCCCTGCTCCGCCAGGCGCAGCCCGCCGGCGCCGCGATTCCGCTCGCTTTCGTCGAACAGGTCGTACTTGATCGTCAGCGCGTCGGCTTTGTTCGGGCGGACGTCGACGCGCGCCGCGATCGTCGAGCGCCGCTCCGGAGCCGCGACGTTCTGCGAGATCGGTCCGGCGAGCGTCCATGCGTTGACGATCGAAGTGCCGTCGTCGACGAGCCGCTGGCCGGCCAGAAAGAACGACCACGCCTTGCCGAGCAGCGGGCCGCCGATGGTCGCTTCGTGCAGCTCGCGGGTCAGCGGCGGTTTAGCAGAGGCGAAGGCATCCTGCGCCTGAAGACGATCGTTGCGGAAGAACACCGCGCCGCTGCCATGGTAAAAACGTCGCGACCCACGCGACGTTTCCACTTCCACGCGCGCCTTCCCCGGGCTCTTGTACTCGACTGAGTAGGGGCTGCGATTGATGGTCAGCCGTTCGATTGCTGCCGTCGGCACCGACGCGCCGTCGGTTTCGACGCCGTCGATGACGACGCTGACGCCACCGGCCGGGGCGGCCGCGGTAAACGCATCGACGACCGCCTTCAGATCCTGGGCGTCGGTGGGCAGCCGCCGGAGCGCCTCGGGATCGAAGTCGATGACGTCGGCGTTGCGCGTCGCCGCGACGACGCTGTCGCCGCGCGAACCCGTCACGGTCACCTCTTCGCCGTAGGCCACCTGCATGCGGATCGTCAGGGGGCGCGGCGCCGGCAGCGCAGTCGTCACGTCGACCGGTTGAAAGCCCGGAAGTTCGACGTGAATCGTCGCCGGCTTTCCGGAGCGCGCTTCGATCTCGAAGGCGCCGTCGGCGGCGCTGATGCTCGGGCTCGCGGCAACTGACGCGGGATCGGTGATCGTAACGGTCGCCCCGGGCAGGGCCCCCCCCGAGTCGTCCACGACGACGCCGCGAATCAAGGTCTGCGCGAACGCAGGAGGCGCGATCAGCAATGCGCTGAGGACGAGGATGGCGATGAGCGGCCTTGACAGTTTCACAGGACACCCTGCGGCGCGTGCGTCAGCTCGAGCATCGATTTGCAGACGACCATCGGATGCACCGCAACAACGTCGAGGAACTCGGACAGCAGCCGGCGGTCGACAGCAGACATCACCGCGTGATGCAGCATCAACCCGACGGGTTGCTGCGAGCCGCGAATGCACTCCGCGATCGCCAGCCCCCACTCCCCGACGCCGGCGCGGACGCCATACCGTCCCGTCCAGTCGAGCGATACGGACAGCTCCGCAAGCTGCGGGTGGTTCGCCGGCGGCGCCGTCACGTCGCGCGACAGCAGCCGGAAGCCGAGGTCGACGAGACACTGCACCGTCACCTCTGTGCACCGGTTCCACGGCGGCGTGAAGATCGGCTGGAGACGGTCGCCGACCAGATCGACGAGACGCTGCCGTCCGGCGCGGATGTCTGCACGCTGCTGGTCGGCGCGGCGTGACGGACCGAACTCACACTTGCGCGCGTCGAGCTCGTGATTGATGTGCGCCCGTCCGTGCTGATGGAGATGGACCGCCTGCGCCCTCCGGCCGCGCAGCGTCCGGGCGATCCGTTCGTCGCAGGCGTCGGGGATCAGCGCGACATCGATCGGCACCTCTCGTTCCCCAACGATGTCGAGCAGCGCGTCGAGCGCCTCGTCCGCCCAGCCGCCGTCGTCATCACGGATGAAGACGATGGCAGGCGTCGTGCGTTTGTCGAGGTCGGCACGCAGCCGATCGAGCCATGACGTCATCGTGCACACCCCGCGACCAGCGCGCATTGCTGGACTGCGTCGGTGAGAATTGCAAGGCTGCGCTGGCCGCCGCAGAGATCGAAGGCCTGCGCTGCAGGAGTGGAACCGGTGGCGGCGGCGATCGCCGCGGCGAGAACGTCGGCACCGGCGGCCGAGCGAACGACGCGCACCGCGTTCAGCGCCGCGAGCCTATCGGCGCGGACCGTCTGTTCACTATCGCCGTTGTCGTCGAATGGGACAACGACCGCCGGTACGCCTGCGCGAACGATATCGAGCGCCGTGTTGTAGCCGCACTGGCTGACGGAAACGGCCGCTCGCCGCATCTCGCCGCACAGGTCCTGCACCGCCCGCTCGATGCGGATGCCGGTCCTGGCCGCGGCCGCAGCACGAAGCTTGGCGCACACATCTTCCGGACAGAGCGGCCCGGCGACGATCGTCATCGGCGCCGCGGTCGATCCCAGACGCACATGCGCGTCGATCGCCATGTCGTACAGCCGCTCCGCGAAACGCCCGCCGCCGCCCGAGACGAGGATGCCGGATCGCGGGGGCTGCTCTTCCGTACCGTCGCGCTCCGCGACCACGAATCCCGTGTGATGCACTGGCGTGGTGAGGCGCCGCAAGGGCCGGAATGTGTCGTCGAGGCACGCAAACGTCGGGTCAGCATGCACGAGGACGAGGTCGAACCAGGTGTCGAGCATCTGCCGCGCGCGCTCGTCGTACTGCCGCTGCCGATCGGCGCGATTGACGAGCAGATCACGCACGCTGGACGCGACGACCGGTCTCGGCTCGCGCCGCGTCTCTTCGAGCAACGCCAGAATTTCGTCTTGAAACTTGCGCCGTCCGAACGGAAACAACTCGATGAGGACGACATCGGGACGAAGCTGTCGGTACAGCGTCGTGAGCTGTCGTTTGCGATCCTCGCGAATCTCGTCCACCGACGCGGCGGCGTCACACCCGACCAACTGGCCGTCCGCCTCCTGGGCGAGCGGCGGCAGCGCGACCGTCTCGATGCCGTCTGGTGGCGATACGCCGATCGGTGAGGCGCCGCCGCTAACGAGGACGACGCGGAAGCCGCGCGACAGATGCTCGGCGAGCGCCCACGAGCGCGTGAGGTGGCCGAGCCCGAGCGAATGTTGGCAATACAGGAGAACAGTCGGACGATCCTTCACAGGTCCTCCAGGCCGAATTGCAGGAGTCGCTCCGATGTCGTCAGAAGCGCCGGCAGCACGTCGAGCCCGAGCGGGCGAATGCGTCTGACGGCGCGAACGGCGCGCTCTCGAAACAGAGCCGCGGCGATGTACCAGGCCAGCGATTGCCGCGACGGCAGATCGCGGCGACTGGCGTATCCAACGAGGAACGCGCGCGCGCGCGCGCGGCAACCCCGGGCCGACAGGCGGCGGGTCTGGCGGCGGTAAACGAGCGACGCGAGCAGGCTGCCGAGATCTGCGGCCGCCGGGCCGGCGGCGACGTTCTCCACATCGATCAGCGCCATCGCATCGCCGACGGCGATCGCGTTTTTCGGATGCAAATCGCCGTGCAGACAGGCGACATCCGAGTCGATGACAGCGGCGTCGATCAGGCGTCGGCCGAGCGCTCGCGCAGCCTCACCAATGTCGGGCCGAACACGATCGAGCATCGCGACGTCGCCGTCGATATGCGACGGCGAGCATCGCTCGAAGCGCGGCGCGTCTGCCGGCGGCAGCCCGTGGAAGGCGGCGAGCGCCATGCCCAGACGTTCGAGATCGCGCAGCTCCACATCAGTGCCGAGCGATGCGGCGATGCGACGGCCGATCACCGGCTCGAGCCAGAGCACCCGCGGGTCGTCGGAAAACGACAGCGGTTTCGGCAGGCGCAGCGAGCCGTCGTGCGGGTCGAGTGCCGACCGCAGGCGATCGTACGTCCGCCGATCGCGGTGAGCCTGATCGTCGGCCGTCACCTTGACGTAGGCGACCCGCGTCTCCTTGGTGGTTTCGCACGCGAAGGTCGCCGCCTTTTCGGGCGCGTACGCGACCAGCCGCCTGGAAACGCGACGGCCGTCGTTCACTTCCGGCGGCACTGCCGCGACGGCGTCGGTGAGACAGGCGATCTTCCGGTCGTTCGGGAATGTCCAGAAGACGGTTCTGAGCAGCGGGTCGTGGACGACGCCGCGCAGCGTGTCGACCGGTCGCGCGACTGCAGCCGCGCGATGGTAGACCCGTTCGGCGGCCTGGGCGTCGGCGAACATCCGGGCCGCAACCGTATGCGACGCACCGGCGACTGCGATGCGGTAGACGGCGCGGATGGTTTTGCCGGGGTGATAGTTGACTCGCACGACCGACACCGAGTCGATCGAGCGGCGGCGGCCATCGACGAGAACCGCCGACAGGCGGTGCCCGATGCAACCGACATCGAGCAGGTCGTCGCGTCGCGGCAGCGCGCCGTCGGCGGCGAGCGCGATCGTCCAAGCGGTCGTCACGGCGCAACCGCTCCGGGTACGATCGGCTTTCGCAGGTCAGGCGACACGGCGACGTCCGCAACGACGGCTCGGTGCGCAGCGCCGCTGACCACGGATTGGCGCGTCCACACCGCTACGCCCGTGCACCCCTCGTCGATGGCGACCGGTAATCCCGAGGTACTCCACGCGACCCGTTCGGATACTCCCAAGGCCGTCGCGTCTTTGACATCGGCGAATACGACGCCGTTCTCGATCTGCACCGCAAGCCGCGGGACGCGCGCAGTGGACGACGGTCGCGGAGCAACCAGCGTGACGAAGCGGGCGCGGACTTCGCCAGCTGTCGTGAACGTCAGGATCGGCGCGGCTTCCTTGATGCCATAGCTGACCGAGACCCAGCCGGGTTCAATCGCCGCCGTCGTATTGCCGACGACCACGATCGCCACGCGATCGCTGATTACCGCGGCGCCGTCCGCCGTCGGCTCCATGCGAACGGCCTGCTGGTCGGGTGTGAGGTGGAGGCGAAGCTGGTAGTGGTGCGGTCGATCGCCGTCGAGTTCGTCCTCGATCAGCCAGTACGTGCCGTCGACGAACACGACGCGCCGGCGGTGCACGACTTCGTAGGAGGGTGACCGGGTCTGGCCCCACAGCACGTCCAGGCGTGGCGCGGTTGCGCGCTGAAGCAGGTGCGAAGACGCCGTGTCCCCTTTCGGCTTCCCGCTGCGGTACGGCGTCTGATCGACGCCGTCGATCGTGACTGTGTTGTGCGCGGCCGTGCCTTTGAACCAGCGGCGCCAGTGCGGCGGCGCCTCCGCATATGTGAAGCGACCGGGATCGACGACAATCGGCGCGCCGTTCGCCGCGATCTCGACGCTGAGCGCGTCGTAGTGGCCGTGCCCGCCGTCGCCGACCGGACCGCAATCGAAGATCAAATAGCGCTCGTCGCCGAACGCCGTCGTGCCGGCGCCCCAGCCGCTGCGCTGCATGAAGTAGCCGCCATCCGGAAAGCTCGCCGCAGTCGCCGTCGGCGGATGGCCGTCTCGCCCGCGCGTCGCGACGTAAACGAAATCTTCACGACCGAGCAGGTCGCCGGCAGTCGCGAGCAGATCCAGGTAGCTGCCGCTGTCGCTGTCGGACAGCGCCGGAATCGATCCGTCCGGGCGGTGGCAATGCAGCGCGAACTCGCACGCGCGGGTTAGCCGTTGGTCGAACCCTGGCGGAAGATCGAGGGCGAAACGTCGCGCGTTTTCGCGCATGCCGACGAACGAGCGCAGCACCACATGGTGATAATGCGTGGAGCGTTCGCGGTGCACGCCGTCGGGCAGCACGTCGGCAAGCAGGTTTTCGTGGAGGGCGCCAATCGCAAAGCGCAGCAGGTCGCCGTCCGGATCGAGGGTCGGCAGCGCGAGCGCGGCGACAAACAGCGCGTACAGTTCGAGCGTCCGATGATTGCGTTCCGACGTGAGCTGCCGCCGCAGGCGATCGAGCTGCGCCTGGAGACTCGCGGTGATCCGCGCCTCGAACCCTGGTATCCCCGCGTCTATGGCGAACACGGCGGCAAATCGGGCCCACGCATACAACCAGTTCTGGATCCGTCTGCCAATCACGTCGGACGAATCGAAATCAACCGGCACCTGCGCGATCCACGACCCGACCAGCCGCTGCCACGCGTGCAGGTATCGTGCGTCGCCCGTCGCTTCCGCGGCCGCCGCGAGATCGAGACCGTAATAGAACTTGCTCCACTCGAGCCGCCACTCGCGGTCGGCGGGCAGCGCCGCGGACTGCCAGTCTGGCTCGACGCCGAGCGCCACCACCGTGCCCTGGATCGGGAACAATCCAACGACGACCGCATCGGCGACGACGCGACGCTCGTGCTGCCGCTCGTAGACGCAATAGACGCGGCGAGGCGCCGTGACGCCGACAGTCTCAGGCACCGTGGGCACCCTGAGCCGTCACCAGGCGAAGACCCGGCGCGTGGTGGACAATCTGGCCGTTCTCCAGGCGGTACACGACGTCGGCGTGATCGAACATCGAGAGCCGGTGCGTGATCGCCAGACAGGTGCGGCCGACGCGGATTTTCGACAGCGCCGCCGCGATGATTGCTTCCGACTCGGGATCGACGTTCGACGTCGGCTCGTCGAGAAGAAGGATCGGCCGGTCGAGCAGGAACGCGCGTGCCAGCGAGAGCCGCTGGCGCTGGCCGCCGGACAGGTTCACGCCGTCCTCGCCGAGCGGCGCATCCAGCGCGCCCGGGATCGCGCGCACCGCGTCGTCCATCGCGACGAGCTCGAGCGCGCGCCAGATCTGCGCGTCGCCAAGGCGCTCGCCGGTGGGGGTCAGCGCCTCGCGCAACGATCCGGCGAACAGATGTGTGTCCTGCGCCATCATCGCGATCTGCTGCCGCAGCGATCGCACGGTATAGGACGGCAGCGGCCGGCCGTCGAGGAGGATCTCGCCCGAGGTCGGATCGAACAGACGAACCAGCAGGCTGAGGAGGGTGCTCTTGCCGGCGCCGCTCGCTCCGACCAGCACCGCGAGTTCGCCGGGCACCAGCCGAAGGTTCACGCCGCGCAGCACTGCGCCGCGGCGGGCATCGGCATAGGAAAAGCCGACGCTGCGCAGTTCGATGACGCCGCGGGCACGGCCAATTGCGATCGCGTCAGGCGCATCCTGAACCGCCGGGCGATGCTCGAGGAGCGCGAGCAGACGTTCGCCGGCCGCGAGCCCCTTCGAGGTGGTCTCGGCGACGTCGTTCAAGCGCTCGACCGGTTTCAGCAGCTGGGTGAGATAGGTGGCGAGGACGGTGAGCGCGCCGAGCGTCAGACGACCGTTCAGCACCAGCAGCGCGCCGCCGCTGATGAGCACCGCCGTCGCGAGGCCGTGGGCGATCCGAATGGCTCGCTCCATGTCCGATGCGGCGCGGCTCTCGCTGACGCCGGCGTCGAGGCTGTTGGCGTTCAGGCGCCGGAACCGCTCACGCGCATGTTCGTCGCCGCCGAGGGCCTGGATCACCGGGAGGCCGCGAACGATCTCCTGGGCCAGGCCGGCCACTTCCCCTTCACGGCGGCGCCGTTCGCGCGACGCGCGGCCGAGCCGCAGCCCGTAGGTGCGGACGATGACCGCAAGGCCCGGCATCAGCAGCGCGGCGAACAGCGTCAGGCCGGGCTGCAGCCAGAGCATCATCGCCAGCGTGGCGATGGTCGTCAGCACGTACTCCACGACCGTCGGCATCGTCCGCGCCAGGAACCGGACGAATTGATCGACGTCGCCGACGAGGCGCAATGCGAGCTCGCCGCTGCGATAGGTCGTCCTGATCGTCGGCGGCAGCTGCTGCAGGTGCACCATCATCCGGTCGCGCATTTCGGTGTTCAGCCGCTCGCGAAACCTGGCGCTGCGGACCGCGTGCTGCGATTCAACGAACGCCCGCGCCAGCGCGATAACGACGATCGCCGCGGCCATGGTCAGGACGAGCGTGTGCGGCGCCGCATCGCCGAAACCGACGGCACGGAGCAGGCGCGGCAGCGGCCGAGCCGTCAGGACGTTGTCGACGATCACCTTGAAGGGCCACGGCGTCGCCAAGGTGAGGCCGACGCCGGCGACACGAAAGGCGTACGCCGATCCGAGCAGGCGGCGGTGCTCGAGCGCGATTGGCAATGCCCATCGCAGCACCGCCCGCGACGGCTTGCGTCTTACTGCGGTCACGCGACCCTCCGGAACAGGTTGAACAAATCGCCGATCAGTCGATCGCCGTCGAACTGCTCGGCGACGACAGCACGCGCCGCCGCGCCCAGACGTCGCGCCAGTTCGGGCTCGTGATGAATCCGCAGCAGCGCGTTGGCGATCGCGTCGGCGCGTTCCGGCGGGACAAGCAGACCGGTAACCCCGTCGTGCACCAGTTCGGGAATGCCGCTGACGTCGGTCGTGACGACCGGAAGTCCGGTCGCCATCGCTTCGACCAGCACGTTCGGGATGCCGTCGCGGTCGCCATCGTCCGACACCCGGCACGGCAGGCAGAACACCGTGGCGCCGCTCAGCGCGAGGAGAAGATCGGCCTGGGACATCGGGCCGAGCAGTCTGACGTGGTCGTGCAGCCCCGCCCGGGTAATCGCCGCCGCAATCGCGTCGCTGTGTTCGCCGCGCTCGCCGATGATGGTCGCCTCGATCGGAATTCCGCGCTCGACGAGACGCGCGCAGGCGTCGACGAGAACATCAAAACCTTTCTTGCCGACGTGGCGGCCGATCGAGACGATTCGCAGCGGGCTCGCCGCCACCGGCCGGCGCGGGGCATCGATCTGCCGCGATATCAGCGCGGCGAATTCGTCGTTCAGCCCGTGGTACACGCGAAACACGGGCGTCGAGCCGGCGTGCTGCAGCAGGAACTGCCGGTTGGCCTCCGTGCACGTGACAGCGAACTGCGCAGCGGCCAACTTCCGGTGAATTAGACCGGCGGGGTTCAGCGATGGCGTATAGAGATCCTTCGCGTGCGCGGTGAATGAGAACGTGCGGCCGGCGATCATCGCCGCCAGCCATGCCACGGTCGTTGCGCCGTGGCAGAAGTGGGCGTGCAGGTGCCTGACTTCGCACGCATCGCGCAGCCGGTCTGCGACCGCGACCGCCTGCAAGAATTCCTTCACGTACACCTTGCGCGGCGCCGACCAGAACGACTCGCGGGCACGGATTGCCTGCGCGGCGGCGGCGCCGGCGGCTCGCGCCACGCCGAGCGGCCAGCGCCGGATGGTTCGTCCAAGCGGCGCGGCAAATGCCGGCAGGTGTTTCGCCAGCCACCGCAGCAACGGCGTGCCGGACACCGACGCGGTCACCGGCAGATATTCCGGTACCGCGCAAATGCGATTTATCGTCGGGTGATGCAACCGCTCGTTGCCGCGCTTGATCACGAACAGCCGCACGCCGAGACCGGCGTGCTCGAGCCGATGGATCTCGCTGGCGATGAAGAGCTCCGACAGCCGCGGGTAACCCTTGACGACGTAGGCCACCATTGGCGACGCCGGCGTCGGCACCGGCAGCGCAGGATTACGCATAGGCTCCCCTCAGCACCGATACGAACCGGCTGGCGCATGTCGTCGCGTCGAACTCGCGCGCCGCTACTTCACGCGCCGCGTCACCGAGGCGCCGACGTTCGGCGGGCGCCTCTGCGAGTCGTCGCAGCGCTGTCCTCAGGGCGGTCACGTCGCCGGCTGGCACGACGACGCCGGTGTCGCCGTCGCGGACTGCCGAGGTGATCGCGCCGGCATCGGTCGCCACGATCGCCGCCGCCGATGCCATCCCTTCGAGGACCACGTTCGGTAGACCGTCGCGATCCCCACTGGCATCGCAGATCGAGGGAACGACGACCACGTCGGCGTGGTCGTATTCCGCGGCCAGCGCATCGTGCGTGACAATGCCGCGAAACGTCACGCGATCGGCCAGGCCGAGCGCCTGCACCTGGGCGAGCAGTCGCCCCTTCTCGGAACCGTCGCCGACGACGCGCAGCCGCCATGGGCCGGGCAACTCCGACAGGGCATCGATGAGCACGTGAAAGCCCTTTTTCACCACGAGCCGACCGACCGCGAGGATCCTGAACATCTTCGCGTCGGTTCGTCGGGGCGCGAACCGGCTCACATCGACGCCATGCGGCACCAGGGTCACATGGGCGCCGCTGCCATCGAACTCGCGCGCGACATCGCGGTTGCATGCGACCACGCACGCGGCGCGTTGCGCGCGATCGAATAGCTGCTGGCGCGGCACCTTGCGCGCATCGCGCGCGTGCACACTGAACCCAAACGGGACGCCGAGCATCGCCGCGAGATCGCTCGCGACTTCAGCCGGCGTGTGCGCGAAGTAGGCGTGGATGCCGCTGACGTCCACGTCATCGAGGTAGTACGCCGCCTCCTCGAGCCGCGCGGCGCCGTCGCCCTCGAGCAGATGCACCCGACCGATCAGCCGACGCGCGGCCGGCTGGCAGGCGCCGGCGTCGCCCGGCTTGGTGCAGAAGAGCGCCGCGAGCATGCCGGCGTCGTCGAGCGCGTTCAGTTCCGTCAGCGCAAATGTCTCGGAGTGCCGCGGGAAGCCGCTGACGATCACCACGACCTGCGGCACGCTCACGGCTGCGCCTCGTCGAGCAGCGCGGCAGCGCGGCGATGGATGCGCGGCAGGCCATCGAGGTCGACGGTCACCGGCGACGGCGGCAACTCGAGCCGGCGCAACACCGCGGACATCAGCACATCGGGGCGAAGCGCGTCGGGCTCGACGACGGCGAAGGATCCGCGCGCCGCGAGCAGGCGCGCGCGCAGGAGTTGCTCGCCCACCGGATGACTGCGCGGGACCAGGACGGCGCGGGCGGCGCACGACAACAATTCGCACACCGTGTTGTAGCCCGCCATCGATACGACCAGGTCGGCCGCCGCATAGCGGCTGGCCATGTCCGGGTCGAAGTCGAGGAAGGCGACGTCGGCGAGCGCGCCAAACCGCGCCAGCAGCCGTTCGCGGGCGGCCGCTGGCATCTGCGGGCCGAACACGACAGTGGTGCGCAGCGCGACGCTGCGCGGCAGCGCGATCAACCCTTCGAGGTAGGTCTCGATCAGCTCGGTCCCGTCCTCGCCGCCGCCGGTAGTCACGAGCACCCGCGGCGGACCCGGATCCCGCTGCGTACGCGCCGTTGGCCGTTTCAGGTAGCCGCAATAGTGCGTGCGGCGGGCAACATCCGGCGGAAACCCATATTCGGTGACGGCGTCGAAGACGGTCCGCTCGCCGTAAATCCACACCTCGTCGTAGTAGCGCGCGATGGTCCGCATGTCGCGCGCACGCTTCAGCGACAGACGGGTCCGCTCCGGCGTGTCGAGGATGTCGCGAATGCCGAGCACCAGCTTCGTCCGGCGGTGTGATTGCCGCAGCGCGCGGATCGGCTCGATCAACTCGCCGCCGATGCCGGCAGCGCGCTTGTCGACAATCATCAGGTCCGGCGCGAAGCCGACAAGGGCCCGCTCGAGGACGCCGACTCGAATCTGGCCGATTTCCCGACCGTGACCGCCGAGGAACGCTGGCGCGTACGAATCAGCGGCCGGCCGAGTGACGCAGGGGAGCTTGATGTAGTCGGTCCGCGCCGGAATGCGGAACGCATGGATCATCGGAGAGCCGGTGACGATCAGCAGCGAGGCAGCCGGATAGCTCTGGCTGAGTGCCTCGGCCAGGAGCAGCGTCCGTCGGATATTCCCGAGCCCGAACGTGTCGTGCGAGTAGAGCAGCACCTTCGGCACCGATGGAGCGGCGGCCAAGGCTGCGTCGTGCGCGAAGGCGGCGGTCGATTGGGTGCGCATAGCGTCGATGGGAGGTGAGACACAGATTGCAGGGCCCATGGAACAAAGCGGCCTCGCATTCACTCTCCGAAAGCGCTTACGACTTTCGGGGGTCCGGGTTGGTGGGTTGGACCTGGCGTTCTGGCCGCGCCTCGCCGTCGATCAGCGCGGAACAGAATTCTTGCAGAGCCGTCGGCGGGCGACGAATGCAGCGAGCAGCGCGAGCCCGCTCATCACCTCGGCGACGAGGACCCACGTGACCGCGCGCGGCACGGCGTGAAGGCCGTCGCCGGTGAGGACGAAGCTCGCCCAATAGTGCGGATGGGCGACGGTCGACGCGCCGTTCAGAAAGCGCAACTTGGTGTGGCGTAACGCTTCGTCGCGCGCTTCGCCGCGAGCGAGGAAGTGATAGAACAGCCGCATGAAGTCGGCGGTCGGCGCGTCTGCGACCCGCCACATCGTGGTCACGGTGCTGGTCGCGCCGGCGGCCAGGAATGCGCGGCTGAAACTCTGGACACCTTCGCCGCGCACCAGCCGTCCGCGCTCCGTGTCGCACGCGCTCAGCACAACCAGGTCGACGCCGTCTAACTTCAGCGCGTACGCTTCCTTCAGATACAGATAGTCGGCCGTCGATGACAACCTGTCCGCCGGTGAGAATTCGATCCGCGACTGCTCCATCGCGCTCGTCTCGGCCACGGCGTGGGTGGCGAGGTGCAGGAGTGGCGCACCCGGTGGCGAAAGCAGGTATGCCTTCCGGTTGTCGGTGCCGGCGTGAATGACGGCGCGCCCGCCGAGTTCGCTGGCGACTGACCGCGCTTCGCCGGCCGACGCCGCGAGCCGCGCGCCGACGGCCGACTCACCGTCCTGATCGCGCGAATCCTGAACCGGATCGGCAAACGCTCGCAGCTGCAGCTTCCAGGGTGGCAGCCAGCGCGCCGCCTCGCGGGTGCCGATCAGAATCGCGGCCGTCGGCGCATACGTGACTGCAGCCCGTTCGACGACGAGCTGCCCTCCTGCTCCGAGGACGTCGAAAGGGACCAGCGCAAGGGTTCCATCGGGAACAACGACGACGTGTTCGACACCGGTAAACCACTCGGCAGGCGGCAACAACTGCGACCCGATCGCCAGAGCCTGGTCTCGCCAGGCAGCCGACGGGCCGGCCGCCAAAGCGTCAACGAACCTCTGGACCTCGGCATCGTCGACGTGAATCGGAAAAACTCCGATCCGGCGGCGTGACACGGCAATAACCGCTGACCCTTGCGGAGCGTTCCAGTAGTCGAGCAACAGAGAGTCGTCGTCGAGCGTCTGCTGCACCTGCGCCAGCTCGACGCGCCCGCCCAGATGCAGCCGTTCGCGCCATACCCGAGAGTGACTTCGCTCGAGCAGCTCGAACAGGACTGGCGGCGCTGCCTTCGGCAGGCTGGCAGCGATCAGCGCGTCGTAGACCTCCCGCTTGTCGTTGAGGAATTCGCTGCGGCTCGACGGGATGCGGATCGTTTCGCGGACGCCTTCGATCGTGTTGATCGCGTCGCGCAGGTACTCGATTGCCTTCAACGGATCGCTCGTGACGCGCCCCAGGCCGTACAGCGCTTTCCATTCTTCTTCCGGCGTGCGCAGTTCACGGGCGAGCGCGAGCGCCACGGTGAAGTCCGCTTCGGCACGGTCATTGTGTCCGCCGCGAAGTGTCGTTTCGCCGCGATACAGCCGGGCGTGCAGCATCTCGCGCCGGTTGCCGACGCGCGTGGCGGTGTCGAGCGATGCGGAAAACGTGCGCTCGGCCTCCTCGAGCCGGTTGAGATCCAAGGCCAGCGCGATGCCGCGGTTCTTCAGCGCATTCAGCTCACCGTCGACGTCGCGGTCTCCCGCGAAGAGCGCCCTCGCCTCCTCGTAAGCGCTCAGCGCCTTAACCGGATCGCCCAGCCGGCGATACAGCACACCGAGATTGACGATCATCTGGGCACGCTCACGCGGGCGAAGCTCGCTCGTTGCGCCGAGGTTGCGATACATTCGGAGCGCGTCCTGATCGCGGCCGATGCGCTGGTACAACGTCGCCTGGTTGGCGAGCAGCAGCCAGCGCCGTCGTCCGGCCCACGGCGCCGACGCCGACGCCGCAGTCGCTGCGAGCGCTTCGTCGTAAAGACGGCCCGCGTCGCCGTAGCGCCCGAGGTAAAACTGCACATTCGCGAGATTGCCGATCTCCTCGACGCGCCCTTCGGCATACCCGACCGACGTCGCCCGCTCGAGCGCTGCCGTGAAGCGCAGCGCCGCGTCGTCGTACTGACCGGCGTACAGCGCGGCAAGGCCCTCCCAGTTGAGTGACATCGACGCTTGCTGGATATCCCCCAGTTTCTCGAAGAGGCGTGCGGCGTCGGCGGCGTGCCGCCGTGCGTCGGCGTACTTCCCTTGCCCGGTTTCGAGAGCGGACAGACGGTGAAGGCTCCGGGCCCGATCGACGGAGTTCGGCGACGACGCCTCGAGGGCCGCACGATAGGAGTCGAGCGCCGCCGCCGGTTTTCCGGCAGCTTCGAGCGCCTGGGCCTCTCTGAGCAGGTCGGCCGCCTGACTCGTCTGCGCCGGGGCGCGGCCCGCCAGCGCCACCATCGCCAGCGATGCCAGACACCGGCCCATCGCGTTGCGCATCGAGCAATCGTATTGCACGGGGACGCGAGCCACAGATTTCTGTTCCCTTATGGATGCGCCCGCCGTCTTAGCTGACGGACGTGACCGATGAAGCATTTCTCCGGCCGATATAATCGGGCCGAATGGGCTACGCGGCACTCTCGGACGAGGAGCTCCTCGCCCGGGCCCGGCAGTTGTCTGGCGCGGACCGCGACGAGCTCGTCAACGAGTTGTTTTCGCGTCACTACGAGCGCGTGGCGCGCTGGTGCCTGCGATTCGCCGGCGATCGTGAACGCGCCGCCGATTTGGCGCAGGAAGTGTTTCTCAAGGCGCACCGCCACCTCGATTCGTTCAAGGCCGCCTCGCGGTTTTCGACCTGGCTGTACAGCATCGCCCGTAATGAATCGCTCAGCCAGCTGCAGCGCGCCGGCCCGCCCACCGATTCCGACGACGTCCTGGCCAACGTGCCGGCGATCGCCGCAGGCCCGGACGAACTCGCCAGCCGCTCGCAACAGACGAAACACGTACACGAATTTCTTGCCGCAACCCTCGATCAGCTCGAACGCACTGTCTACGTGCTGCACTACGGCGACGATATGTCGCTCGATACCATCACCCGGCTTCTCCGCTTGACGAATACCAGCGGTGCCAAGGCTTACATCGTCAGCGCACGACGCAAACTTGCCAAGGCCGTCCAACGGCTGCAGGCGCGAGGCGAACAGCCGTGACCACCGATAGGAGCGCGATGAAGCAAGCCTTGAGCGCGACGGCCGATTGCCTGCCGCTCGAGCGGCTCTCAGAGGAGCTGACGGCGGCTGAGCGTGCACATGTTGCAGCGTGCGCGCGCTGCCAGACCGAGCTCGACCTGTGGCGCGAACTCGATCATGCAACACCGACACCTGATGAAGGCGCGGCGGTGCGATGGATTGTCGCCGAGCTCGACCGCCGATCCACGCGCACGTCGCCCGCGCCGCAATCCTCGCTATGGTCATGGCTGCCCGCAGCGGCCACGCGCTGGGTCGCTGCGTGTGCAACCGTCGCCATCGTGGCGACAGTCGGCTATTTCGTCTGGGACCGCGAGCCCGCGCTGCATCCGCTGACAGCCGGCGAGCAGACCTACCGAAGCGGGCTGCTGCAGCCGCTTGCCCCGATGGGCGATCTGCCCACCGCGCCGACTGCACTCGAATGGGTGGCAATGGACGGGGCTCTCGGTTACGATGTCGAGGTCTCGGAAGTCGACGGCACGCCGCTGTGGCGCGCCGCGTCCTCGAGACCGCGCATCGACATCCCGCCTTCGGTCGTTGGCCAGCTCAAACCCGGCAAGACGGTCCAATGGCGGGTTCGTGCCCGCAATGCATCGAACACTGTTATTGCCGATTCGGGTACGCAACGTTTCCGCGTCGAAATCCCGGGTCGTTCACCGAAGAGTTGACCATGTTCACCAGGTTCACTGCACGCCATATCGCGGTCGTCATTGTTTCGCTGCTCGCCGGGACATCGGTGCTCGGCGCGTCGTTGTTGACGGGCGTGTCTCTCGCGATCAGCCGCGAAGTTGCCCCGCCGGGCGGCCTCGCACAGATCAAAGTGTCGGTGACCGAGCCGCGACCGATTTCGACCGGCAGCGTCGGCCTGGCGTTCGCCGATTTCAACGGCTTCGATGGAATTGCTGCCATCAGCCCCGAGAACGATACGTTCGGCGTCGCGCAGGTCAATGGCTCGCATGTCGCGTTCACGATGCTCTCGACCAGCAGTTCCCTCGGAACTGATTCCGACTATCCCATCCTGACGGTCGCCGCCCGCGTGCCGTCGACAGCGTCACTCGGAACCGTCATGCCGGTCAGCTTCGCTGGCCCGGCGATCCAATTCCTGAGTCCAACCGGCAGTGTGTACCCGACGTCCTTCAAGGACGGATCCGTAACCGTGGGCGGGGGCATTTCGATTGAAGACGTCCAACCGGGCAGCGCGGATCTGAAGGCCGGCAGCATTGTGACGATCGTCGGACGGGGGTTTACGCCGACGACGAAAGTCCGGTTCAACCACACCCTCCTTTCGTCGGTCCGATACATCGACGCGACGCACATACAGGTCGTGCTCGCCGCGGCGGCGCGCATGCACGGCATGCGCATCAGGGCGGAGAACCGAGACGGCTCGAAGACCACATACTTTTCGTACCAGCGCACGTCACGCCAGGGTACGACCACGTTTCTGGCGCTGCAGAACGCGGTGCCGCTGTTTCCGCTGCGTCTGACAACCCTCGGCCGTGTCGATGTGACCGGTGTGCCGACGGCCATCGCGGTGCAGAACATCGCGGACGCGGTGGCGCCAGCCGCGATAGATCTGCTGACACCCGACGGACGCGTGCTCGCGACGACCACGATCGACATGCAACCGAACCGCTTCGTGGTCAAGGAACTCTCCGAACTTTTTGGCGTCGCCTATGTGGCGCCGATGAAAGTGCGTGTTCGCTCGAGCCGCGTGCCCATTCAGGTCATGGGCATCGGCGTTGACGCCGCCGGAACTGCGACACCAATCGTGCCGCATTAGTCGAGATCGTTGCCGGCTCGAAGCGACGCTTCCACGGCGTCACCATGACCCGTGACAGGCTCGGAAAAGTGGTCGGGATGGCCGGATTCGAACCGGCGACCCCCTGACCCCCAGTCAGGTGCGCTATCCAGGCTGCGCTACATCCCGTTCGGTTGGCGAGTCCGGCCTGCGCCGGACACTGGCAGCGACGACGACGCGAGCGTGACGACTAACGGCTCCGCCGCGTGTGAGCAACCCGCGCCGGTTTGCCGCGTGCCGCTTTCGCGCGCGACGGCGGCAGCCCGCGGACGCGCGGCGGCGTGGGGGACGCCGCCTGCGGGGCGAGCTGGAAGTCGTCGACGTTCGACCCGCGCGACGCGAGCAGATCGAGAATCGACTGGAGGCCGCGCTTCACCGCGGTGAGCCGCTCGCGGGCGTTCTGCCCGATCAGCTCGTCGATCACCGGTGCGTCGGCCGCGACCGGCGCGCTTTCCTCATCGAGACGCCGCCGCGCGCCGGCGAGCGTCAGCCCCTCGACGAGCAGCAGGTGCTTAATCCGCAGGACCTGCTCGACATCCTCGCGGCGATAGACACGGGGTGCGCCGGCACTCTTCGCGACGCCGAGGTCGGGAAATTCGGCTTCCCACGATCGCAGCACGTACGGCTGCACCTTCGCCAGATCGCACACCTCGGCGGCCTTGAACAGCGCCCGCTTCGGAATGTCGACTTGCGTCGAGAGTTCCGGCATCCGCGGGAAAGTATACCAAAAGGTGCTCACGGCTTCGCTGAGGTGTTTTCAGCTTCGCCGAGGGTGCTACGTGCCGGAGTGGCCAAATCCCTGCGCGCCGCGATCGGTTCGCGGCAGCTCGGTGACTTCGTCCCATGCGACGCGGACGACCGGGGCGACGACCAGTTGCGCGATGCGCATGCCGCGCGAGACGACAAACGGCGCCCGGCCGAGATTGATCAGCGGCACACGGATCTCGCCGCGATAGTCGGCGTCGATCGTCGCCGGCGTGTTCGGCAGGCTGATGCCGTGCTTCACGGCGAGGCCCGACCGCGGCCGAACCTGCGCTTCGAAGCCGTCGGGGACCGCAATCTGCAGCCCCGTCGGCACGAGCACGATCGCGCCCGCATCGACGGTGATCTCGTCGTCGACGGCGGCGTGGAGATCCATGCCGGCAGCGCCGGCGGTCTGGTAGGCAGGTAGATCGAGGCCGGCGGCGTGCGGCATCCGGCGGATCTGGACGGCGAGGGCGTGAGGCACGCGAGATGGTAACTCAGGCGTCGAGCGGGACCACCTGCACCGCCGCGTCGCGCACGGCGGCGAGGAAGCGATCGATGGTCGAGCCGCGCCACAGGATTTCCCACCGCGTCCGCGCGCTCTGGCCGAAGATCACGTGCGTGATGCCTTCACGCTGCGCGAAGGCGATCAGCCCCTCCGACGGTCGGCCGGCGTGCACCTTGACGACGGTCGCGCCCAGGCTTTCCGCGAGCGCGATGTTCTGGTGCAGCGCTTCGGAATCGTCG
>Ga0070666_10000565_pt1 | contig 22421 bp, 13 predicted proteins | sample KBSS23metaG_FD_64677 | JGI IMG/M metagenome (GOLD analysis project Ga0070666, IMG submission 64677) | Switchgrass rhizosphere microbial communities from Kellogg Biological Station, Michigan, USA - KBS S2-3 metaG | ecosystem: Host-associated > Plants > Roots > Rhizosphere > Soil ... | reverse complement strand
GATGATCTCCGGAATCATGTTTTCGATGAGCGCCGGATTCGCGCGCAGCTTGTCGTATTCCTTCGGATTCTGGTTGAGCGCGAGCAGGCCGCCGGTGATCGAATGGCGCGTTGTATCGCTGCCGGCCACGACCAGCAGGATGATGTTGCCAAAATATTCCTCGGGCGTGTCGCGCCGTGTCGCCTCGTTGTGGCAGAGCATCGAGATCAGGTCGTGCTGCGGCGGCTTGTTCAGCCGTTCGTTCCACAGACCGACGAACTGGCCGAGAATCTGGAAGATCTCGACCTGGCGATCCATGTCGGTCTTGCCCTGTGAGTCGACGCCGGGCGGGGTCAGGATGATGTCGGAAGCGCGGGGAAGTGTGCGGCGCAGCTCCCACGGGAAGTCCATCAACGTCGCAAGCATCTGGCTGGTGAGCTCGACCGACACCTTGTCGACGAAGTCGAAGGTCTCGTTGCGCGGCAACTCGTCCAGGATTTTCGCGGCGCGCTCGCGGATCAGCGGTTCGAGGACTTTCAGACTATCCGGCGCGAACATCGGCGCGATGACCTTGCGCTGCTTGTCGTGGTCGGGCGGGTCGAGCGCGATGAAGCTGGACTGGGCGCGGGGCTGCTTGCCTTCGAAGATCGTGATGCCGCCAAGCTCGCTGTCAGACGAGAACACGCGGTGATTTGAATCAACTGCGATGATGTCCTTGTGCTTGGTGACCGACCAGTACGGGCCGTATTCGCTTTCGGTGGTGAGGTGGACCGGGTCCTCCTTGCGCAGGCGCTCGAACCACGGCCACAGCGTGTCGCCGCGGAAAATCTCGTTGTCGGCCGGCTGGAATTTGTCGAGAGGCGTCGCATAGGCCGTCTTCCGGGCCTCCGCATAGCGTTGTGCGAGTTGGTCCTGCATGCGCCGCTCCCTTGCTTTGGCCGCAACAGAGCAAGGCCCGGGAACTTAAGTCAACGCCCCAAAGACAACACAAGCGCCCCATAATAAAGTGGCCCAAGGGCGGACTTCAGGTCGACAAGGCGGCATCGGCGTGGCGAACACATCTGCGGACGAGGTGGCGGAGCTCAAACAGGAGCTTGCCCAATTTCTACTCACCGAGATTACGTCGGCGCAAGGCGCGCAAACCTTCCGCAAGGAAGTGGGCGCCGAGGTCGCCGCCGTCATCGACCAGCTACTGAACGAGCGCCTGACGCCCGCGATCCAGCGGATCGAGAGCCAGGCCGCGGAGCAGGCCAATGCGCTCACCGCCCGCGTCGATGCAGCGTTGCGCCGGTTCGAGCAGGGTGCTCCTGTTGCTGCCGGACCATCGCCGGAAACCGACCAGAAGATCGCCGAGCTGACCGCGCGCCTCGACGAGATGCGCGCGCGGCTGCTGCGCACCGAAGAGCAGGGCCGCCGCGCCGTGGCCCAACCCATCGCCGCACCGAAGTTGGCCGACGAGCGGATCGCGGTGACGCCGAAGAACACTTCGCTGGTCCCGCGCTGGGCGCTGTGGGTGATCATCCTTCTTCTGACGCTGACCGCGCTTGCGATCGGCAATATCTATGTCGAGCGGATGACGGCGGCAGAGCCCGCGCCGGTAACCAACAATCCGCCTGCCTTCGTGCCGCCGGCAGCCGGTGTCGCGCCCAGCAACATGACTCTCGCGCCCACGACATCCGGACACAGCTCGCCACCACCGCCGAGCACGCAGCCGCCAGCCGCAGTTCCGCCGCAAAATCCGGCCTCTAATTCCACGGTGACGCCCACCCCGATCAACAACACGCCTGCGCCGCCGGCAGTGACATCGCCGGCCGCCACACCGCACGCCGGACATGCCATTCCGGCAGAGTTTGCAATCGAGCGCGGCTGGCTCGCGGCGCAGCCCTTCGCCGTCGAGGGCACGGTGGCAAAGCGCGCGGGTGCCAGCGGACACATTACCACGCTTAAGTCGCTGGTGTGCGGGCGTTCTGTCACCTGCACGGCGGACTCGCTGTTCGCCGGATCGGATACGACGAAGTTCATCGCGCTCCAGATGCTGATGTCCCAGATCGGCGACCGCTTCTGCAACCCGCGCCGCGGCGTGCATGTCAGCGGCGAGGTCAGCGACAGCAGCCTGCGTGAACTGGCCGAGGTCACGCGATGTGCCGGTCTGCGCGCGTCCGGGCCGTGCAAGGAAGGAGACAACAAGGTCTGCCTCTCCGACGGCGACATGATCGAAGCCGGCGATGTGAGCGCGCTCTCGCAGCTGCTGCGCTGGGCGCTGTGGAAGTCGGGTTCGACGTGAGCGCCGCGCCGCGTCCGTTCCCGACCGAGATCGAAGCCAGCTTCGTGGTGCTGGGCCCGCGCAACGAGGGCAGCAATTACGGCATCATCACGCATTCTCCGAACCTGTCGATCGACAACGCAACGCGGCAGCTTCTAGAGGACTACGCGCTGATGACGCTGGCGGCGCCGCCGCTCGACCGCCGCTACATCGCGTTTCTGCCGCTGGGTGCGAGCGGGCTGTGGCTCCTGGCGCAGACGAGCCATGTCGGGGAAGCACAGCGCGGTGCGATCCGCATCACCTGGGGCCTGCTGCTCGACGAGGCGCAGGTCTGGATGGTGCGTTCGAACCTGTCGGCGTTGGCAGCGGCCTTCCCGCCACCCGCCGCACCACCGGGGCCGCCTGATCCGCTGGTGTGGAAGATTCCGGCGCCCAAGCCGCGGGCGCCATCGCACCTGCTGAGCGAGATCGGCACGATCATTCGCGACCGCCCCACCGCGCTGATGGTGCCGTCGAACGTCTCGACCGAAGAAGCCGCGCTGCAATTGTATGAGCGCTGTTCGCAGGTGAACGCACGTATCTCCTTTGTCTCGCGCGCCGACCTGGAAGCGCGCGGCGGCGTGGCAGCGATCGAGAAGCCGTGGCTGCTGGTTTTCACCGAAGACGATCCGCCGGTGCCGATGGCGCGGTTCGAGGGTTATCACCCGGTCCGCCTGACGAACGAACGTCATCTTGTGGGCGCGCCGCAGATGCCGGTTGGACGGCGCGAATGGTTCTCGATGCTGGATGCGTCGCATGCGCGGTACCCGCATCAGCACGAGCGCCTGCTGGAGATCGTGAACCATCCCGTGTCCGCGGTTGAAGACGATCCGGAGGGCGTGATCTCCGCCAAGGTGCTGGGTCTTTCGCGGCGCCTGTTCACCGATCGCGAGAATTCGTTGACGGCGTTGACCTGGCTCGCAGGCGGCGCGGCGGCGATCGCAGAAGAGACCGGCAAGACGACCGCGACGCACGGCTTCCAGAAGGGTTTCGCCCTGGCTGTGCCGCATGCGGGCAAGGAGGCTTCGGAATTTCTCGACTCCTATGTCGCCGATCTCGAATGGTTTCTGCTGCCGCGCAGGCCGGGCGCGCCGCGCGATCCCTTTGCCGCGGAACTCGCGCTGGAGCGCGGCATCGTTTTCCTGGTGAATGAATCCACGCTGGAAAAGATCGCAGACGATGTTCTGAACCGGCCGGAAAAGCTCAATTTCTCGCTCCGCTCGGCTTCGCAGCGCCTGCCGTCGTTCTATTTCCTGACGCGGGAACTCGCGAAGCGGCTGGGCGAAGGTCCCGCCGACTACACCTTGGCGGAAAGTGGACGAAGGTTACTCGAAAAATGGACACAATTGCGCGGGCAAGATCGTATAGTCGACGATGCGGTCGTGGCGCTGATCTTGGGGCTGGCCAGAAAACCGTATCATGGCGTCCTGGCGCGCGCGTTTCACGACGGGCTTGGCAGGGCGCTGATGGAATCTGGCAGGCGAGACAAGGTTCGTGCGATCATGAATGACGTCGCGAAGGAATTGCGCGGACTGAGCAAGGGCGCGCAACGCAACGCGGACGAATTGGCGGCGACGTTGTTGCTCGCCGTGCACGTAGCCAGACTGTTTCGCTAAGACCTTTCGGGGGCTGTCCGAGTGGGTGAGCGTGGCGAAAAGACGGGTCTTGCGGGCGGCGCCACCATGCCGCGCGCGGAAGACGTATTCGGCAATGCGCCGGCCTATCGCCGCGACACTGTGCTGGCTACCACGACGATGGACAGCGACGAGTCGCAGAATCTTCGCGATCTGTTGAATCTCTGCAAGCAGTCGAACCGGCCGCCGATCATCCTGTTGTTCGGATTTTCCTACAGCGGCAAGACCGCGCTGGCGCTGCGCCTGCAGGACATTTTTCATTCGCGCGGTTACGGCGTGCAGCCGGCGGTCAGTCCGAAGGGACCGGCCGAGCGCACCAGCAAGATCCAGCCCTATTTCTTCTCGCATCCGCGCCGCCCCAACGATGCCTTCGTGCTGGTCGATCTGCCGGGTGAACGCTTCAGCCGCGCCAAGGAAGCGAATTTCTCCGATGCGGTGGCGAAGGAAACGCTGGAGCTGATGGCCGCGGCGGATGCCTATCTGCTGCTGCTCGAAGCCGACAAGACGCTGTACCTCGACGAACTGCGCGCGACCGGCGCGATCGGCGACTTCGAGGCCAAGGACTATCAGGAAGTCGTTGCCACGATGGTGCAGTTCGCCAAGCTCGACTGGCAGCTGGCGCGCAAGCTCGGCCGTCACGGCGACATCGAAGGCGCGGCCAAGGCGATCGTCGACATGAAGCCGGACGAGCGCTTCCGCGAGCTGACCCGAGGTGCCCGCGCCAGCCGCAAGCCGGTGATGCTAGGCCTCTCCATCGCCGACCGCATGCACGACAACATGGTCGCGCTGGAAACCGGAGTCATCAAGAAGCGGCTGGAGTCACGCGGCGACACGCGCGACCTGACCGATGATGAGCGCAAGCAGGTGCGCCAGATCGCGTCGAACTTCGACCGCGACCCGCTGCTGCTCATCAACATGCGCCAGCAGAAGCTGATGGCTCAGGTGGCGAGCAGCTTTCGCTATTTCCGCGCCGATTTCCTGACCAGCTTCGCCGGCCTGCCGCCCAACTACACCGGCGAGGTGAACCTGAACCTGTATCCACCGCGCGGCATCGAGCGCAATTTCGACTGGCTGCGTAGCGCGGCCCAACGGGCACGGGGCGGGCGCTTCAAGACCTTCGCGCGCAAGAACTGGATGTTCCATCCGGTGGTGCAGGCGCTGGACTGGCTGCCGTCGCTGCGCGAGACATCGCTGGCGCTGGGCGCGCGCGCCGCCTGGGATGAGGCGCTGCGCCATGCTCGCTGACGCGATACAAGACGGTGTGAAGGCACCGGCAAAGCCCCAACGTTCCAGAGCACCGACGCGCGGTATGTTCGACCGCCTGCGCGGTCTTGTGCTGTTCGAGGCGATCGACGGGCGCGACCATAGAACGGCGAACGCCAACGGCGCGTTCGAGCGGCGCAGTGCGCGTGGGCTCTACGCCGCGGCGCTGATCCCCGGCGTGTTGTTGTTCCTGGCGGCGGGTGCGTTTGCCTGGCATCCGCTGAACGCCGACCCCGACACGCTGACCACGCTTGCCGTTTCCGCGCCCTCGCAGACGCCGGCCGAGAAGAACGTGATCGGGAAGATCGCACTGCTGCGCGAAGGGATCTGGGAAGCCCGCCTGACGCCCTGGGAAGAGATCCCGTCCAGGGGCATGGCGCGTGTAAGTAATGACGAGATGCATGGCGCGCTCGCCGAACTGATCGGTCAGATCACGGCGTTCGGCCAGACCGTCGGCGACCGCGCCCCGCCCGGCATCGTGCGCGACCGGGTGTTCCTGGCGCAGATCGCGGACTATCGCACGCAGTTGAAGGCGATCGAGGCGAAGCTCGGCATGGGCCGCAGCATCCTTGCCTATCATTTCGGACTGCTGGCGCTGTGGGCCGGTGATGCCGCCGATGCAGAACCGCAATTCCAGAACGTGCTGGAAATCGCGCAGCGCACCCAACCCATCGATGCGGTTGGTCGCCAGCGCCTGGATGGATTGCAGGCGTCCGCGCATTACGGCCTCGGCCTTGCCGCAGCGGCGCGGCATGACTGGGGCAAAGCGATTGCCGATTTCGATGCGTCGCTGCTGGCCGCCTGCCGCGCCAGCGCCGATGGTCCGGGCGATTCCGGCTTCAAGCTCACTTCGGCCAACCTGGTGGCGCTCGACACCCGCGCGGTGCGCAATGACCGGCTGATCGCGCTTGTTCGCGGCCGCGCCGATAACGACCTGCGCGCCGTGACCAGCCCGTCCTGCGCGCAACTGATGTCCCCACCCGCCAAAGCCGCGACCTCGGGCGATGCCGACGCAGAGGCGCGCGCCCTGTTCGCCTCGCTTGCGATCGACGGCGATCCGGTGCTGGCCGCCAATCTCGAGCTGCGCGCCGCGCTGATGGGCGAGCGCGACACCGTGCAGCGACTAAACTTCGACGGCACGGATGCGACCGCCGACGTGATGCAGGCGCAATCGCTGGCCCGCGCCATTGCCGGCCTCGACACCGAAGCCGGCGGCGTCGACCGCTCGGCGCTGACCGACTTGCAGCATCTAAGCGCCCTGAAGACACGGCTCGACAACCAGTTGCGTGCGGGCTCGCTGTCCGAGCCGGCGTCCGATCCGACCTGGAACTGGTCCGATCCGTCCCTGTTCGGCAAATGGAAGGCCGCGGTCGCATCTTCGCTCGCGAGCACCATCCTTTCGCAGGCGGCGGATGCCACGCAGGACAATCCCGGCCTTGCAGCGGCGCTCTACAATGTCGTACTCGACAATCGCGGCTGGATGCCGGCATCGGCGGTGACCGATGCCTGGTGGCGATTGAACACGGGCATGTCGCTTGGTTTTGCGCTCTGGATGTTGGCGATTGCGGCCGCGCTCAGCGCCGTGTTGTTCCTGATCCTGCGCCGCTGGCGCCAAACCTACCGCACGACGTTCGAGTCCTGGCACCACGAAGATCGCCTTCACGCGCCGGAAGGATAACCGTTGCTCGCCTGGGCCGTTCCGGTTCTTCTCATCGTTCTCGTTGGGTTGCTGGCCGCCGCGGCGATGTGGCCGGGCGCGGACGGAAAGCCGCGCGTCTGGATCGTTCTCGCCGCCGGTGCCGTGGCACCGCTCCTGATCTGGACCTCGCTGACGACGGCCGATCAGCATGGCCGGCTCGGCGACCTGCGCCTCTCGGTCCTGTCGCTCAAACTTGCGCCCGATGCGATCGACGGCGCGACCATAGGTGGCGATCGTGCCCATGACGTGCTGCTGGTCGGCGACTTGCCGGCCGGCCTGATCACCCTCAAACACCTCGATACCCAGCGCGTGGCGCTCGCCGTCGCCCAACCCCAACGCGGGGAATTCGCAGGTGCGGTCGCCTTCGAGCCGATCGAAGTCGACTGGTGGAAGCGGCCTTTGATATCCGCGCCGCGCTTTGTCGGCGAACGCGCCGTACGTGCCGGTGAAGTGTTCTGCCCCGCCGGTTGCGAAAATCCCTGCCACATCCAGTTGACGGCGAATGACGACCGCCTTGGTGTCGCCGGCCAGAGCGACGTGCCTCGCATGGAGACGCGCGGCTCGATCGTCTCGTGGGGCCCGGCGCAACGCATCTATCCCTTGCGCACTTTCGCAGCGGGCGGGGCGTGCGACGAGGCGCTGCAAGGCGACGGCGAGAAGAACGGATTGCCGGTCACCGCGGTGCTGTTCCGTCATGGCGGATTCGATAACCGGCTTTATGGGCTCTTCCTCGATCCGCCGGATCCTGCGCGCGCCGATGCTGTGCTGACCGTGGGCGGGCCTGCGGTGCGGATCCACCTCTACCGCGTCGACTACACGGCGGGTGGCGCGTCGGAAGAGCATGACCATCCCTCGCGTGTGGTCGAACGGCGTAGTGTCACGGCGCGACTCGATGCGCAGGGCAATCTCCTCGTCACCTTCGACACGCCCGAGGATCTGCAACTGCGGGCGCAGGCCATCGCCAGCGTGATCGCCAACCGGCACGGCGAAGACATCGTGCTGCCGATCGACAACGATCGCAGCTCCGGCCGTCCGTTTGTCGGCGACTCGACACTGCAATTCCGGTCGCTGGGCGGACAGCTCGCGGAGACAGCGCTCGGTCGCCTGCTGCTGCATCCGGATCGCAAAACCAAGCAGCTTCAGCCCTACTTCAGCGTGGTCGGCGGCGGCCAGACGCGGAACGTGCCCTTCGGCGATCACTTTGCGCTGGGCAGTTCCTATAGCGCGGAATTTGCCCTGGAACGTCTCGACCGCGACAACGGCGTCCTGGGGCTGATCGGCTTTCCTTTCCTGGCATTGGCCGCCGCGGCGCTGCTGGCAGCGACATGGCCGCAGCGGCGCGAGTCGCTTTCGATTTTCGCCTTGCTCACGTTGGCGGAGGTGTTGCTGGCGTTCCGTGTGATCGTCGCCGTCAGCGGCGCCTATGTCGACGCCGGTGCCGCGCGCGCCCTGATCGTGCCCTCTGCAGCGTTCGCCTATCTCGGCGTGCCGTTGCTGATTGCCCATGCGGCCGGGGCCAGGCGCTCGCTGCTGGCCTCGTTTGCCTACACGGCTCTAGTCGCCGCGTTTGGCTTCGTGGCGCTGCGCGACACCGGCCTGGACAAGACGAGTTGGATCGTCGGCGCGCTCGTGCTGATGGCGTTGCTCGCCGATGCGATCACCCAGCCCGCGTTGCCACAGGCGATCCGCGCAGCGATGGCCGGGCTCGGCGGACGCTTGCGCGCGGTCATCGCCGGGCCATTCGCCAGGTTGCGCGCGCAATCCTGGTATCCCTCCGACGCGTTTCGCCCCCTGATCTGCCTTTTCATCCTGGTCGTTGCGCGCCTTGCTCTGCTGCTGGTCGGCGTGAAGGAAGGTGTGCCGCTGTTTGGTTTCCGCATCGCGCTCAGCACGATCTATCTTCCGATCGCACTCATCCTGCTTGCTCGCCTGCTGGTCGCGTTGCGCGGCGACGATACTGCGCTCTGGCGCCCTTTGCTGTGGAGCTTGGCCGCCGGCATTGCCTTCGCCACGCCGATCGCGGCCCGCGATACCGGCTTCATCATCTTCGCGCTGGGCACCACCGCCCTCGGCGTTGTTGCCCTGATGCTGCGCCGCGTCGACTTTTCGGCATGGCTTGCCGCCCTGATCGGACTGCCGCTTGGGTTCCTGCTCCTCAGCTACGTCCTGCTGCATTCGTTCGTCGTCGACGCCACGACCGGTTTTGCGGTCGCTGCTGTCGCGGTCGTCGCGGCGGTCGTTCTTGGCGTCACCGCGATGCATGCCAGCGACCGCCTTGCCCGCATCGCGGCGCCATCGCCGCTCGCGCTGCTCGTCGTCGGTGCGGCGCTCCTGGTCGTGCCGTTCCTGGTCCTTTCCGATTGGGTCGACGCCACGGTCATCGTGGCCGCGGCGATCGTCGTGTTCGCGGTGCTTTGGCAGCGGCCGGTTGCTGCCTGGGCCTTGCCGGTTGCATTCGCCATCGCGCTCGGCTTGTCGTTCCAGCTTCCGATCCTGGCCACGACGGCCGCGCCGGAACGCTCCGCGGCGCGCGAGCTCGACGACCAGATGCAGAAGACGCAGAACATCCTGCGCCTGTGGTACAGCGTGCGCCCCGGCGACGTCGGCGATTTCGCGACATCGAGCGCCCAGAATCTCGGCGCCGCGATGGCGCACCTGCATGATTATGGCGCCTGCCCCGACAGCCAGTGGCCGGGATGCCTCGCCGGTCATGGCTATCTCGCGATCCCGCGTCCCACGGTGCTGGCGCCGTATCACCTCAACGACAACGTCACCGCCATCCATTTGATCGCGCCGTTCGGCCGCCTCGGCGCCGCGGCGTTCCTGCTGCTGCTGGGCGCGGCGGCCTACCTTTACACCCGCGCGGCATTGCGCGACGGCGACCCACCGCCCCTACGCCTGGCAGGCATTGCCGCGCTATGGACGATTTTTGGGGCGGCGCTTTACATGATCCTCGCCAATCTCGAAGTGCTGCCGTTCACCGGCAAGAATGTCTACTTCCTGGCTGCCAGCTCCGGCTCCGACCTGCTGGAAGGCGCCATTCTCATCGCCATCGCGATGACGGCCCTGAAGCGGAGGCCCGCATGAAGTGGGTCAGGCCGTTGATCGCCGCCGCGTTGATCGGGCCGCTCGCCTTCGTGCTGCTGGCGCCCTCGCGCGATCCGGACAGCTACGTGTACTCCGCCACCGGCTACACCAAGCTGATCGAGGATGTGTTCATCCCGGAGAATTTCCTCGAATACACCTCGAACTTCGATTCCGACGATCTGCCGATCGTGCGGTTGGCCCCCAACGCGGCGAACATCGACTCCGTGCGCCGCTTCGTGGCGAATTCCTATCTGCGCGATGACATCCGGCGCAACGACGTGTGGGAGCTGCGCGGCGGTCACCTGCACATCAACGCCAACGCCCACAACATTGCGTTGCCGCTGACCACCAAGCCGTCCTGGACCGGCAATCTACTCTTCCACCATGGCGGCGAGCTGCGCGCCATGCTCTCGGGTCCCAGCGAAACCACGCTGATCCCGCTGACCCACAAGCTCGCGGCCAACGATCCGCAGGTCGTGGTGCGCGACCCCTTCCGCGCCGGGCCGCCGATATCGAATGCGGCGCGTCTGGACTTCAACTATGGCGGTGCTGCCGGCGGCGTGGCGCGCGTGTTCATGCTGGGTGAGGACATCTGGGTGCGCAGCGTCCAGAGCTCGCAGGCCAACCTTTTCGTAGACGGCAAGTTCGTGCCTCCGGGCACCTATCGCCGATTGCCACCCGGCGCGGAACTACAATTCCAGACCGGAAACCTGAGCAAGTTCTACTTCAGCCGCGGCGTCACCGGCGCCAACGTGTTCGTGTCGCACTACCAGCCGCTCGCGGGGCGCATCCGCGTGCCGATGCTGGAGTGGTTCGCGCTGCGCTTCGAAACAGAGATGGACCATCTCGTTACACAGAATGCAGAGCAAGGCGATCTCTCGCTCACCGCCCGTGCCCGCAACCGGCAGGTGCTGAGCGACGACATCACCAGCGCGCTCGACGCCGACCTGCAGACCACGCTTCAGCGCAAGCTGGAGGATTTCGTTGCCCCGGGCCTGAAGCACGAGAATGGCCGCGGCTTCCCCGCCGCGATCACGGTAATGGACGCCAAGACGGGCCAGGTGCTGGCGCTCGCTTCTTATCCTGCCGTTCCCAGCCAGGGCGCCGGCACTCGGCGCGCCTGGGAGCAGAACCAGAATTTCGTAAACCTGCCGATCGGGTCGGCCGCGAAGCCGCTTCTGTCGTCCGCGATCCTCGAGATCTGGCCCGAACTGGCAACACTGCAAATCCCGGCACCGTCGTTCGGCAAGCACGACAACCTGCTCGGCTTCCAGATCGCGCCGGTGCTGAACGAAGAGGCGTCGTTCGGCGGGGGTTACATCGGATTCGACGACTACCTGCAACGCTCGTCCAACATCTACGCGGCGACCCTGATGATGCTGGCGACCGCGCCCGATCCGCTGAAATCCGATCCCGGCAAGCCATCCTCGCCCTGGCGCATCCTGGGCCATGACCGCGACCACCTTCCGGCGCTCCAGATCGAATCCGGCAACGTGCTCGACACGATTTCCTGCTGCGTGAAGTGGGGTGACGAGCTGGCACGGCTCTACGACGTGCGGGTGGAAGATATCGAGCGGCAGGGCGAGACGACAATCTTTGCCGATGATCGCTACGACAAGACGCCGTGGCGGCCGATGCTGGCCTCGCTGCCCGACGCGCGCTTCCTCAAGCAGGACAATTTCAATTCGGTGTCGCCGGCGCGGGTAAATCTGCAGATGAACAATGTGCGCAATTTCCGCACGGAGTACTTGACGCTGATCCTGGGCGCCAGCACCTCGCGCTGGAACAACGTCAAGCTGGCGGAAGCCTATGCCCGCCTTGTTACCGGCAAGCGCGTCGAGGCGCGGCTGACCGAGACCGGCCCGAATCCTCTGCCGATGACTGGGTGCAACACCACGCGCGATGCCGACGGACTGTTCTGCAATGCCGAGCGCGACACGCTCTTGCACGCGATGGCGCTCGTCGCGGTGCCGCCGGGCACTGCGGGCGGGCAGGTCGGCCCCAAGCTCGCGCCGCTGATCGCGGAGGCGGCGCGGCGTGGCGAGGTGATCGGCTTCTATTCCAAGACGGGCACGCCCAAGATTCCCGACGCCAACAACACGCCGGAAGCGATGGCCGTGCGTCAGCTCGGCCGCGACAGTGTCATTAAGCTCGATCCCGAAGGCCACATGATCGTCGCCGTCGACGACACGGTGCTGGATGTTCGCACCGCTGCCGGAATCGGCCTGGCACTGGCGGCGATCGAGGGCGATAGCGCCACCTTCCAGTCCGTGGGCCGAAACCGCGCGCTGGTGCGCAAGGTGCTGGCCCGCGTGCTTGCCTTTAATCGCGCACACTACCCTTCGCAGGGCGCGCAGCTGTTCCGGATCATCAACAAGAAGGTCGTCGGTATCCCGATGACCGAGGGCAAGCAGCACGAAGGACGAGTCTACGCCTTCGTGATCGGCGTGTGGCCCAAGAGCGCCGAGCGCAATGCGACGACGCACGAGGTGGATGTGAACACGCCGCCAATCCGGGCGCTGTCCGTTGCCGTCAACATCCAGGATAATTGGGTCGGCGAGCATCCGCATCTGGGCGCCCAGCTCGGCGGCGAATTGCTCGGATTGCTCGCGCCAACTCTTTTTCCGGCGGACACCAAATGAAGGACATCCGCGACCGCTTTGCCGATAACGAGAACGACCCCGAGCGGAAACCCGCAAGTCAGCCCAACGCGCTGGTGCGGTTGCAGGAGGGCGTGCCCGACGCAGAACAGATCGCACGCGAAAGCGCCCTGCGCCGCTGGCTTGTCTATCTGAGCGGCCGGGCCGATCTGTTGGCCGCGACAGCCGCCGCTGGTGCTGCCGCTCTCATCCTCTGGCCGCATTTCCATCGGCAAGCGGTCCAGCTTCCCGTGATAGCCACGACCGGCGAGGAGGTCGCGACGCTCACGGTGCGTCCATTGTCGGAAAACGGTGTCGCCACGAGCCCGGACTGGTACGCCCTGTTCAACGCCTACCAGTTGGAGACCAGCCTGCGCGACATCTCCATCCGCTGCAATTACGGGTTGCCGGTCGATGCACGGGTCGACCGCTACATCCATGTGCGGCTGGATGCCGGCTCGACTGTGCGCGTCTTTCTTGCCGATCCGGGGACTTGCCCCAAGCTCTAGGCGTTCCAGGTCGAGGCGACGTGCTCGTCGTCTTCCTGCGACAACCGCTCGTGCTTCAAAAATTCGTAGTAGCCGCAGTGATTGTCGCCGGGATACTGGCGACAGATCGTGGGGCGCGCGGTGTAGATGGTGCAGCGGCGCTTATCCGTATCGAAGAAGCGGCAGATCTTGCCATAGTGCTCGTCGGCCTTGCGGCGCATGGCATATGGCTCCTTGCCGTCGACTTTCGTGAACTTCTTTCGCGCTTCCTCAAAGGAAAGATCGAAGTGGCGCGCCAACCGTTCGACATCGCGCTTGTTCAGCGCGATGAGCGGATAAGAGCAGCAATAGCCTGGGCATTTCGAACAGTTGTAAGCCATGTCCCGCCGATATGGTTTGAGGCGCAGGCAATAGCGAAGGACGCGCGCCGATGCAAAGGCGTCCTTGTCCGTAAAACACCAGCCGCGTTACAGTTCCATGATGAGCGCCTTCAAATTCATCGATCTGCCCGATGTGAGGCTTCGCGCCGCCATCGAAGGTAGCGGTCCGCTGGTCGTGATGGTCCATGGCTTCCCAGAGTCATGGTTCTCCTGGCGCCACCAGATGGCGCCCGTCGCGCACGCCGGCTTTACCGCCTGCGCGATCGATGTTCGGGGTTATGGCGGGTCTGATCGCCCGCGTCAGGTCGCCGACTACGGTATGGACCGCATGGTGGCCGACGTGACCGGCGTCATCGAACTGCTCTCGCCCGGCCACAAGGCGGTGGTGCTCGGTCATGACTGGGGCGCGCCGATCGTCTGGAATACGGCGCTGATCCGGCCGGATCGCGTGCGTGCGGTGGCCGCGCTGTCGGTGCCTTATACCGGCACGCCGCAGCGAGCTTTCAGCGATGTGTTCAACGAGATATTCACCAAGCGGGGCAAGTTCTTCTACCAGGCCTGGTTCCAGCGCAAGCAGGAGCCGGAAGATGAGGCGGAAAAGAACCCGCGCGATTTCCTGCGCAAGTTCTACTACGCAATCAGCGGTGATGCGCCCGATGGTACCTGGCCGGCCGGCAAGACGTCGGAGCAAAGCTTGCTCGAAGGCCTGGTCGATCCGGAGGTGTTTCCTGCCTGGCTGACGCCCAAAGACCTCGACTACTACGTCGGTGAGTTCGAACGCTCCGGCTTCTTCGGTCCGATCAGCCGCTATCGCAATCACGAGCGCGATTTCGAATATCTGCGCGGCTTTGCCGGCCGGAAGATCGAACAACCCGCCTTCTTCATGAGCGGTACACGGGACCTCGCCTACAACATGTTCAAGGGCGCGGTCGATCCGATCGAGCTGATGGGCAAGGTCGTGCCGAACCTCCAGGTGGCTGAAATCCTCGAAGGTTGTGGCCACTGGACCCAACAGGAACGCCCCACCGAAGTGAACGCGCGCCTGATCCCGTGGCTGAAATCGCTCTACTAGGCGATCTCCTCGTGGAATTCGTATTCGCCTTTCAGGAAGCCCAGTATTTCGCGCGCGCCGGGATGATCGAAGCGGCTGTAGCGTTCGGTTAGCCGCTCGATCGTCTTTGGCTGCAGACGGGGCAGGCTCACGTCCTGGAAGAACATCAGGTCGCGCTTGAGTGCCAGCGCCAGATCCGCGCCCAGCACATCGCGGGCCGCATGGTCGAACGCCGCGCCGTATTCGTACGCGTCGCCCTTCGCGTAGCTCTCGGCCAGGCTGATCGCGGGGATGCACGACAGCACTGGTTGGAGCGCCGGGTTCACGCTGTGCCCCGACAGATGCGGTCCGATACTGGCGGGCCGTCCCGTGAAGGCGCGGATGTGCAGGTACTGTGACATGCGTTGGCCATCGTTCACAGGGTAGTTGTCCCACAGAAACGGCTTGCGGCCGATCTGCTCGCCGACGCGCTTCAGGTGCCCGGCGGAATATTCGCGAGAGCACACTTCCTCGCCGGTCCAGAAGATCTCGATGGACTTGTCGAGCATCCGCCCGAGGTCCTCGAGATAGTTCGGCGGGCGGATGCCGAAAAAACGGTCGAGCTGCGGATCGTCGGTGTAGTAGCTGGGGCAGGTGATCAGCCGCGTCGCCTTGGTGCGCACCTTCACCCAGTGCAGGATTTCCACCTGGGTCTCCGCCAGCCTCGGCAGATCGCCGTGCATGTCGTCGAACAGGATCGCGAGGTCATCGATGCCCCACGTATCGAACTCCGCGAGCTTGCGCGCCAGGTCGGCCTTCGCCTCGTCATGGAAATCGCGATAGAGCTCGAATGGGCTCAGACCCACGCCGAAGCGCACGCCGCGGGCGCGGCAGAATGCGGCCAGCTTGCGCAGCGCCTCAGCCATGTCGGCGGGATGTGGCTCGCGCCAGCGCTTGCGCAGGAATTCATCCATCTTGGGCGCATAGATGAAGTAGCCGTAGCCGTGTGGTTTCAGCGTGGTGATGACGTGTTCACGCGCCGCCCAGCTCCAGGGTGTGCCGTAGTAGCCTTCGATGATGCCGAGTTGGGTCATGACGCCTCGCGTGTGTCGATCGAAAGGTAGAACAGCGCCGCGAGCACTGAAAGGTCGAGGAAGTACAGGTAGCGGTACTCGCTGGAGACCGAGATCACGAAGAAGCTGGCGGTGAACGCAAGCGCACTCAGCAGCATTGCCGCCACCGCGATATCGGCGGATCGCCGCCGTCGGCACAGCACGATCAGGCACGCGACGGCAGCCGCGGCGAAAGTCAGGTGCGACCAGACCGGCGTTCCGAAAAGCGCCTTGCCGTAGCGCTCCAGCGCGAAGTCGCGCGCATCGGCACGCCTAGGCATGTGCAGGCGCGCCATCATCGCGGGCGGGCCGTTGACGCCGGTGAACACCGAGCGCGCGTTGCTCAGGTCCGGCATGGCGAATACGTGGATGAACGCCATCGTGCGAATGCGGAGATACAACAGCGGATGACCGAAGATCAGGTCGCGCCATTGGTCCATCAGGACCGCCGTGTTTGTCAGCGCCGATTGAATGGCAGGATCGTCGATGACGGCGTCCTCACGCACCGGCGAGTAAAGCTTCGCGCCGAGGATGCGAATGGCCGCATCCAGCCGGGGCTCGTTCTTCGCCAGGATGTCGAGGTGGAGCGAGGGCTCCTGCGCGACGGCGCCGGAAAGGTCGTAGAGCGCGAGCGACTCGATCTGTCCGGACCGTCCGCCGTCGCTACTGCGGTGGTCGAGGGCGATCGTGCTCGCCGCGGCGAACGCCGCCATCACAGCCACGCTTCCGATGCTCCAGGTCAGGGTCTCTCGCCACGACCCGCCATGGCGCCGCGCGGTCCAGGCGATGACCAGTCCCACGAACGGCAGCAGGATAGGCCCGTTCTGTCGCGCCAGTGCCGCAAGGGTGACAAGCGCGAACATCGCGAGCACGGCGATCTCGCTTCGCGGCCCGCGCCAATGCGCCGCCACCCATGCGAGCAGTGCGAATCCCGTGATCGCGGCGTCGGCGAACAGGACGTCCTTCCAGACAAGACCCTGGTACAGCAGCATCTGGGGCAGCAGCACGATCCCCACGACCACCGCTACACTGCGCCATCGCGCCCGGCCCAGGAACAGAAGTACCGCCAACGCCGCGAACGCCAGCGTGGTCTGGAACAGCACGAACAATCCTGCGCCGGGCAGGATGGCGTCGAACAGGCCGAGCAGCCACGCCATCACTGGCGGATGCCATGTGCTGTAAACGCCGATACGCCCTTCCCACAACTGCTCGAACGAGTCGTAGGACAGGTGCCCCGGCCAATTGACTGCCGCGGTTGCAAGGAACCCCGCGCCCAGCGCTGCGGCAGTGGCGATCTTGGGCGGCGCGGGCCAACCTTTCGTTTCTGTCATACGCGCCGTTTTGGCATGGCAGGACCGATCCGCTAGAATGCGCATGCGGCCCGAAAAACGCCGCATGGAGCGCACAAGATGACGGGCTTATCTCCCGTTCGCTAGGTCATGTCCGACAAACCGATTTTCTACGACGCCACGGGGCGGCGCGCCTTTGGCGCATCGGTCGCCGGCTGGACTGCGGCCATTTTGAGCCTGATCCTGGGCGCCGCCTTCGTGGTCACGATGATTAACGTGCCCGCCCTGCGCACCAAATCGCCGTACCACTTCACGGCCGTCAGCATCGCCGATCTCGAAAAGGCCGCGAAGGCGCCGGGACTGATCCGTTCGGCGGCCCGGCTCGGCGCCGAGGCGCGCGCCCTGCGCGAGCAGCGCATCCTCGAGTTGACGGCCCGCAACGAACGTCGCCTGCACAGCCGGCCGCTCGCCACCTTGCTGAAGCCGCAGGGCGACCGGCCGTTATCGATCGCCTTCCTGCCGAACTGGGGCTACGACGACCAGGACCCGCGCCCGGCGTTGCAGCGTGCGTTGCCCAAGCTCGACTGGCTGCTTCCGACATGGCTCGCGTTGCAAGGTGACGATCTCAAGCTCAACAACATGGTGGACAAGGACGTGCTGGCGGATATCCGCGCCAAGCGCCCGAACCTTGTTATCATCCCGACGCTTCAGAATGCCGCCAACGAGAAGTTCAACGGCCCCGGCCTCGCAAAGCTTCTCGCCGACAAGGATCGCAGCCACGCGCTTGTGCAGCAACTCGTCGCTATCGTCGGCGCCAACAAGTTCCAAGGCATCACCGTCGACCTGGAGGAGGTGCCGCCCGCGGCGCACCCGAACCTGGAGCACTTCATGCGCGAGTTGTCCGCAGCATTCGCGCCGCATGGCTGGATCGTCGTCATGGCCGTGCCGTTCGATGACGACGATTGGCCTTACAAGACATATGCTCAGATCGCCGACTACACGCTGTTGATGGCGTATGACGAGCACGACGATTCCGGCACCGCTGGAAGTATCGCCGGCCAGGGCTGGTTCGAGACGACGCTCGACAAGCGGATGCGTGATCTGGCGCCCAGCCGCACGATCGTCTCAATCGCGAGCTACGCCTATGACTGGAACGGCGGCAGCGCGGACGCGCTGAGCTTCGAGGGGGCCGTCGTTGCGGCGCACGACTCCGAAGCGCCGATCGATTTCGATCCGTCGACCAACAACCCGCACTTCTCGTACATCGAGGACGACCAGATGCGGCACGACGTCTGGTTCCTGGACGGCGTGACCGTCTACAACCAGATACACGCCTCGGATGTCTACCGTCCGGCCGGCTATGCGCTCTGGCGGCTGGGCACCGAGGATCCGACGGTGTGGAAAGTCATGGCGCGGCCTTATGGCGCGACCGCACCGGCCGGCCTGCGCGATCTTCCGGTTGCGGCCGACATCGACTACGAGGGCGCCGGCGAATTCTTCCGTGTCGACGCCGATCCGAGCGACGGCGCCCGCACACTGGAAATAGATCCCCAGACGGGCGACATCAGCGACGAAACCTATACGCGCCTTCCGACCAACTTCGTGATCCGCCAGTTCGGCTACGTTCCGAAGAAAATCGCGCTGACCTTCGACGACGGTCCCGATGCCGAATGGACGCCGCAGATTCTGGACATCCTGAAGGAGAAGAACGTCAAGGCGACGTTCTTCGTCATCGGCGCCAACGCCGCGGCCCATCCCGAACTCGTGCAGCGCATGGTCGACGAGGGACACGAGGTCGGCAATCACACCTACACGCATCCCAATCTTGCCGATACGCCGGGCGCCGAGGTACCGCTGGAGCTGAATGCGACGCAGCGGCTGTTCCAGGCACTGACCGGCCGTTCGCTGGTGCTGTTCCGCCCGCCTTATCTTGGCGATGCCGAGCCCGACGACCCGAGCGACATGGAGCCGGTCGTGATCGCGCAGAACCTCGGATACATCACGCTCGGCGAGCACATCGACCCGATCGACTGGGCGCTGCCGGGCGCCGACCAGATCGTGAAGCGTTCGCTGGCGCCGCTCGATCATCCGACAAGCGTATCGCGCTACGCCAACACCATCCTGCTGCACGACGCGGGCGGCGACCGTTCGCAGACCGTCGCGGCACTGCCGGTGCTGATCGATCAGCTGAGGGCTCGGGGCTACCAGTTCGTGCGCGCCGGCGAACTGATCGGCATGTCGCGCGAGCAGGCTAATCCGCGCCTGTCGCCGACGCTGTTGATGTTATCGGATCGCATCGTGTTCACCACGGTGAACTGGGTCGGCCGCTTCCTGTATTACGCATTCCTCGCTGCGATCTGGCTCGGCATCTCGCGCCTTCTGTTCCTTGCGGGCCTCGCGATTTGGAATCTGCGGCGCGAACGCACGCAACAGGCCGCTCCGTCCGTGCAGCCGATCCATGTCTCGGTGATCGTGCCGGCCTACAACGAGGAGAAGGTGATCGTGCAGACGGTCGAGCGCCTGCTCGGCAGCGATCACAAAGACCTCGAGATCATCGTCATCGACGACGGCTCTAAGGATCGCACGACGCCAGTGCTGCAAGCGGCCTTCGGCGCCAATGAGCGTGTGCGCATCATCACCAAGGTGAACGGCGGCAAGGCGGTGGCGTTGAATGTCGGACTGGCGAGTGCCACAGGTAAGATCATCGTCGCGCTGGACGCCGACACGCAATTCCAGACCGACACCATACCGCGACTTGTGCGCTGGTTCACCGATCCGAAGATCGGCGCGGTTGCCGGAAATGCCAAGGTCGGCAATCGCACCAACATGATCACACGCTGGCAGGCGCTGGAATACATCGTGGCGCAGAACCTGGAGCGCCGCGCGCTCGCGGCAATGGGCACGCTGACCGTTATCCCGGGCGCGGTCGGCGCCTGGCGCAAATCCGTTCTGGAGGAAATGGGCGGCTTCACCTCCGAGACCCTGGCCGAGGACCAGGATCTAACCATTGGCCTCCAGGTGAGGGGTTACGGTGTGGGATTCGACAGCACGGCGATCGCCTGGACCGAGGCGCCGGATTCGTTCCGCGACCTTGCCAAGCAGCGCTTCCGCTGGGCCTTCGGCACGCTCCAGTGCCTGTGGAAGTATCGCGGACTGACCTTCAACCCGCGCTACGGTTCGCTCGGCATGTTCGCGTTGCCGCAGGTGTGGCTCTTCCAGATCATCCTCACCGCACTCGCGCCGCTGGCCGATCTTCTGCTGATCTGGCAGCTGATCGGCCAGTGGATCGCCTACGCGCAGCATGGTGCGGAGTTCACCAACACTGACCTCGTCACGGTCGGCGTCTACTACGCCGTGTTTGTGATCGTCGACGTGCTGGCAGGCATGTTTGGCTTCCTTCTCGAGCGCGGCGAGAACTGGAGCCTGCTCTGGTGGCTGCCGTTGCAGCGCTTCGGCTATCGCCAGCTTATGTATTACGTCGTTGTGCGCTCCATCTCGGCGGCGGTACGAGGCGCGGTGGTCGGTTGGGGCAAGCTCGAACGTACCGGCACGGTGCAGGCACGCCGCTAGCGCGGTGCATAGAAGACGCGGTCACGGTCGCGGCGAACGATCTGATAGTGCGCCCGGATTGCGCCGCGGATTCGCGGCGTCAGCGCCGGCGCATCGGCTTCGAGTTCGATCAACGCGTAGTGATGCTCGGCGACTGCGTCTGCCAAGGGCTTGTCGCTGCGCCTCCCGGTCAGAAATGCCTGCTGCATGTTGAAGGTGTCGACCTCGGCAGGCTTTCCCGCCCAGACGCAGAGCGAGAGCATGTCGCACAGCACCGGTCCCTGCACCGCGCGGATCAATGCGACCTGCTCGGCCGCCTCGCCGCGCTCGGTCGCTATCGGATGCCACCAGAAATCGCTGTCCCGCCAGTCGGCATCGAGTTCGACTACGCCGAATACCGCGGGGACAAGGAGCACCGCGGCCGCGGCGCTACGCAGCAGGCCTGGCCCCAGCCGGTTGAGCAGCACGCCGGCCGTCAGCGCAAGAGCGATGTCCGCGTCGAACATCGCATTCGCGTCGACACCGGCGCCGCCGAGGAAGAACGCGCCCATTGCGACTGCGACTGACACATAGATGACGCAGAAGACGGCTTCCCGCTCATGCCGCGCGATAACGAGCAGCACGGCGGCGCCCGCCAACGGAATTGCGACCCAGCGCAGCCAATCGGCGAGCCCGGCCCAGAGATGCGACCACTCGAATACGCGCGCGGAATTCACCCGGGACAGCAGACTGAAGTCGAACATCGTCTCGAACACGCCGAGGCCGACCAGCAGGAAGATGACGCCGCTGGCCGCGAATGTCATAGCGAGGCGCCGGTCAGCCAGCGCCAGCCAGATAGCAACCGCCGCAGGCAGGACAACAAGATTGTGCTTGATGAAGAACGCCAGGACGAACAACGCCGCAGCGAGCACCATGTCGCGCCGCGTGCGCGGTTCGCGCAGCACGATCAGCAAGCCGGCCATTGCCGTAGCATGGCCCAGCAACTGCGGATCGTTCATGCCGACATAGTCGGTGGTCAGCATCAGCTGCGCCGCGAACAGGAGTGCCGCGAACAGGGCCTCGATACGGTCACATCCCATCCGCCGTGCCGCCGCGTCGATACCGAGCGCCACGGTCACGAATGACAACAAGGCAATGACGCGCCCACCGACGATGGCATCGCCGGTCGTCCGTGCCAACTCGCCCACAAGATAGAACGACAGTGGCGGATAGTTGTTGACCAGATAGCTTTGCGCGGACGGATAGGGCGATCCCGTTCGCATTGCGAGATCGGCGAACGCCGCGTTCCAGCCCTCGTTGGGATCGAACGGCACATGGAAGCCGATCACGCAGGCGACATGCATGAGGCCGAGCGCGACGCCCAGCGCCAGAACGCCCGCCATGAGCTTGAGCGGTGTGATCATCGGCATTGGGAATCGGGGACGATGTCGTACACCGCATAGAAGCTGTGGTCCGCAACGAGCCTCAGCGTCCGAGGAACGCGCGAGCGCTGCCCGTTTCCGCGGATCACCACTGCTTGGTCGAAATGGCACTGGAAGCGGGCGAGATAGGGGTAGATGTCGCGATAGTCCTCGTCCGCCTCCATGTGCCCGGCCGCCAGATCGTCGAGTTCGTCGATGTCCGGCGGCGAACCCTGCGCCGCTGTCGCCGCCGCGATGTGGTCCAGCGGGGAACGTGCATGAACGATGTGCTGGCCCGCGGTTGTGAACATCAATGGCGTGAAAGCGTCACGGTCGATCACCGCAAGCTCGGCCATGTGCCAGTAGGGCTGATCTGCCGACCAGCCGAGCGAGTCGCCGTCGAGCACGGTCAGTACGCGCCCGTGCAGACCGACATCCGCGACATGCGCGCGGAACTCCGCGTATTGCGCATTGAACTGCCGCCAATTCTGTGTGAGCAGGGTTGCGCAAGTGGCGACGGCGAGGAGCGCGCTGGTGCCGGCCGCAGCTTGCCAGCGCGGCGAAAGCCTC
>Ga0070666_10000560_pt1 | contig 22474 bp, 26 predicted proteins | sample KBSS23metaG_FD_64677 | JGI IMG/M metagenome (GOLD analysis project Ga0070666, IMG submission 64677) | Switchgrass rhizosphere microbial communities from Kellogg Biological Station, Michigan, USA - KBS S2-3 metaG | ecosystem: Host-associated > Plants > Roots > Rhizosphere > Soil ... | reverse complement strand
GTCCGAATGTCGCTGCCGGCCTTCGCCGCCGATACCAAGAAGGTGGAGGCGCTGCGCAAGGCCATCGGGACGATGAAGGCGCTGCCGCCGTCGGACCATCGCAGCTATTTCTTCCAGGCGGCGGTGCATGCCTACAGCGACGCGCAGTTCAAGGCCGAGCTGGCGGACGACCCCAAGCTGAAGAAAGTCGACAAGAAGTACTGGAACCAGTGCCCGCATTTCGGCCAGAGTTCGGCCGACTTCGTCATCTGGCACCGTGCCTATCTGCATTTCTTCGAGCGCACGATGCGGGCGGCGGCGCAGGACGACACGCTGGCGCTGCCGTACTGGGACTACACCAAGCCGGATCAGCGCTCGTTTCCGCAGATCTATGCGCCGGAGTACCTCGACAACGCCAAGAAGGTGAAGAACACGCTGTTCCATCCGAACCGCGAGAAGGCGTTCGTGAAGGGGTTGCTGGAAGTCAGCAGCCTGGTGGGACTGGCCGAGAAGACCATGGCGGCGACCACCTTCTTCCATCAGACCGGCGCACCGGGCCTGGGCGGCGACGACCTGGACGAGGACCACACGCAGGTCGGGCTCCTGGAGCAGCGGCCGCACAACGACATCCATCTCGCTGTCGGCGGCGTGATCAATTCCTCGAACGGCGCGATGGCCGAGATCACCACAGCTGCGTTCGATCCGGTGTTCTGGGCGCATCATTCCAGCATCGACCGCATCTGGCAGGACTGGGCGAGCCGGCCGGGCAAGAGCTGGGGCACCGGGCCGGGCACCGAATGGTTCGACGACAAGCGGTGGGTGTTCCTCGACGCCGACGGCACGGACGTGCATCTGAGCCGCCGCGAGGCGGTGATGATGCTCGCGGCCTATGATGTGAGCTATCCGAACCAGCTTGCGGTGCCCGATGCGCCGCCTTCGCCACCACCTCCTCCGCCACCTGTGGCTACAGGGCCGGGCGCGGCGGCGCCGACGGGTGGCGGCGCCGATCGCAACATGGGGATGCCGATGACCGGCACGGCACCGGTCACGGTCGGCGCTGCGCCGCCGCCCAAGCGGGGGAAGCCGCCGCGGCGTCCGACCGAGCGCGAATTGCTGGCGGACCACACGCCGATGATCGTCACGCCGCACAACTCCGGGCGCCGGCTGTTCGGCGATCCGCCGGCGGGCGCGGCCCATGCCGGCGGAATCCAGCAGTCGACGGGCGGCCCGACCGTGCCGGTGCTGAAAGCGCCGGAGTTGTCCGATCCCAGGGCCAAGGTGCTGCTGGAGCTGACCGATATCTCGTTCAAGCTGGTGCCGTCGTCGGGGTTCGCGGTCTATCTCGACAGCGCGGGCAAGCCGGCGAGCGAACCGGTGGGCGACATCGACATCTTCGGCGCGACACACGGCAAGGCTGGCGGCATGTCGCACATGAAGACGGCGCAGCGGTTCGACGTGACGAACGTGGTCCGCAAGGGCACGGGTCCGTACACGGTGCGGATCGAGGCCTATGACCTGTTGGTGATGAAGGACGGCAAGGCGCCGCGCGCGCGGGCGGACGCGGTGCAGATCGGCGCGGTGCGGTTCGTGGTGATCAGCTAATTCGCACATAGCACTGTCATGGCCCGCAAATGCGGGCCACCCAGTTGGTGCGCCGCGAACCTTGCAGTGATTTGAATACGTCACCTGGGTGGCCCGCATTTGCGGGCCATGACAATGTGTTTAGGTGCGAAAGCGGCTGTAGAGGTCGGCGATGATGTTCACGCCGTCTTCGGACTCGGCGCGGTTGACGGTTTCGTTGTCGTCGCCGTAGCCGCGCATGTCGCCGCCGCTGACCATCTGGATACAGATGCCGTCTTTCCGTGAAAGGGCGAGCACGCCGCGGTAGGCGATGCCGTAGTCGACCTCGGGCTGTGGGATCAGCCAGCCGATCTGGCCGCGCACGGGGACGACGCTCTCGTCCTTGCACAGCGCGCGGGCGCCGTAGCCGGGGCAGTTGATGACGACCTTCTGCGGCAGGTGGCCGAGTTCGGCGAGGGAGTGGAATTCGCGGCGCACGAACTTGCCGCCGCCGAGCAGGAAGTCCTGCATCAGCGTGTGGCCGTAGTCGGCGATGTTGAACATCATCGTGGAGCCGCGGCGCACGCCCTTCACAGGGAACGGCGTTTGCTCCGCCGGGATTTCCATCGAGTGTCCCATCAGGTCGCGGATGCGATCGGAATATTCGGCGAAATCGAGGGCGGCGGGATCGGGCGTGCGCGGTGGGACGGTGTCATTGGGGCCGTAGTCACTCAGATAGTAGCGATCGTTCCATTCGACCGGCGTGCCGGGAAGGCCGAGATAACGGCGGTAGCGGTGGAAGGAGATGCGCGCCATCTCCTCCCACTTGTCGCCGAAGTCGGGCGCGACCTTGTCGGTGAGCGCGATGCGCGAGTCTGGCGTGAAGCTGCCGGTGGCGCGGGCGCTGCGCGTGTCGGGCAAGAGATCCTTGGCGTAGATCGTGACCTTGGCGCCGGCTTCCTGCGCAAGGATGGCGGTGGTGAGGCCGATGGCGCCGCAGCCGATGACGGCGATTTCTTTCGGGGCGCGCTGCATGGCGAGGCGCAGCGCCAGCGTGCCGGAGCCCCAGGAGAGCGACCAGCCGCTGCCGCCGTGGCCGTAGTTGTGCACGACGAGGGCGTGGCCGACATGCTGCGCCTCGATGCGCGGGCCCTGGGCGCGAAACGGGCGCAGACAGACGGTGAGATCGAACAGGCGCTCGGTGCGCGCGCGGATCGGTGCGAGCTGTGGGATGCGGTCGGTCCACGACAGCGCGGGCGGCGATGGCGGCGCCGCTGCCGATGTGGTTGCGGCGCGCGCCGCGAGCGGCATGAGGGTGGCGGCGCCGGCGGCTTGCAGCAGGCGGCGGCGATTGAAAGCGCTCAAATGGTTAGCCCCGGAAGCGGCGGTTAAGCTTGCGCATGCCGCCGATCCAGCGGCCGTAGTCGTTCGCCTTGTTCTGCATGTACTGGCGCACTTCCTTGTGCGGCAGGATGAGGAATTCCTCCGCCTCGATGGCGCGGACGCATTCGTCGGCGACGACGGAGGGCTCCATCATGCCGTCGATGCTGGCGACGCCGTCGGGATTGCCGGCGGTCATCGCGGTGCGCACCGCCTGCGGGCACAGGACCGAGACCTTGATGCCCTGGTCGCCATGGGTGATCGACAGCCATTCGGCGAGCCCGACGGCCGCGTGCTTGGTCACGGCGTAGGGCGCTGAGCCGATCTGCGAGAGCAGCCCGGCGGCAGAGGCGGTGCTGCATAGATAGCCGCCGCCGCGCGCGGCCATGCGCGGCACCAGATGCCGCGCGGCCCAGACATGCGCCATGACGTTGATCTCCCAGATGCGGTCCCAGCGGTCGTTGCTGACCTCCGCGCCGCCGCCATAGCCGATGCCGGCGTTGGAGAAGAACAGGTCGATCGGGCCGTGGTCTTTCTCGACGGCGTCGATCAGGTGCGCGATGTCTTCTTCCTTCGACACGTCGGTCTTGAAGGAGATGCCGCTCACGTCCTTCGCGGTCGCGGCGGCGCCGTCACCGTTGAGGTCCGAGCAGACCACGAGTTTGGCGCCCTCCTTGTGGAAACGCTCGGCCAGCGCCTTGCCGATGCCTGACGCGGCGCCGGTGACGACGACGATCTTGTCCTTGATCTGCACGCGGTTTCTCTCCCCTGTCTTTGGGCAAATCATAGGGTGTAGGCTCGGCTATTCGCAATTTTGAACTGGGAGAAAACAACATGGACGGGCTTCAACTGCGCACGCTTTACAAGGACTCGGGCGAACTCGAGCTGTCGCTGGCGAAGGTGCCGGTGGCCGAGCCGGGGCCGGACGAGGTGACGGTCAAGGTCGAGGCGACGCCGATCAATCCGTCGGATATCGGGCTGCTGTTCGGCGCGGCGAACATGAGCGCGGCGAAGTTTTCGGGCAGCGGCGCGGATGCGAAGATCGTGGCGCCGGTGCCGGAAGGATTGCGGCGGGCGATGGCGCCGCGCGCGGGGCAGTCGCTGCCGGCCGGCAATGAGGGCGCGGGCACGGTGATCGCCGCGGGCGCCAATGCCAAGCACCTGATGGGCAAGACGGTCGCGATTCTGGGCGGCGCGATGTACGCGCAATACCGCACGCTGAAGGCCTCCGATTGTTTGCTGATGCATGACGGCGTGACGGCGGCTGAGGGTGCGTCGTGCTTCGTCAATCCGCTCACGGCGCTGGGCATGACCGAGACGATGCGGCGCGAGGGGCACACCGCGCTGCTGCACACCGCGGCGGCGTCGAACCTGGGGCAGATGTTGCAGAAGATCTGCCTGAAGGACGGCATTGCGCTGGTGAACGTGGTGCGCAGCGATGCGCAGGCGAAGATCCTGAAGGACATCGGCGCGAAGCATGTGGTGGATTCGTCGAAGGCCTCGTTCATGGAGGATTTGATCGCGGCGCTGGTCGATACCGGCGCGACCATCGCGTTCGATGCGATCGGCGGTGGGCCGCTGGCGGGGCAGATCCTGACGGCGATGGAAGTGGCGGCGGTGAAGCGGGCGCCCGGCGGCTTCAGCCGCTATGGCTCGACGACGTACAAGCAGGTGTATGTCTATGGCGGGCTGGATACCGGGCCGACGCTGTTGAACCGCGCGTTCGGCATGACGTGGGGGTTGGGCGGATGGCTGCTGACGCCGTTCCTGATCAAGATCGGGCCGGCCGAGACGGAGAAGCTGCGCCAGCGCGTGGCGAACGAGATCAAGACGACGTTCGCGAGCCACTACACCAAGACGGTGTCGCTGGCCGGGATGCTCTCGGCGGATGCCGTTGCCGGCTACAACAAGAAATCGACGGGCGAGAAGTATCTCGTCAATCCGTCACTCTGAGATGAAGCTGTACCATTGTCCGGGCGCACGTTCGGTGCGCCCGCTGTGGACCTTGCTGGAGATGGGCATCCCTTTCGAGCTGGAGACGATGCGGTTTCCGCCGCGCGTCTTCCGCGAGGGATATCTCGAGGTCAATCCGCTGGGCACGGTGCCGGCATTCACTGATGGCAGCCTGACGATGACGGAGTCGTCGGGCATCTGTCAGTACGTGGTCGACAGGTACGGGCCGACACCATTGCGGGTGGCGCCGGAGGAGGCGGATTACGGGCTGTATCTGAACTGGCTGCATCGCAGCGATGCGACGTTGACGTTCCCGCAGACCATCGTGCTGCGCTACACGCGGCTGGAGCCGGAAGAGCGGCGCGTGAAGCAGGCGGCGGAGGACTACACGCAGTGGTTCTTCTCGCGGCTGCGGTCAGTCGAGGCGGCGCTGGCGGATCGCGAGTATCTGTGCGCGGGGCGGTTCACCATCGCCGACATCGCGATCGGGTTCGCGCTGTACCTGGCGGAAACGCTGGATCTGCGCGGCGGATTCAAACCCCGGACGGAAGCATACTACCAGCGGCTGAGTGCGCGGCCGGCGTTCAAGGAAGCGGTGGCGTAGTTTCCTTCCCCGTAAACGGCGAAGGAAAGGTGGCGGTGCCTGTGGTCATCGTCGCGATGCTAGCACATCCGGGTTCACGACGTTGATCGGATTGCCGGCGGCATAGGCGGCGATCTGATCGTAGATGTCGCTGAACTGGAGATCGTATTCCTCGCGCGTGACATAGCCGATGTGCGGCGTCGCGATCACGTTGGGAAGGCGCAGCAGCGGATGGTTGGGGTCGCGCACGGGTTCTTCCTCGAACACGTCGACGGCGGCCGTGCCGGGACGGCCGTTCTGGAGCGCGTCGGCAAGCGCGCCGGGTTCGATCAGGCCGGCGCGGGAGGTGTTCACGATCAACGCGCTGCGCTTCATCCGGGCGAGATCGGTGGCGGTGACGATGCCGCGCGTCGCGTCGACCAAGCGCATGTGCAAGGTGAGAACGTCGGCGCGCTCGAAGAAATCAGATTTGCTCTGCGCGGTTTCGTATCCGTCGGCGCGGGCCTGCTCGAGCGACTGCGGACGCGCCCAGACCAGCACCTTCATGCCGAACGCCTTGCCGTAGCCGGCGACGGTCGAACCGATGCGGCCATAGCCGAAGATGCCGAGCGTCTTGCCGCGCAAGGTGGTGCCGACGCCGATCTGCCAGATGCCGGCCTTCAATGTGGCGACGTTCTGCGGAATTTCGCGCGCCGCGGCCATGATGAGCGCCCAGGTGAGTTCGGCAGCGGCATAGGACGGCGTGTCGGCGTGCATGTTGGAGGAGACGATGATCCCCGCTGCCGTACAGGCGGTGACGTCGATGTGCGGATAGACGCTGCGCTGGCTGATGAGTTTCAGGCGCGGCAGGCGGGCGATCAGGCCGGCGCGGATTTTCGTGCGCTCGCGGATCAGGACGAGGGCTTCGGTGTCCTTCAGGCGCTCGGCGAGTTCGTCGGTGTCTTGGACGTGGTCGTTCCAGACCGTGACCTTGTGGCCGTCGAGCTTGGCGAACGAGGGCAGGGTGCGCAGCGTGTCGAAATAGTCGTCGAGGATGGTGACGTTCACGGCGTGCATACTTCCGTCAATGTGCAGGGCGGCGCGTCACCCGCTTACAAAACGCCGAAGATGTGCAGGACGAGCAGGAGGAAGCCGCCCAGAATACCGCCGATCATCGCCTCACCGCAGCCGCGTCCGACTGCCGCTCCTATCCAGCGGCCGCGCGTTGCCTCGCGGCGCTCCATCCGGATGAAGAAGTCGCGCGCAACGGCCGCCGCAGCACCGTGCATGAGCCGGTTCCAGGAGAGCCAGCCGCTGAAGGTTCCGAGCGGGATGCCGGTGGCGATGCCGGTGACGCAACCAAAGCCGAGCATCAGGCAGAAAAGAATGACCAGCATGATCAGGATGCCGAGCCACGGGATTCCGCCGCTGAAGTCGCCGCCCCCGCCGCCGCCCAGGACGTGCCATGCCGCCGTGGCAGTGCCGAAAGCATCGGCGCCGTGCGCCGCGAACACGCCGAGGTGTTCCAGCAGCACGATCGCAAGGTAGGAACTGATGACGCTCACCACGAACGTCTCGACGGTCAACAGGGAGCGGGACCACGGATCGCCGGACAATGACGCAGACACCAGGGAGTCGACCGCCTTCTCTGTGAGCCGGCTGCGGATCAGTCGCAGCAAAAGCACAGTCAGCGTGCCGCTGGCGGCGCCCAGGAGTAGAGGCTCAGCGAACGGGACCGTAGCCAGCGCCTCCGGCAGGAGCCAGAGGGCGTGCCAGCCGGTCCCAATACCGGTGAATATCGATATGACCCCGTAGATGACCCCGCCGAGCACAGGCATCGCGGCGGGCGACGCGAGAACCGCGACGGCTCCGCCTATCCCAGCAAGCAGCACGCCGAGGAGGGCGTAGCGGCGAAATCCGCGATTGTTGCGCAGTATTCCGCCCACCACGGCTGCAAGCACCGCGAGGCCGATGACGGGCAGTATCAGCGCCGGGTTCGCGAAGCAGGCAACTACGGCGACGATAATGACAGCGACGAAGACCCCACCGGCGACACGCTCCCGCGTCGAAAGATTCCGCGAATTGCGGTTGTCATCGGGGCCGCGGTAACGGCCGGGCCCGACGATGGTCATGGGACTGTGTGCCGATTGCCGGATGCAGCGAGAAATTGCTGCCCCTTGGCGGTCACCAGGACAACGGGTTTGCCTCGGGCGTCACGCGCGCGCGTTATCAGTCCACGGGCGTTGGCTTCTTCCCACACCGGCAGGCGTGGGCAGGAGGTGCGCCAGGCATCCATCACTTCGAGATAGGGCCGTTCTTCGCGCGCCACGAATGCCACCAGATCGGCCAGCAGCGGTTCGACGGCTTCGCTCATGTCTTCAGGTCCTTGTGCATGAAGACGGTGTTGACGATCGGCGTCTCGTAATACGCCGGAATTTCCTTGAAGCCGAGTCCGCGGTAGAGCGACAGCGCGGCGGCCATGGTGGAGAGCGTGTCGAGGCGCATCGCGTGGTAGGCCATCCTGCGAGCCTCGGCGATTGCGGCATCGGCAAGAGCGCGGCCGGCGCCGGTACCGCGGGCGGCGTTGCGCACATAGAGCCGTTTCATCTCGCAGAAATTGGTGGCGTGGAGGCCGCGGACGGCGACGCACCCCACGGCCTTGCCGTCGATTTCCGCCAGCAGGAGCGCGCCTTTCGGCGGGGCGTAGTAGCCGGGAAGGGATTCGAGCTCGTCCTCGAAGTCCTGGTAGCCGAGGTCGATGTCGAGGCTTCCGGCGTATTCGCGGAACAGGGCGACGACGGTGTCGAGGTCGTCGAGGCTGGCGGGACGGATTTGAACGGTGCTTGTCATGTCAGCGGGTGAAGTTTCCATAGCTGGCGCCGTCGAAGTGGCGCGTGCGGGCGGCGGCGAGAACGGTGGGCGTGAGCAGGCGGGCGTTGACGCCCATGCGATTGTTCGACGGATCGACCGGGCTCCAATGCGTGACACAGCCGCATTCGGCGCAGCGGTGGAAATTCAGAGCGCGATCGTCCCACTGATAAATCTGGGTCGGCACCGTTTCGGTGATGCGCACCTGCTTGGGCGAGTAGTAGGCCCAGAGCGTGCCGTAGCGGCGGCAGATGGAGCAGTTGCAATCCGTCACTTCTTCCGGCGCGATGTCCAGTTCGATCTGAACCTTGCCGCAGTGGCAACTGCCTTCGACCATCTTGCTCTCCGAAACAAATCGGGCGGCACGTTGTTTTTTGCGTGCCGCCCGACACATTAGTTGGGTCGCAATTCCGGACGGAAAACCGCTTCACACTTTTCCTGGAATTGCTCCATGTCAGTACCGGTAGTGATCCGGCTTGAACGGGCCCGCCTGGGGCACGCTGATATATTCCGACTGCTTGTCGGTGAGCTTGGTCAGCTTCACGCCGATCTTGTCGAGATGCAGGCGCGCGACCTTTTCGTCGAGGTGCTTGGGCAGGGTGTAGACCTTCTTCTGGTACTTGCCCGCCTTGTCGTTCCACAACTCCATCTGCGCCAGCGTCTGGTTGGTGAACGAGGCGCTCATCACGAAGGACGGGTGGCCCATCGCGTTGCCGAGGTTCACGAGACGGCCTTCCGACAAGAGGATGATGCGCTTGCCGTCCTGGAATTCGACCTCGTCCACCTGCGGCTTGATGTTGTGCCACTTGTGGTTTCTGAGCGCCGCGACCTGGATCTCCGAGTCGAAGTGGCCGATGTTGCAGACGATCGCGCGGTCCTTCATGGCGCGCATGTGGTCGATGGTCAGCACGTCGACGTTGCCGGTGGCGGTGACGAAGATGTCGGCGCGCGGCGCGGCGTCTTCCATCGTCGTGACCTCATAGCCTTCCATCGCGGCCTGGAGCGCGCAGATCGGATCGACTTCCGACACCATGACCCGGCAACCGGCCTGGCGCAGCGAGGCGGCGGAGCCTTTGCCGACGTCGCCGAAGCCGGCGATCATCGCGACCTTGCCGGCCATCATCACGTCGGTGCCGCGGCGGATGCCGTCGACCAGCGATTCACGGCAACCGTAGAGGTTGTCGAACTTCGACTTGGTGACGCTGTCGTTCACGTTGATGGCGGGGAACAGCAGCTTGCCGGCCTTCTCCATCAGGTAGAGGCGGTGCACGCCGGTGGTGGTCTCTTCCGAGACGCCCTTGATGCTGGCGGCGACTTCCGCGAACCAGCCCTTCGGCTTCTCCTTCAGCAGGCGCTTGATGAGCGCGTAGAAGACTTCCTCTTCCTCGTTCTCGGGCTTGTCGAGGAAGGCGGTGTCGCCCTTCTCGGCGCGCAGGCCGTGGTGGACGAGCATGGTGGCATCGCCGCCGTCGTCGAGGATCATGTTCGGGTAGCCGCCGCCGTGCCATTCAAACAGGCGCGCGGTGTAGTCCCAGTAGTCCTTCAGGCTCTCGCCCTTCACCGCGAAGACCGGGATGCCGGCGGCCGCGATGGCGGCGGCGGCATGGTCCTGGGTCGAATAGATGTTGCACGACACCCAGCGGATGTCGGCGCCGAGCGCCTTGAGCGTCTCGATCAGCACCGCGGTCTGAATCGTCATGTGCAGCGAGCCGGCGATGCGGGCGCCCTTGAGCGGCTGGCTCTTGGCGAATTCGGCGCGGGTCGCCATCAGGCCGGGCATCTCGACCTCGGCGATGTTCAGTTCCTTGCGGCCCCATTCGGCCAGCGTGATGTCCTTGACGACGTAATCGTGGTGATCGGCCATTTACGGAATTCCTTCGGAAAAGCGCGGGCGGTATAGCAGCGGCTCCCGGGGCGGACAAGGAGCATATAAAGAAATCTGCATGTCTTTATTTGCTGTTCGAACCCGATGAAATGTTGGGGGGAGGGGGGTCATCGTAAATTTGCGGTTCAATTCGCCGATTTGGGGGTTAAACCCCTGACTGGAATTGAAAAAAGCCTTCGATAAGGCTCCAAGCACCCTGTGCCTCCCACACCTGCACCGGTCACACCGCATAGCTAGGACTTATTTCCAGAACTTCAAGGGGGCGCTAACGTCTCGCCTGCTGAATCGAAGGATGATCGACATGAAGAGAATGCTGGTGGCGGCGGCCATATGCGCCGTGACGATGCCCGCCATGGCGGCGGGGCCGGATGCAAATGCGGCGCGGACGTTCGTGCAGAAGCTGTATGCGCACTATCCGCAGAAGGGCGAGCCCTACTTCGATCCCACCAACAAGGACGCGGCCGCGGTGTTCGAGCCCGGCCTGATCAAGGCGTTCAAGGAGGACGCGCGGCTCAACCATGACGAGGTCGGCTTCGTCGATGCCGATCCGATCTGCATGTGCCAGGACGACGGCGGCATGACATCGAAGATCGTGTCGGTAACGATGAAGGGCGCGAATGCCGACGTGGCGGTGAACCTGATGTATCCGGGCGGACAGCCGCAGGCGGTGACGATGCACCTGGTGCCGGTAAATGGGCAGTGGCGAATCTACGACCTGTCGACCAAGGACGAGCCGAGCTATCGCGCCGACCTGCTGAAGGCGAACAAGGAAGCCGCGGCGGGGCATCACTAGGCGGCGGGCTCCGCCGGATAGATCACGCTGCCGCCGGCGCGCACGACCGCGCCCGGTGTGAGCGTGGCATCGTCGACATGCCCAGGACCAAGGATGTGCTTCACCGTTTCCCCGGCGGCCAGCAGATAGTCGGTGACGATGCGGCGGTGGCAGCGCCACCACACGGCCTCGGAGCACATGATGGCGCAGGTGTGGGCGCGGCCGATCTCGCGCAGATGCGCGAACGCTTCCGTGAAGGGCGGCGTGAGCGCATAGTCGGCGTAGTTATGGAAGCCGGAGACGCGCCAATAGCCGTTGAGCGACGGATCGGTCTGGCGCGCCTTGTTGCGGCGGCCGCCGAGATCGCCGATGGGTTCGTAGCCGATCCGATGCGGCGCGAGGCTTTCGGCGAGAATTTCGCCGTTGAACTGGGGATTGGTGCGCGAACGCGGGATCTTGCGCACGTCCACGACGCGGGTGACGCCCGAGTACTGGAGCAGACCGATGAACTCCCCGACGCCGCGGGTCGAGTGGCCGATGGTAAAAAAGGTGGACGTGGCGGGTCTCCGGAACGAATGGCGCTTGCACGCGTAGGCTGGACATGACGGGACAAGACTTCAAGCGCGGCGATCATGTGAGCTGGAACTCGGAGGCCGGGCGGGTGCGCGGGAGGATCGCGCGCGTGCACAAGCGCGACTTCGAGGTGAACGGCTACACGCATCACGCGAGCGCGCAGGCGCCGCAATACGAGATCAAGAGCGACAAGACCGATCATGTCGCGTTTCACAAGGGCGCGGCGTTGCGGCGGCTCAAGGATTGACGGCGCAGCGGAACGATCGCGCCGGCGCCGGGGTTCTCACCTGAACACCAGGAGAGAACCCATGACCGGCATCGCCGCGGCCCGCATCCTCATCATCGCCACCGACGGATTCGAGCAATCGGAACTGGAGGTTCCGCGCGACGCGTTGCGCGCGAAAGGTGCGAAGGTCGACGTGGCGACGCCGGACGGGCGCAGGATCATGGGCTGGAATCGCGCCGACTGGGGCCGGCCCGCGGAAGCGGACCTGAAGATCGCAGACGCGAAGGAAGGCGGCTACACCGCGCTGGTCATTCCGGGCGGCGTGATGAGTCCCGACAAGCTGCGCGCCGACGAGGATGCGATGACCCTGGTGAAGGCGTTCCTCGCGTCGGGCAAGGTCGTGGCGGCGGTGTGCCACGGGCCGTGGCTGCTGGTGCAGGCCGATGCGCTGAAGGGACGGCAGGCGACATCGTACAAGTCGATCCGCAAGGATCTGGAGAACGCCGGCGCGAGATGGATCGACGAGAAGGTCGTGGTGGACAACGGCATCATTACGAGCCGGCAACCGTCCGATCTCGACGCCTTCGTCGCCAAGATCGTCGAGGAAGTGGCGGAAGGAAAGCACTACCGCCGCGCCGCATAGGAACGATTTGGTAAGGCTGAGTTGCGACCATCGCGGGTTCCTTTCGGGCCTGCAATGGCATGACGGCGAAGACTTTCGGCAAGCGCGCGCCGGCGGCGCCGGTGCGGCGTATGCCCGTAGCGGCGCCGGAGATCGCGCGCCCGCCGGTGCCAGCCGCGCGTGTGGTTGAAGCGGCACCGGTCGCGGCGGAGCGGCCGGTTGGCGCTGCGGCGGTGCCGCCGTCATCCGAGCTGCCGGTGGACGAAGAACTGCGGCGCTGGAAGGCCGAGCGCAGCCAGACCCTGTTCTACCGCCTGCCGTGGAAGCAATTCTCGCTGTTCGCGTCGATCAGCTTCGGCGTCGCGTCGTTCGTGCTGCCGGACTCGGTGAACGATGCGGTGAATTATCTTCTGTGGGGACTGTCGCTGATCGGCTTCGCGATCTGGATCGGCGGGTTCTTCAAGAAGAAGGCGCAGTAGCCCTCACGAATACGGTGACAGGAGCACTATTCACGCAGTCGGAGTGCTGGGGAATGGTGCTCCTGTCACCGTATTTCCGGTATCACTCATGCCGGTGGTTCAGGGCGTTAGACCGGGAAATTTGTTAATTGCGCTTCTTGACAGGATAAGGGGCATTATCGGTTCGGCAGGATCGGCAAGCGCCGCGCCCTTTAGGCCACGATCAACAAGCATCGCACCAAACGCACTGTTAACAAAAACGACGTCAAGGTGGCGATTGCACTTGAATATCGGTGGTGCAATCTCTGCAAAACCATCCTTGAAGATGTACCTTTCCTGAAAGGGCTCGAAGCTAGAGCGCTTGGTGTCCAAGCCATCCTCGCAGCGCAAGACATTTATCACCCAAAGGCGATGGCCCTTGATTCGGTGGAATGGAAGGAACTCAACGTCATCAGTAACAATGTCGCCAATTGCAACAGCCGCCCGTTCCGACACGACAGGTGCGGAAGCCATCCAAGATACGAAGTCCGCCAGGGGCTTTGACTTATTTGCTAGTTGCAGCGGCGGAATCTCCCATTCTTCCGCCATCGTGTTGCACACAAAGCGATTCCGAAAGAAGCGGAGATCGTGCGGAACTAGGTAACAATATGATTCAGCCGTCGCGAAAAGCTGCCAAATCTTGGGCATGATCAGCTCACTTCTCAAAGAGCTTGCCTAGGCCCTTAAGTGCATTCAAAATTGCATCGCGAGCTGCGGCTGCATCTCCCGCGGCGCTATCTTCTGCGGCCTTCACCACACCATTTATTTTAGCATAGTAGTCTGCTGTGTGCATTCCCGCGTGAGCCCCCCGGGCGACGCGGGCTCAAAATACGGTGACAGGAGCACCATTCCCCCAGCACTCCGACTGCATGAATAGCACTCCGTCACCCGTATTTCGTTGCCGGCGCGAATTCGGCGACAGGAGAATTGTTCACTTTCCGTGATATTGGGCGTGCATGGCTCGTCTCGCGCGCATCGTCGTTCCCGGATATCCGCATCACGTGACGGCGCGCGGCAACCGGCGCGAACCGATATTTTCGAAGACGGCGATCAGGACATCTATTGCGACATGCTCGCCGAGCAGATGCGCAAGGCGGATGTGGAGGTTTGGGCATACTGTCTGATGCCCAACCACGTCCATCTCGTTCTCTGCCCGCGCGATGAAGCCGGGCTCGGCCGGGCGCTGGGTGCGGCGCATCGCAGGTGGGCCAATTTCGTCAATGGGCGAGGGCGTTGGCGGGGTCATCTGTTCGATGGCCGGTTCGCGTCCGTTGCCATGGACGACGGCCACCTGGTCTCCGCCATCCGTTATGTCGCGCTCAATCCGGTCCGGGCGCGGCTCGTGGCCCGCGCGCAGGACTGGACGTGGTCCAGCGTTCGCGCCCATCTTGAAGGCAAGGATGACGGCCTTGTCGCGGTCAGGCCCGTGCTTGACCGCATCGGGGATTTCGCGGCTCTGATCGCCAATCAAACCAGCGAACCGTGCTTCGCGGCGCTCAGAGCGGCGGAGCAAACCGGCCGGCCGCTTGGCACAGCGGACTTCATCGAAGGATTGGAGCGGCTTCTGGGAAGGAACATCGCCCGCCGCGCGCCCGGCCGCAAGCCCGCACGCAATCCTGGCCCGACGCTTTTGTGACGGGACGGGGAATATTGCTCCTGTCACCCGATTAGTTAGTTAGCACCTGATTAGATATGGCCCGCGTGGCCTGTGGTGCGCGGCGGCCCGCTACTCTTCGCCGAACCTGGCGTCGGCGAGGGCGAGGATGGCGGTGAGGGCTTCGGCGGCGTCGGGGCCTTCGGCCGTGATCTCGACGTCGCTGCCGATGCTGGCGGCGAGCATCATCAGGCCCATGATCGAGCGGGCGTTGACGACCTGGCCGTCCTTGATGACGTTGATCTCGGATTCGAAGCGCGCCGCGGCTTCGACGATCTTGGCGGAGGCGCGGGCGTGCAGGCCGCGCTTGTTCTTGATGCGGACGGTGGCGGTCCGTTTTCCCCCTGCGGACATCTGCTCTACTTCGTGACGCCCATCAGGTCTGCGGACCCGGCGCGCATATATTTGCGGCCCGCATCGATCGCGAGCTTCACGGCTTCGTCGAGCGGCAGCTTGGCGCGCACGTCGATCAGCTTGATGAGGCTGGGCAGGTTCACGCCCGCGAGCACTTCGATCTTGCCGCGCTCCAGAACGGTCAGCGCGAGGTTGCAGGGCGTGCCGCCGAACATGTCGGTGGCGATCACCACGCCGCGGCCGACGTCGACCGACTTCGCGGCGGCGGCGATTTCATGCTGACGGCGCTCGATATCGTCCTCGGGGCCGATGCAAACGGCGCGCAGATGCGTCTGCGGACCGACCATGTGTTCCATCGCCGCAATGAACTCCTGCGCGAGACGGCCATGGGTGACGAGTACGATACCGATCATGATGTGCCCCAGATGTGGGTAGGACGATAGCAAGGTTCAAGATAGGGAAAAGGCCTCAAATCCGCTTGACTTCGCGGCGTTTGGTTCCCTGCCGCAGCGCCGCCAGAACCTTGTGCGGCGTGGACGCCTCGAAAGCGTTGAGCGCGATCAAACGTGGCCAGATTGTGTGCGGCATCTTCAGCGGCGGCTCGTAGGTTCGGTGTTCGGGAAGGCGTTCGACTCTTCCCGACAGATCCACGACCAGCGCAATGCGGGCGCTGGCGGCATGCGGCGTTTCCACGATGCCGACGCCGCGAACTTCGAGCAGGCCGGCAATGATTTTCGGCGGAGTCGCGACGAGGGCGCCGTTCCTGACCGCAAGATCGGCGCGGTCGTCGGCGACGAGCCTGGCGCCCAGCGCGATCAGGCGCAGTGCCAGATCGGACTTGCCGCTGCCGCTCTTGCCGACGATCAGAATGCCGCGGCGCTTGTAGACGACACAGGTCGCGTGGATGTTCATGCGCGCACCAGCGGCAGGCGCACGACGAAGCAGGCGCCACCACCGTCGCGGTTGGCGGCGACGATCGTGCCGTTCGCCGCTTCCACGATCTGCCGCGCGATGGAGAGGCCAAGGCCGGAATTGTTGCCGAAGTGGTCGGAGGGGCGCGAGGTGTAGAAGCGGTCGAAGATGCTTTCCAGATTCTCCGGCGGGATGCCGGGGCCGTTGTCGTCGACCAGGATGCGCACGAAGCCGCCCTCGATGCCGGCGCTGATCTCCACCGCGCCGCCGTCGGGGCTGAACGAGATCGCATTGTCGATCAGGTTGCGGAAGACCTGGCCGAGGCGCTCGTCGATGCCGAGCGTCTTGGCGCCCGGCGGCAGATCGAGAGAGAGTTCGAGATGGATGCCGCGCGGGAGTTCGGTGGCGCGATAGACCTCGACGATGGTTTCCAGCAGGTGGCGCAGGTCGATGCGCTCGGCGCTTTCGCGGCTGAGTTCGGCGTCGAGGCGCGAGGCGTCGGAGATGTCGGAGATCAGCCGGTCGATACGCTTCACGTCGTTGCGCACGATGCCCATCATGCGCATGCGCGCGTCGTCGGAATTGGCGCGGGCCAGCATCTCCACCGCGCTCTTGAGCGAGGTCAGCGGGTTCTTGAGTTCATGCGCGACGTCGGCGGCGAAGGCTTCGATGGCGTCGATGCGGGCGTAGAGCGCCTGGGTCATGGCCGAGAGACTTCCGGCCAGGTCGCCGATCTCGTCGCGGCGTTCGTCCAGCGTCGGGATGGCGACGCGCCCCGCGTGGCCGCTGCGCACCTCATCGGCGGCGTGCGAGAGGCGTTGCACGGGGTCGGCGATGAAGCGGGCGAGGAAGAGAGAGGACACCACCATCACCGCCACGGCGACGAGGAAGACCTGGAGGAGGGTGGCGCGCTCCTCGCGCAGGATGTCGTCGATGTCGCCGCCCTCGGTGGAAACCAGCAGCACGCCGTAGATCGCCTTGAAGCGCTGGATCGGCACGGCGACAGAGAGGATGAGGCGGTTGTGCTCGTCCACGCGCTCGGCATTGGCGGTGTCGCCGGCGAGCGCGGTGGTGACCTCGCTGTAGACGCGGCCGTCGTCGCCCGCTTCGAAATAGGGATCGAGATGGGTGAACGGGCGCACGCCCATGATGCCGTCATAGAACCGGTAGGCGTTGTCCTTGAAGCGCGCCCACCAGTCGTTGAGCGGCGGCAGTTCCTGCACCTGCACCACGTTGCGCGCCAGCAGGTAGCGCGTGTCGATCAGAAGGTGGCCGGTGGTGTCGTACAGGCGGCCACGAAGGCGCGTGGGGGAGACGAGCTGGCGCAGCAGGGGCTTGGCCTGCGCCATGTAGACCATGTGGTTGTATTCGTCGGTCGAGTATTCGGCGAGCGTGGAGGCGACGATCTGCGCCTGGGTCTGGATGCAGCTCAGCCGTTCGTCGACCAGGCCGGCGCGGTTGGTCTGCACCACCAGCACGCCGGTGATCAGAACCACCAGCGCGAAGGCGTTGAACAGGATGATGCGCCGCGACAGCGCGGAGAAGCGCGAGCGTCTGGGCTGAGCGGTCATCCGGATTAGGCCAGGGCGTTACGCCTCGCGGTAGCGATAGCCGACGCCATAGAGCGTTTCGATGGCATCGAAGTCGTCATCCACGACCTTGAACTTCTTGCGCAAGCGCTTGATGTGGCTGTCTATGGTGCGGTCATCGACATAAACCTGGTCGTCGTATGCGGCATCCATAAGGCTGTCGCGGCTCTTCACGAAGCCGGGGCGTTGGGCGAGCGCCTGGAGGATGAGGAACTCGGTGACGGTGAGGCGCACGGGCTTGTTGTCCCATGTGCATTCATGGCGCTGCGGGTCGAGCGCGAGCTTGCCGCGCACCAGGGCCTCCTTCTTGCCCTCGCCGTTCGCCGCGGGACCGCCCTTGTTGGCTTCGGCACGGCGGAGCACGGCCTTCACCCGCTCCAGCAGCAGGCGCTGGGAGAAGGGCTTTCGGATGTAGTCGTCGGCGCCGGCGTTGAGGCCCATGAGTTCGTCGATCTCCTCGTCCTTGGAGGTGAGGAAGATTACGGGCAGGTTCTCGGACGTCTGGCGCAGGCGGCGCAGCAGTTCGAGGCCGTCCATCCGCGGCATCTTGATGTCGAGGATGGCAAGGTCCGGCGGATTGGCGGTGAGCGCGGTCAGGGCCGACGCGCCGTCGGAGAAGGTGCGGACGTGATAGCCCTCCTGCTCCAGCAGCATGTTTACGGACGCGAGGATGTTCTTGTCGTCGTCGACCAGCGCGATATTCGCCATGATTCGCAAGCCCTTGCAGCAGGCGGCAGTATAAGGGCCGCCCCCGCCAAAGCAAAACCAAGGCTGTCGCGGGCGCCGCGTGCGATCAGGTTCCCCTGCGTCCCGCCAGTCCGGCCCGGTCCGCCTTCTGGTAGACGTTCTGAATGCTGACCAGGAGGCCGGCATGCGCCGAGTTTCCGGCGACGCGGCCATAGCCCATGGCCGTTCCCATCTCGAAGGTGTTGGTCTGTCCGCCGGCGGCGAACTGGATGACGAACATCGCGTAATTGTAGGAATATTCGTCGATGCGTATGACGTCGCCGTTGCTCAGCCGGAAGAAGACCGAATAGTCCTGGCGCATGGAAAGCTGGAAGTCGGGCACGCCGATCGGATAGTAGTCGGCGGCAAATTCCGGCAGCAGGATCGGATTGAACGGCGTCTGGCCGGAAACGCCCATGCCATCGATGCCGCCGGTGAAGGCCGACATGAGGCCGCGATCGGGGTCCTTGTAGAAATTCAGGCTGGCGATTTCGCCGCCACCGCTGTCCCTGACGATCAGCCTGCGTCCATCGAACGAGCAGTGGCCGGCGAACGCGAAGACGCTCGAGTTAACACCGTCGATCGAGATCGTAATCGTGGCGGTGTTTATCCGGTTGCCGAAGTCATAGATTAGATTGGTATCGACCAGGACGAACCCGCCGGGGAATTCGTTCAGGGCGTAGTAGCCGGTGTAGGTGATCAACTCGTCGACGGGGTTGAAGGTGGCGTCCGACATGGCTGTTCTCCAACGGGGGGCGATGCAGACGGTACCGAGTTCGGCAACTTAGATAACTGGCCATTTTTGGTTTCAATTGCAGTATTTGCGACGACCTCATGAAATTCCCCGAATAAATCGCAGTACGTGTGCAAATAAGGGACAGTAATCCGGCCATGAGCGAGAGCTTCAATCCCCGGCGGTTCCGCTCCACGGTGCCGTTCTATGCGCGCTACCGGCTGGGCTATCCCGACTCCCTGATCGCCCGCGTCGCGGCGCATGCCGGCCTGGAGCGTGGCGACGCGGTGATGGATCTGGGCTGTGGGCCGGGCTTGCTGGCGGTGCCGTTCGCGAAGCTCGGCATGCGCGTGACGGCGGTCGATCCGGAACCGGACATGGTGGCGGCGTGCCGCGAAGCCGCCACTGCGGCGGGTGTCACGGTCGATGTGCGGCAGGGAAGTTCGTACGCGTTGCCCGATGGCGTGGGGCCGTTCCGGCTGGTGACGATGGGGCGTTCGTTTCATTGGATGGACCGAGAGGCGACATTGCGCGTGCTGGACGGTGCCGTGACGGGCGACGGGGCGTTGGCGTTCTTCGACGACGATCATCCCAAGACGGCGGAGAACGCCTGGCGGCGTGCGCTGCGGGCGGTTGGCGAGCGGTACGGGCGCAACACGTCGCCCAACGTGGCGCTCCAGCTGCGCGAGGATTACCGCAGCGTTCAATCGCTGCTGCTGGATTCGCGGTTTCCGCGCCTGGCAGGATTGAGCGCGTTCGTGCGCCGCCCGCTGACGGCGGATGAAGTGGTGGGATTGGGATTCTCGCTGTCGACGACGTCGCCGGAACGGCTGGGAGAGCGTGCGCCGGCGTTCGAGGCGGATCTGCGCGCGGCGCTTGCCGCGATCTCGCCCGACGGGCGGTTCACCGAACTCGCCGAGGTCAACGCGCTTGTGGCGCAGCGCTGATGGATTGGGCGCGGTTCCGGTCGACCAAGGCATACGACGTCCTCACCGCGCTGCCGCTCGTGCTCTGGTATGTGTATGTGCTTTGGCGCCAGGTGCCGTTCCTGCACCGCGGCGCGATCGTGTTCGAGCACGGCGATATCGGCAGCGTGCTGCAATATCTGTCGCTCGCCGGCGCGGCGGTCTTCTATTTCGCGGTGATCCTGGCGCTGTTGCTGCGCACGGCGCCGGCGGCACGGTTGGACGGGGTCGTGCCGCGCGCGGTCGCGATCGTCGGGACGTTCATGAGCGTGGCGATCCTGTACCTGGCGCCGGCGCAGTTGCCGTTGCCGGTGCAGGCGTTGTCCAACGGACTGATCTTCGTGGGCTGTGTCGGATCGGCGCTGATCGTGTGGACGCTGGGACGGAATTTCTCGGTGTTTCCGGAAGCGCGCGGACTGGTGATGCACGGGCCATATGCCCATGCGCGGCATCCGCTCTACGCGGCGGAGGCGCTGATCATCATCGGCACCGCGATCCAGTTTGCGCAGCCCTGGGCGGGCGTGTTGGGGGTCGTGAACCTGGCGTTCGTTTATGCCCGCACGGTGTATGAGGAGCGGGTGCTGGAGCGGGCGCATCCGCAATACGCGGCATATCGCACCCGGACGGCGCGCTTCATTCCCGGCGTGTTCTAGGGAACGCGCGCCCAGTCGTCAGCCAGATCGGGGACAGACCACGCGGGATCGGCGCGCCAGCCGGGCCACGGCTCGTTGAAGGGGGCTTCGTTGCGGGCGAGGCGCTCGGCCACCGCTTCGCCTTCGCGACGCAGCGACCGGGCGAATGCCGGTGTCATCCAGCCCAACTCCACGCTCCGCGCAACATGATCCTCGTCCTTCCAGTACCACTTGCGCGATGACGATGTCGAGTTGCTGATCGCATATGACGATGCCGTCCGCGACGCGGCGGATCGGGTCCATCATGTCGACATACCAGCACAGGAAGGGTCCGCCGCCGCCGCGATACATGGCGGTCACGGAGTGGCCGGCGCCGGGCGTGTAGATCGCAACCGCATCGGTGGTGTGGCGGCGCTGGGCGTAGGGCGCGCTGCGCGTGCCGGCTGTCCAATTCACGTCGCTGTAACGCATCCCGGTGCCGAGCGGCATGTAGATCGCCAGCCGGTCCGGGCGATCCTCCACGACGATGGCAGCCGAGGCATGCGTAACCATGCCGTCACGCACGTTGCGGACGGTGATGGTCTGCCCCGGCGACCACATCGCGGGCTAGACGAATTCGACCTTGAGGATCTCGTAGGAGCGCGCGCCGCGGGGCGTGGCGACCTCGATGGTGTCGCCCTTGCCCTTGCCGATAAGGGCACGCGCGATCGGCGAGGACAGCGAAATCCTGCCATGCGTGGCGTCGCTCTCGACGTCGCCGACGATCTGGTACTTCTTCTTCTCGTCGGTGTCCTCGTCGACCACCGTGACGGTGGCGCCGAACTTCACGGTCGAGCCGGAGAGCTTGGACACGTCGATGACCTCGGCGCGGCCGATCTGGTCCTCGAGCTCCATGACGCGGCCTTCGATGAAGCTCTGCTTCTCCTTGGCCGCGTGATATTCGGCGTTCTCCGACAGATCGCCGTGCGCGCGCGCTTCCGCGATCGCCTTGATGATCTCGTGGCGATCGACGGTCTTCAGGCGGTTGACCTCATCCTCGAGGGATTTGAAACCCGCGGCGGTCATTGGAATACGTTCCATGGCACTTCAGTCCTGCAATTGACAAAGACGCTCCTGCCGGCGCCGCCTTTGGCGGTTGGCCGGGCTAGAAGCGTTGGGTGTTGGATAAAACCTTGTTACGCCTTGACTTTCTCGTCCCTAACGGGGGCGCCAACCACCATAGAATAAGACCGGCGAGGCCCGACTTCAAGGGAGCCGGGTTGATGCCCGCGCCCGGCCATTAACCGGCGCAGCGGGCATTGGTTCCGGCCATAGCGGCGACGTGATCGCCACGCAGTAAGGCGCGTCAGCCGTAACTCTGGAGCGGACGAACGTCGAGTTCGCCGCGCTGGAGCGCCGCGATCGCCATGGCCGACGCGGCCGCGCCCGCCAGGGTCGTGTAGTAGGGAACCTTCATCGTCAGGGCGGTGCGGCGGATGGACATCGAGTCCGTCAGCGCCTGTGAGCCGTCCGTCGTGTTGAACACGAGATGGATCTCACCGTTCTTGAGCGCATCGACGACGTGCGGGCGGCCCTCAAGCACCTTGTTGATGCGCTTGACCGCGAGACCGGCGGCTTCGAGGGCATCGGCGGTGCCGCGCGTGGCGACGATCTCGAAACCGAGACCGATCAGCCGGCGCGCCGGCTCGATGGCGAGATCCTTGTCGGCGTCGCGCATCGACATGAACACGGTTCCACCCAGCGGCAGCTTGAGGCCGGCGCCGATCTGGCTCTTGGCGAAGGCGCGGCCGAAGTCGGAGTCGAGGCCCATGACCTCGCCGGTCGATTTCATCTCAGGGCCGAGCACCGGGTCGACGCCGGGGAAGCGCGCGAAGGGCAGCACGGCTTCCTTGACCGAAACGTGCGGCGACTTCGACGGGGTGAGATTGAAGGACTTGAGCAGCTCGCCCGACATGACGCGCGCGGCAATGGCGGCGATGGGAAGGCCGACGGCCTTGGCGACGAAGGGCACGGTGCGGCTGGCCCGCGGGTT
>Ga0070666_10000554_pt1 | contig 22553 bp, 29 predicted proteins | sample KBSS23metaG_FD_64677 | JGI IMG/M metagenome (GOLD analysis project Ga0070666, IMG submission 64677) | Switchgrass rhizosphere microbial communities from Kellogg Biological Station, Michigan, USA - KBS S2-3 metaG | ecosystem: Host-associated > Plants > Roots > Rhizosphere > Soil ... | reverse complement strand
GCGCGGTGCAGGGCCTGATCGACTTCAAGGTCGCGGGAATCCAGACGCTGCTCGGCAAGGCCTCGCGTGCCCACATCCAGGCGGATCAGTTCCGTGGGATTGGTCCGGCGCTGCTGGCGCGCGCCGCGAAAGCCGGCGCCAACGAAGCAGGCTTGGCCGGAGCCGTGCTGGCGTTCCACTCGGGGGTGGTGAGCGTCGGCGACACCAACGCCACCGACGAAGAGCCGCTGTACTAGCGCTTCTTCTTTGCGGGTTTCCTCGCCGCAGATGTATTGCGGCCGAAGTTCACGGCGGCGCTGTCCTGGCCAGCCTCGACGATACTGCGGCGGATGGCGCGGGTTCGGGTGAAGAGGTTGAACAGGGCATCGCCCTCGCCCCAGCGGATCTGACGCTGAAGGGCGTGCAGATCTTCCGAGAAGCGTCCGAGCACTTCCAGAACCGCGTCCTTGTTGTTCAGGAACACGTCGCGCCACATGGTGGGATCGGAAGCGGCGATGCGCGTGAAGTCGCGGAAACCACCGGCGGAATACTTGATCACCTCGCCCTGCGTGACGTTGCGCAGGTCGTCTGCGGTGCCCACGATGTTATAGGCGATCAGGTGCGGCACATGGCTGGTCACCGCCAGCACCAGGTCGTGGTGCTTGGCGTCCATGATATCCACCTTGCTGCCAAGCGCCTCCCAGAATTTCTTGAGCGTCGTGACCGCCGATTTCTTCGCACCCTTCGGCGGCGTCAGGATCGACCAGCGGCCATCGAATAGTTCTGCAAAACCCGCATCGGGCCCGGAACGTTCGGTGCCGGCGATGGGATGCGACGGGATGAAGTGCACCCCCCTCGGCATGTGCGGACCGACATCGGCGACCACCGCGCCCTTGACCGAGCCGACGTCGGTGACGATGGCACCAGGCTTTAGATGCGGACCGACCGCCTTGGCGAGCGCGCCGAATGCGCCAACCGGCGTCGCGAAGATGACGAGATCGGCACCCTTGACCGCGGCGGCCGCGCTGTCGGTCAGCGAATCCGCGAAGTGCATGGCCTTCGCTGCCTTGAGGTATGCCTTGTTCTTGTCGTGGCCGGCGATGTGCTTTGCCAGGTGCGCCCGTTTCATGGCGCGCGCCAAAGACGAACCGAGCAGGCCAATTCCCAGAATGGCCACCCGGCCGAACATCGGCTTGGTCTTCGGCGTCATTGCTTCGCGAATTCCGCGAGCGCATCGACGACCGCGCGGTTGGCATCCGCCGGACCGACGGTCAGGCGCAGCGCATCGGGCAATCCATAGGCAGCAACACCGCGCAGGATCAGGCCGCGCGCGGCGAGGAAGTTGTCCGCGTCCTGCGCGGTCTTGCCTTTCTTCTTGCCGAAGTGGATCAGGATGAAATTGCCGACACTGTCGTCGACGTCGAAGCCGAGCTTTCGGATCTCGGTCGTCAGCCAGTCGCGCCATTTGCTGTTGTGCGCGAAGTTCGCGTCGAGATGCGCCCGGTCTCGCAATGCGGCGGCTGCGGCGTGCTGCGCCGGCACGGACACGTTGAACGGCCCGCGCACCCGGTTCAGCGCGTCGGCGATGTGCGCCGGGCAATAAGCCCAGCCGACGCGCAGGCCCGCGAGGCCATAGATTTTTGAGAAGGTGCGCGTCATCACCACGTTGTTCGAGGTCGATACCAGCTCGATGCCCGCCTCGTAGTCGTTCTTGCGCACGTACTCGGCATAGGCGGCGTCGATCACCAGCACCGTGGTGGACGGCAGGCCGGCGTGCAGGCGCTTCACCTCGTCATACGGCAGGTAAGAGCCGGTCGGATTGTTCGGGTTGGCAAGATAGACCAGCCGTGTCCTGGGTGTGACGCGCGCCAGCATGCCGTCGACGTCGGCTTTGCGATTCTTCTCCGGCACGATCACCGGCGTCGCGCTGTTAGCCAACGCCGCGATCTTGTAGACGAGGAAGCCGTGCTCGCTGAACATCAGCTCATCACCGGCACGCAAATAGGAATTGGCGAGCATGGTCAGCAACTCGTCGGACCCGTTCCCACAAACGATACGGTCTTGGTCGAGGCCGAAATGACCGGCGATAGCCTCGCGCAGAATCTTGGCGCTGCCTTCGGGATAAACGTCGAAGCTGCCGGCTACCTCGCGATAGGCTTCGATCGCCTTGGGACTGGCGCCCAGTGCGGATTCGTTCGACGAAAGCTTGATCGGGTTCTCGACGCCGTGAACCTGGTGACGGCCGCCGACATAGGGCGCGATGTCGAGGATGCCGGGCTTGGGCGTCGGATGGGTCATGGCTTGGCTGGGACCAAGGGATTGGCGTAGCTGCCTACAATGGAGAAGCGCGGAACCGCGTCGCCGGCATTTTCCAGAAGCGCACCGATGCGGGAGTCGTCGGCTGCTACAAAGCCCGCAAGCTCCATCAGGTGCTGGCGCGCACCGGCGGCTCTTCCGACCGCAACCAGGCGGGCGTCGAGCCCGGCTTGTTTGAGGAGGGACTGGAGGCGCGACAGGCTGACCTGCTCGTCTGCCTCGACCCGAAAAACGGTCGTGTCGTCTCCGCTCGGCTCAAGCTCGAGCGAGCCGATGACATAGGCGTCGATCTTGTCGCCAACCAGAGGCAGCACCGCGACGATGCGGGGGCCCGGTGTGCCGGCCGTCGCGAGATGCGACCACCAGGGTCGCGCGTTCTCGTCGCTTTCGGGCGGCGGCACGATGCCAAAGGCTTCTTCGTCATTGCTGCATTCGGTGACGATAGTGGTGGCCGACGGATGGCTCTCCATCCGCACGACCGAGCCGAACAGCCCGCGCGCCATGTCGCGAAAGGTACCGGCACGATCGGCGGCATAGACATGCACCACACGCTTCGGCGAGGAAGCGACCGACATCATCTCGCGCCAGATGCTCACGAGCGTCGCCAGCGACAGGTTTCCCTTGTGGCGCGCGGCCAGACGGCGAAGCGTCTGGGATTGCTGCGCGGGCGTCACGCTGGTGGCCAATGCCGCGCGTTTGATCAGCAGATCCTGGATCTTGTCATCCAGCGCATCGATCTGGGCCGATACCTCGGCAGGTGGTGATTTGCGCGGCGGCATGGACTGCCAAATTCTCGTTTCGGGCCATGGAATTGCGCCCTTGGGCCGGCCCGTTTGGCGCGAAGGGGCCGTATTGATAAGGGTCGAAAGGGGCAAAAGCAAAGCAGGCCGGCCGTGCGTGTTTGACACCGCGGTCCATGCGCCTTAGCAAACCCGCCCTGCCCTTGGGCAACCAAAAGCGCGCATGACCGAGATCGCCAATCCCAGATTTTTGCGGCCCGTCACGGCGTCGGACGCCGACGTCGGCAAGGCGATTACATTCGATCAGCCACTGCTGCTCGACTGCGGCAAGACGCTGAGCCCGGTCACGGTTGCATACAAGACCTACGGCACGCTCAACGCGGCCCGGTCGAACACCGTGCTGATCTGCCATGCGCTGACGATGGATCAGTTCGTGGCGTCGGCACATCCGGTTACCGGAAAGCCGGGCTGGTGGGACGACATGGTGGGACCGGGGAAGCCCATCGACACAGACCGCTTCTTCATCGTCTGCGCCAACGTGCTGGGCGGGTGCATGGGGACGACGGGACCGGCGGAGACCAATCCGGCAACCGGCAAGCCCTTTGGGCTGGATTTTCCTCTCGTGACCATCCGCGACATGGTGCGGGCACAGGCGATGCTGCTGGACGCGCTGGGCATCGAGAAAGTGCTGTGCGTGATCGGCGGCTCGATGGGCGGCATGCAGGTTCTGCAATGGGCGGCGACGTTCCCGCAGCGCGTGGTGTCGGCGGTGCCGATCGCCTGCGCTGCACGGCATTCGGCGCAGAACATCGCGTTTCACGAGGTCGGACGGCAGGCGATCATGGCCGATCCGGACTGGAAGGGCGGCACGTACCAGTTGCACGGCACGCAGCCATCCAAGGGCCTGGCCGTGGCGCGCATGGCGGCGCACATCACTTACCTCTCCGAGATCGCGCTACAACAGAAATTCGGCCGCAACCTGCAGGCGCGCGAACAGATCTCGTTCGGCTTCGAGCCCGATTTCCAGGTCGAATCCTACCTGCGCTACCAGGGCATGACGTTCGTCGACCGGTTCGACGCGAATGCCTATCTCTACATCACCCGTGCCATGGATTACTTCGACCTCGCGGCCGAGCATGATGGCCGCTTGGCGGACGCGTTCCAGGGATCGACAACCCGGTTCTGCATCATTTCCTTCACCTCCGACTGGTTGTTCCCGACCTCGGAGAACAAGCTGGTGGCGCATGCATTGAATGCGTCCACCGCGACGGTCAGCTTTGTCGAGATCAAGACCGACCGCGGCCACGACGCCTTCCTGCTCGACGAACCCGAGATGTATGCGACCGTGCGCGGGTTCGTGAACTCGGTCGCGGCGTCGATCGGCGCATGAGCCTCCGTCCGGACCTTGCTGCGATCGCCGAGATGATTCCGCGCGGAAGCCGCGTGCTGGACGTCGGCTGCGGCGACGGCGCCCTGCTCGAACATCTCATCCGGACAAAGTCAGTGGATGGGCGCGGGATCGAATTGTCGCAGCAGAATGTGAACGCCTGCGTGGCGCGCGGGCTGTCGGTGATGCAGGGCGATGCCGACACCGACCTCAACGACTATCCGTCAGCCGCTTTTGACGTGACCATCCTCAGCCAGACCATCCAGGCGACCTTCGCACCGAAAGACGTACTCAACCATCTGCTGCGGATCGGCCGGCGCACGGTGATCTCGTTGCCGAATTTCGGGCATTGGAGAGTGCGACTGTCACTTCTGACCGGGGGCCGCATGCCGCGCACCAAGGCGCTGGAGTTCGACTGGTACGATACGCCGAACATTCACCTGTGCACGATCGCCGACTTCGTCGGCCTGGCGCGAAGTACCGGCGCAATTATCGAGCGCGCGCTGGCGCTGGACGAAAGCGGCGCAACGCGCGAGATGCGCGCCGAGGCCTGGGGGCCGAACTTGTTTGCCGACGGCGCGATCTTTCTGCTGAAAGGAAAATGACGGCGAGCGGGAATCGCACAAACCCGCCCGCCATCATGGTCTTAGCGCTTAGCTGGCGCCGAGCATCTGGAGCGCCGCGGCGTAGCCGTCGACACCCTGCTTGTACATGCCGTGGGCGCAGAAACCCTGTGCGCCCCGCGCCTGCGCGCGAGCATCGGCAACATTCGCCGAGGTCTGATTGGCATCGAGCGCGGCCGATACCTTCTTCTGCATGTGCAGGCATCCGACCGAACTGGCCGGCTCACCCGAGTCCTGCGCAAGCGCGGTTCCCGTGAGCGCAACGCAGAGAGCGGCGGCGGTGAAAGCTGTTTTTCCGAAACGCATGACTTCCTCCTGTTGAATCGAATGATCCCGGACATTCGATGTTCGATAGGTAGGAGCAATGCCGCGCGTTGAAAGGGGGCGCCAATCACCGATGCGTGTTGCCAATAACACTCACGTCATCCGTGTCGCGAATTTTTCGCAGCGGACAAGGAAAAACACGACGCAATGTCGCGCGACCTCGCTGCGCGCATGGGTCATGTGCACCGCGCAGCACGGTTCACACTGTTTTGTTTTTGAAATAGCGGCGTACGCAACGCTTCAATGACGCCCAGATGCGAAAATGAAAATACGTTAAGCGTCGCCATGCGGCGTGCGGCTTGCACCATCGCGCAAGCTGACAGGCGCGTCACGAACCGCCTTCCATTTCGGAATGCCGTTGGCGACCGGCGTGGGTGTGCCCGCATAAATCGTCTTCGTCGCTTCCACCATGTGCACGCCGGCGAGCCCAGGGAACAATCGCCGCAGGAGCCGATCCCAACCGGCACCTGAGCGGATCAACCGCCGGCCCCGGAATGGCGGCACATAAAGCGCACGTTCCCATGCGACGGGTTGGAACAGGGCGTCGCGCAGAAGCCGATCAAGTTCGCCGCGACTGAACGGACGGCCGACCGCGAAGGGCGACCGCTCGAGCTGTGCCCACAGACTGGTGCGGTTGGGCGCGATGAGCAGCATGCGCCCCTCGGGCGCAAGCACGCGCCAGAGCTGGCGCAACAGGGGACGGATCGCGTCGGCGCCTTCGAGACCGTGCACCACCACAATGCGGTCGAAGAATGCATCCGGGAACGGCAGCGCCGCCTCTTCGGTCAGCGTGGTCAGCACCTTTTCGGCAGGCCAGGCGACGACGCCCTGTTGGGCCGGCATCGCAGCCACTGCGCGCTCGGTGTCGATCTGGAACGGGCGCAGATAGGGGACGGCGAAGCCATAGCCCAGGAGGCGAAGGCCCCTGGTCTGCGGCCATTGAGTCCGGAGATGGCGTGCAATGATGCGCCGCGTCAAAAGGCCCAAGGGACTTTCGTAGAAGTCGGCCAGCTCTGCGGCGTCCAGCAGCATGGCAATGCGTAGCGCGACACCGCGTCAGGTTCAACGCGGGAGCGCCGCTGTTAGGGTTTTGGGGAATCGGCGGAAGGACTACCCATGGCCGCGCTCCGGATCGAACTCGTCCCTTGCTTGAAGGACAACTATGCTTACCTCGTGCATGACGCCGATGCGGGGCTGACGGCGATCGTCGATCCGTCGGAACCCGGGCCCGTGCGCCAAGCCCTGGCAAAGCGCGGTTGGCGGCTGACGCACATCCTGAATACGCACCATCACTTCGACCACACCGGCGGCAATATCCCGCTCAAGGAGGCCTCGGGCGCCAAGGTTGTTGGACCGGAGAAAGACCGCGAGCGTATCCCCGGCATCGACGAGGGTGTGATCGAGGGTCAGGTTTGGATGTTCGGGAACCGGCGTGTGCCGGTGCTGGAGATTCCGGCGCATACACGCGCGCATATCGCATTCGTCTTCGACGATGCGGTATTCACGGGCGATACGCTGTTTGCGATGGGATGCGGGCGGCTATTCGAAGGCACGCCCGCGATGATGTGGTCAAGCCTTTCGAAGCTGATGACCCTGCCCGACGCGACGCGCGTCTACTGCGGGCACGAATACACGCTGAACAACGGCAAGTTCGCGCTCAGTATCGAGCCGGGCAATGCTGCGTTGAAGGCGCGTATGAAGGACGTGGAAGCGGCGCGGGCGTCGAACAAGCCGACGATCCCCTCGACCATCGGATTGGAGAAAGCGACCAACCCGTTCCTGCGGCCCAATTCGGTTGAAATCCGCCAGTCGCTCGTCATGAAGGACGCGAGCGACGTCGAGGTGTTCGGCGAGATGCGGAAACGGAAGGACAGCTTCTAAGAGCTATTTGTCCGAGTCGTCACCGTCGTGATGATGCTTGTGCGAGTCGTTGTCGTCGCCATCGTCGCTGCCGCTCACGGTGTCGGCTGCCCCGCTCACGACGGAGCCCGCGACATGGGCAGTCGTGGTGACCACCGTGGTCGCGACGCTGACGCCCGCGCTTGCCACGTCATAGGCGATGCAGCCCGAGAGGGAGAAGCCCAGAACGGCGATAACGGCTACAGGCAGCAGGACGCGCATGGCGGATGACCCCTTCGATGCGGGCACCATCGCACACGCGGCGTCAAAGAACCACTAATGGCCGATGACACTGCCTTCATGTTCCCCGAAAGCAGCGGAAAGACTAGGGTTCCGCCATGGCCCGCACCGATTCCGTTTTCGCCACGCAAATCTATCATGCGCAATTATCGGCGCGGCTGAATGGGGAACTCGAGCGGGCTTGCCTCGTGCTGGCGCACGACGACAGAGCCGGCCAACGCTGGTCCAAGGCGCATGGCTATCGTGGCTACACCTCTTACGCCTCCCTGAACGATCTGCCGGAACGCATGCCCGAGTTCGCGGCACTGGCAAAGCTCATCGACCGGCATGTGGCGGCTTTCGCAAAAGCGCTGGATTTCGACATGGGCGGGCGGCGGCTGAAGTTGGACAGCCTGTGGGCCAACGTCATGCCGGGCGGCGGCGTGCATGGCGGCCACATCCATCCGCATTCGGCGATCAGCGGGACGTACTACGTCGCGGTGCCGCGCGGTGCGAGCGCGATCAAGTTCGAGGATCCGCGTCTGCCGCTGATGATGGCGGCGCCCATGCGCAAGGCGAACGCGAAAGCCGCGAACCGCACATTCGTATCGGTTGAGCCGAAGGCGGGCTCCCTGCTGCTCTGGGAAAGCTGGCTTCGGCACGAGGTCCCGCTGAACCTCGCCAAGGGTCAGCGCATCTCTATCAGCTTCAATTACAGCTAGAGTGTCGCGAAAAGCGCTTCGGCTTCCGCCCAGTTCTTCACGACGCGCTCGGCGCCGGCCTCAGTCAGCCGTGCAGCGATGCGGCCGGTCATGTGGCCGCCGCCCTGGAAGCCCCACACCGTCATGCCGGCAGCGCGGCCGGCCGTGACGCCGTTCACCGTGTCTTCGATCACAAGACAGTCTTCCGGCTTCATGTCCAACGCCTTTGCGGCGTGCAGGAAAAGGTCCGGCGCAGGCTTGGCATTGGTGACGTGCTCGGCGGAGTAGATATGCGGCGCGAAGTGATCCCAATGGCCGACCTTCTTCAGCTTGACTTCGAGGCCGCGCACCGTGCTGGAGCTGCCCACCGCCTTGGGAAGCCGCAGCACCTTGATGGCGCTGAGTGCGCCGTCCACTTCGGTCAGACGCTCCGCGATAGCCTTTTCGTACCGCGCCCGCATTGGCGGGCGGATTTCATCGATGATGGAACGGCCGAGCCGTTCGCGGCCATCGGCATCGAGCGCGGCCCAGAACGCCTTGTCGCTCATGCCCATGAAGCGGATGGCGAAGTCGTGCCGGTCATAGTGCATGCCGATGCTGGAGAGCACTTCCAGCTCGACTTCATGCGCAATGACTTCGCTCTCCACCAGAACGCCGTCGCAATCGAAAATGACAGCCTTGATCATGCGCCGGAGGTACGGGATAGCCGGGAGGCGCGCAACTCACGCGTTGTTGCCGAAAACCTAGCGCGCGAACTCGAACGCGATGGCAGAGAAGTGCAGCACTGCCGCGACCAGCACGAAGGCGTGCCAGATCGCCTTGTGATAGGGGATGCGCTCGATCACGTAGAACAGCACGCCCGCCGAATAGACGAGCCCGCCGGCGACCAGTAGCCAGAAGTCGGTCGCGCTCATGGCCGCATGCAGCGGCTGGATCACCGTGACGATCAGCCAGCCCATCGCGAGATAGAGCCCGATGCTCAGCCACTCGAACCGGCGCGGGAACAGAACCTTCATGGTCACGCCGAAGCTCGCGCTGAGCCAGATGGCGGCCAGAATGATGCTGCCGTAAGGAGCGCCGAGGCGGTTGACTGCGAAGGGCGTGTAGGTGGCGGCGATCATGATGAAGATCGCAGCGTGGTCGAGACGGCGCAGGATCTGCCGCGACGGGCCTTGCGGCGCCAGGTTGTAGGCCGCGCTGGCGCAGATCATGGCGAGCAGCCCGGCACAGTAGACCAGTACGCTGATCGCGGCCGACAGACCCGTCACGTTCCACAGCAACCACAGGCTGGCGTTGATGGCGAACAGGATGCCCAGCACATGCACGGCCGCATCGGCCCGATGTTCGAACCGCGAATAGATCCGCTCGGCTTTGTCGATGATCGTCATGGCTTACCCTATGTGGGGTGCGCCGCATCCCAAGTCCACTCGGCAAAAGGTCCTAGTTGGATGCTTGCGCCGCCGGGATGGATGCATCCTCTAGCGGCATGTCCAGGCTCTGCGGGACACATTTTACATGCGGCAAGGCTTTGGATTTCGCTTGGAAGCGACCATTTGCCGAAGGTGCGCCGGCGCGGTTCAATGCGCGGATGAGAACCCTGCTTGCTGCCGCGCTCGCCATCATCGCCACGCCCGCCCTTGCCGCCGGCTACGGCGCGCCGCCGCCGGGTCTGAGCGCGAAGCTGGACAAGCTGGTGAAGAGCTATCCGGATTTCCTGGACCGCCACGACGACAGGTTCCTGTACCTGAAGGACGGACGAAAGCTGACGATCAGCGACGGGCGTACCGACAAGTCGTTCGACCAATTGGTCGAGCACGCCGACATCGACGACATGTTCTATGCCGACTATCCGGCCGGCGCGGACGCGAGCGCGCCGGGGCGGGACGTCGATCCGGGGCGTGTGCGGTTCGAGCCGCTGTTCAACGCGATGTACGGCGACTGCGACCACGGCGAGGTGGCGCCCAAGATGCGTTCGATCGCGTGGCTGCCCAAGCACCATGGGGGCAGCCTCTCAATCACCTCGGCCAATGGGGTGGACAAGGCGCTGGAGGCGGTCAGCGCGGAGCTGGACGCGCTGCCCGAGAAGTACATGCGCTACCTGATCCCGAACTCCGGCAGCTACAACTGCCGCAAGATCGCAGGATCGACGTCACGCAGCGTGCATGCCTGGGGTGCCGCGCTCGACATCAACAGCGCGGCGTCGGACTACTGGCGCTGGTCGAAGGACGGCTGGCATAACCGCATCCCCGTCGAAATTGCACGCGTGTTCGAGCGCCATGGCTTCATCTGGGGCGGCCGCTGGTGGCACTACGACACGATGCATTTCGAGTACCGGCCGGAACTGCTCCCCTAGCCGGCGGAAAAACGGCCAGCTAGTAGCCGCCTTCGTCCGCATCACCGAGCGTCACGATCACATAGTCGCCGTGGTGATTGCTGCGGTAGATGTCCACATGGATCATCACATTGCCGTTGACGATCTGGCGCAGCACCCCGCTGTCGGATGTACCGTCGTTGAGCATCTGCTCCAGCAGCGCACGGTTGTTGACGTTGTCGAAATAGCTATCGCTCTCGTCGCCGGCATCCTGGATGCCGTATTTGTGAAAGTTGGCGCGGTCCTGCCGGATGATCGCGGCGGCCGACGTCAGGCGCTGGCCGTTGGAATTGTAGTGATCGGCGCGCGACAGCCACGCATTGTAGCTGCCGATCAGCTCGGCGGCGGAAGCGGGCGCGGCGGCGAACGAAAGCCCGAGCACGGCGGCGCAGGCGAGAAGCGTCTTGCGAATCATGAAATCCCCCAGGGCGTTTCGACCAAAGTACGGTCGGTCCGGATCATGGTCTTTTGGCGGCAATGCGCCAAGAGGCACCGATTGGGTGTGACCGGCTTCTGCGCTAGAGTCCGGCGATGGAAGACAACGACGACCTGCCGCCAAAGGCCAAGGCCGCGGCGAAACCCGACGAGGATACTTTCGCGGGCTCGTTGGGCCTTACCTTCACCGGCCTGCTGTGGGTGGCGGCGTTCGGCCTCGTCGGGCTGGTCGTGTTGTATGCACTGGTGCACGGGTTCTGACCCGCATCAGGTGCACGCGTCCTTGACCACAGCATTCAGGTCCACGTCGTCGCCGCCGATCAGGCCGAGCGTCTTGCCCTGTGGCGAGATCAGCCAGGGCCAATCGTAAGATCCGCCGAAGACGAAATATTTGTGCTGGGTCACGATCAGCTTGTCGCGAAAATCCGGCTCCGCGCACTTTGCCAGCACCTGCACATCGTCGCCGTCGACCACGAAGTGCTCCTTGCCGGCGCCGAAGTCATAGACATGAACTGCCCCGGACGTGGCCCATGCGGGTGTCTCGAAGTAGAGAAGACCGCCCGTGGACGAGAATTGCATGCTCTGGAAACCACACACGGTCTTCTTCATGTCATTGTCGGACTTGACGCTGAGCAGCTTGCGGGCGCCTGTGCCGTCGGCGTTGACCGTCCACAACTCGACGTTGTCCGACTCCGCTCCGTTTGCCTGGCAGTTCAACTGCTTGCCGGTATTGCGGATGAAGGCGATGCGCTTGCCGTCGGGCGAGGCCACCGGATCGCTATCCTGGCCGGAATGGGTGACGGCCTTGCCGTTCACGACGATGTTGCCGTGATCGGCCGTTGCCGCGTGCGCGGCCGTGGCGGCTGCGGTGAGCAGGAAAGCCGAGAAAACAAGCGCGCGCATGGTGATACCCCCCAGACCCCGCCATCTTAGCGTGGATTGCGGCGCCGTTGCGGCGGTGCCGGCGATCACAACCGAGCATTGACGAAGCTTCGTCAATCTGGCGCTCGGCGAGGAACGCGCCTATCTCTGGCTGATCAATCGCTGGGGAGCGCCAATTGACCGACACCGCCATTGCCTGGCCGCGCAAGACGCGCGAGGTCCGGAATTTCCTGATGGATTCGACCCGCTGGAACGACTTCCGCTTTCGCGACGACGACATCGTCATCGCGACGTGGTCCAAGTCCGGCACCACCTGGATGCAGCAGATCGTCAGCCAGCTCGTGTTCGACGGCGATCCGAAGGTGTTCGGCCAGTCCGTCTCGCCCTGGATCGACTTTCAGTTGCGGGAGGGCGACCCGGAGATGGCGTTGGCGCAGACCCATCGCCGTTTCATGAAGACGCACCTGCCGATCGATGCGCTCGTGTTCTCGCCCAAGGCGAAATACATCTATGTCGGCCGCGACGTGCGCGACGTGATCTGGAGCTTCCATCACCATCTCTCCAGCTTCACGCCGTATGCGCATGCCCGCACGCAACAGACGGCGGCGATGACCGGCGACCTGGCCCCACCGCCCGTGCCGCCCGATGTGCGCAGCTTTTATCACTTCTTCCTTCAGAGCGACGCCTCGCGGCCGACCGGCTTCTTCGCCAATGTGCAAGGCTGGTGGGATATCCGGACTCTGCCGAGCGTGCTCATGGTGCACTACGCAAACCTGAAAGCCGACTTGCCGGGCCAGATGCGCCGCATCGCGAAATTCCTCGACATCGCGATCGACGAGAAGAAGTTCTCCGACATGCTGCTGCATTGCAGCCTGGAGCACATGAAGGATCGCGGCAGCGAGGACGAGTTCCTGACCAGGATGTTCGACGGCGGCAGCCGCACCTTCGTGAACAAGGGCACCAATGGCCGCTGGAAGGATGTACTCTCGCCGGAAGAAGCCGCCTTGGCCGACGAAGCCGCGGCAAAATTGCTCACGCCCGACTGCGCCCGCTGGCTGAAGACGGGCGAAGGATGAATCACCTCTCCCTTTGTGGGGAGGTCGACAAAATCGCGTAGCGCAGCGAAGCGGTTTTTCGGGTGGGGGACGGCGCAGAGGCGGAAACCGCACCGCACCCGAAATCGCCTCCCGATTTCGACCTCCCATAGAGGGGAGGTGGACTTAGGCGAAATCCTTCGCCAGCGCCGCCCGCACATTCGCCGGCATCACCGCCATGTGCCCGTAGTTCGCGTGGCTCATGCCGATCACCACTGCTTCAGCACCCGCGCGGAACGCCGCGACCTGCGCCGGCGTGAAGGTGAAGCGCAGCCAGTGCACCGATGACGTTTTGCCGTCCGCCGTGGTGCGGTCCTCGTAGTCGGTCGGCGTCGCCTCGACACGGTCCTTGCCGATCTCGAGGAACACCGTTTCTTCAATGTGCCCCAACCTGCGCAGCTCCCGGTCGCGGCGGTTGCCGTCCTCGATCTCGATCATCATGGTCGCGATCAACTCGGAACCTTGCGGGATCAGCGGATTGTAGGCTTCCAGTTCGCCCTCGATTTGCGCCGCGCCACCCTTCTCGATGCGCAGCATCTCCTGCACCTGGAGCCACATCGAGGTGTAGTTCTCGAAATACAGCGTCGCATACGGCCCCACTTCGATGCGCCGGTTCTTCTTTTCTTCGATCGAGGCCGCGCGCAGCTGCTGGCGCCGCGCGTTGTAGTCGGCATCGGGCAGAATGTCGGCGGGCGTGATCTTGCGTTCAGCGAGGGACATCAAACCAATCCGTAGGCGCGCGCCATGATCTGAATCGGATGCTCGGGCTCGCGCACCTTTGCCGGCTTTCCGTCCCGCTCCGCCATCTCCCCCACCTGTTGCACGATATGCTGCGCTGCCAACGGGCAGTCGCTCACGATATGCCCGCGCGCCTGCTTCTCCGCGGTGCGGAACACCGGGCGTCCCACCTTCACTGCTACGTCGTGCGTCGGCTTCACCACGCCGAACGTGCCGCCATGGCCCGAGCAGCGCTCGATCACGTCCACCGGCGTGTTCGGGATCATCCGCAGCATCTCAGCCGCCTTCGGTCCCATGTTCTGGGCGCGCGCATGGCAGGCCAGATGCACCGTCACGCCTTCCGGCAGCGGCTGCATACCCTCCGGCAGGCCGTTCTTCTTCGCCACATCGACCACGTATTCGTCGAGATCGAACGTCGCTTCCGATACGCGCTTCACGTCGGCATTGTCCGGCACGATCAGCGGCCATTCGAACTTCAGCATCAGGCCGCACGACGCGGTCAGCGCGACGATGTCATAGCCCTCGTCGATCAGCTTCACCAATTCCTTCGACACCTTCGCGGCGTTGGCCGCTACGCGGGACAGCTCCGCTTGCTCCAGGAACGGCATGCCACAGCAACCGGGATAGGTGACCTTTGTTTCGACGCCCAGGTGATTGAGCACCGCGCGCGCCGCCATGCCCGTCGCGGGCTTGTTATAGTTCACGAAGCAGGTCGCATAGAGCGCCGCCTTGCGCTTGCCGTAGGCCGGCGCCGACACGTTGATGCTGATCGGATCGCCCTTCGCGGCGCTCACGAACGTCCTGGTATTGAACTTCGGCAGTTCCGCCGTGCGGTCGATATGCGCCACCGCTTCCATCAGCGGCCGTGTCAGTCGGTTGCTCTTGTCCGACGCCCAGTTGACGATCGGCGAGACGAACCGCGCGGCGATACCGTTGCGGTCCATCTCGGCAAGCTGCTTCTGGGTGAAATCGGTCTTGCCCTTCTTCGCCTCGATCGCGCGCGCGCGCAGGATCAGGTGCGGGAAGTCGAGCTGGAATTCATGCGGCGGCACGTAGGGACACTTCGTCATGAAGCACATGTCGCAGAGCGTGCAGGCCTCCACGACCTGCCCGAAATCCTCCGACTTCACGCCATGCATTTCATCCGGCTGTTCATCGATCAGGTCGAACAGGCGCGGAAACGAGTCGCACAAATTGAAGCAGCGCCGGCAGCCGTGACAGATGTCGAAGACCCGCCGCATTTCCTTGTCGAGCGCGGCCTCGTCATAGAATTCCTCGCTCTGCCACGCGATCGGATGGCGTGTGGGTGCTTCGAGCGAACCTTCGCGGGACATTTTGAGATCTTCGAAGTTTTGGCGATGATCACCTCTCCCGCCTGCGGGAGAGGTCGGCGAGCGAAGCGAGACGGGTGAGGGAACGCAATCTTGCGACCGCAGGTCCCCTCACCCGAAAATCGCTGCGCGATTTTATCGGCCTCTCCCGTGAACGGGAGAGGTAAGAGGTGTTACTTCCCGAGCGTGTCGAGTGCCTTCTGGAAGCGGCCGGCATGGGACTTTTCGGCCTTGGCCAGCGTCTCGAACCAGTCGGCGATCTCATCGAAGCCTTCGCCGCGCGCGGTCTTCGCCATGCCCGGATACATGTCGGTGTATTCGTGCGTCTCGCCGGCGATCGAGGCCTTGAGGTTCAGCGAGGTGTCGCCGATCGGCTCGCCGGTCGCCGGGTCTCCCACGGCTTCGAGATATTCGAGATGGCCGTGCGCGTGGCCGGTCTCGCCTTCCGCGGTCGAGCGGAACACGGCGGACACGTCGTTGTAGCCTTCGACGTCGGCCTTCTGTGCGAAGTACAGGTAGCGGCGGTTGGCCTGGCTTTCGCCGGCGAACGCGTCGCGCAGATTCTGGGCAGTCTTGGAGCCTTTGAGCTCGGCCATGGTCTTCTCCCTTGAGCTTGGAAATCCACTTTCCGGCGCCAAGAAGACACCCCCGCGAGGGGTCTGTCAACACTTTAGAATAATTCTAATCAGAAAATTGTTCTCAGGAAGCGCGACGCACGCGCACCACCACGTCGATGCGGTCGACTTCCATGCCCTTGGGCGGCACCGGCACGCCCGCGACTGAGATGTGCTCGCCTGGGATGTCGATCAGCGAGCCGTCATCCTCGACAAAGAAATGCTGGTGGTCGCCGGTGTTGGTATCGAAGTAGGAGCAGCTCGAATCCACCACAACCTGGCGCAGAAGCCCCGCGCCGGTGAACTGGTGCAGCGTGTTGTAAACGGTGGCCAACGAGACCTGCACGCCCGCTGCCATGGCGTCGGCGTGCAGCGATTCGGCTGTCATGTGACGGTGGCCGCCCGAAAACAGCAGGCCGACGAGTTCCAGCCGCTGCCGCGTGGGGCGCAGGCCGGCCGCACGCAACCGCGCTACCGCCTCAACGCCCTCTTCGCGAACCTTTTTGGTCATCCGTGGGTACCGATTTCGCGGGGGCGCTGACACTCCCGCCGCTTCTTTGCTACTATTGCCAACTACCATTTGTTGGTTAGAACACTTCTAACATAAGAACCGGCCCGCTGGCTATAAGGGCTGACGCAGAGGACATCGCCGTGGACACCGCCAATCCCGCCCGCAAATCCAGCTTCGACCTGGCCGGCCTGCTTGCCTGCGCCCGCGGGGAACTTTTCGGCCCGGGCAATGCCAAGCTGCCGCTACCACCGATGCTGATGTTCGACCGCATCACCCGTATCAACGAAACCGGCGGCAGCGCCGGCAAGGGTGAGGTCGAGGCGGAGTTCGACCTCAATCCGAATCTCTGGTTCTTCAAATGCCATTTCCAGGATGACCCTGTGATGCCCGGCTGCCTGGGCCTCGATGCGCTGTGGCAGATGGTCGGCTTCTTCCTCGGCTGGGCCGGTGGATTGGGACGAGGCCGCGCGCTCGGCGTGGGCGAGGTGAAACTCACCGCACTGATCCTCCCGACCGCGAAGAAACTCACCTACTACGTCGACATGCGCCGCGTGATCATGCGCAAGCTGGTGATGGGCGTCGCCGATGGCTGGGTGAAGGTCGACGGCCAGCTCGCCTACGAGGTGAAGGACATGAAGGTTGGCCTGGTCCAGGATGCGGTCGCCGCGATCCAGAAGGCCGTTAATCCGTCGCCGGCAACCGCCTAGTCCGCAACAGAATCCATTGCCGCTCTGCTGTGGGTTGGCGGGCGGCACAGCAGAGCGACAGTCATGAAAAGAGTCGTCGTCACAGGGATGGGCATTGTCTCGTCCCTCGGCAACAACACGCAGGAAGTCGTTGCCAGTCTGCGCGAGGCCAAGTCGGGCATCGTGACCGCGGATGACTATGTGAAATACGGCTTCCGCAGCCAGGTGCATGGCAGCCTGAAGATCGATCTCGACGCCGTAGTCGACCGCCGCGCGCGCCGTTTCCAGGGCGATGGCGCCGGCTATTGCTGGGTGGCGATGAATCAAGCCATTGCGGATGCGGGGCTTGAGGAAAAGGACGTCTCCAACCCGCGCACCGGCCTGATCGTGGGGTCCGGCGGACCGTCCACGAAGGCAATCGTCGATGCCGCCGACATCACGCGCAAGAACAACTCGCCCAAGCGCATCGGCCCCTTCGCGGTGCCGAAGGCAATGTCGTCCACCCTCAGCGCAAACCTGTCGACATGGTTCAAGACCAAAGGCGTCAACTACTCGATCTCGTCGGCGTGTTCGACATCCGCCAACTGCATCGGCAACGCCTACGAGATGATCCAGTGGGGCAAGCAGGATGTAATGTTCGCCGGCGGCGGCGAAGAACTCGACTGGACGCTGAGCGAATTGTTCGACGCGATGGGCGCGATGTCGTCCAAGTACAATGCGACGCCGGAAAAGGCTTCGCGCGCTTATGACAAGAACCGCGACGGCTTTGTCATCAGCGGCGGCGGCGGCATCCTGATCCTCGAAGAGCTGGAGCACGCCAAGGCGCGCGGCGCGAAGATCTATGCCGAGCTGGTCGGCTATGGCGCCACCGCCGACGGCGCCGACATGGTCGCACCCTCCGGCGAAGGCGCCGTGCGCTGCATGCAGATGGCGATCGAGAAGGTGAAGGGCGCGATCGACTACATCAATCCGCACGCCACCTCGACACCGGTCGGCGACATCCCGGAGATCAACGCCATCCGCGATGTCTTCGGCGACAAGATGCCCCCGATCAGCGCCACCAAGTCGCTCAGCGGCCACAGCCAGGGCGCGGCCGGCGTGCACGAGGCGATCTACACCCTGCTGATGATGCAGTCCGGCTTCATCTGTGAAAGCGCCAACATCGAAGAGATCGATCCCGCCGTCGCTTCCGCGAACATCGTGCGCCGGCGTATCGACAACGCCCGTATCGACACCGCTCTGTCGAACTCCTTCGGCTTCGGCGGCACCAATGCCTCGCTGGTCTTCCAGCGCATGTGAGTTTCGCGCTCGCGGTGCGAGCGACGCATAGAGTTTGCACCGGACAGGGACGCGCGTTCTGCGCCTCTGTCCCAAAAAGAAACAGAGGACCCATGGCGAACGCCGGATTGATGCAGGGCAAGCGGGGCCTGGTGATGGGGGTCGCGAACGACCACTCCATCGCCTGGGGCATCGCGCGCGCCCTTGCCGCGCAGGGCGCCGAGATCGCGTTCACCTATCAGGGCGACGCCCAGGCGAAACGCGTGCGCCCCCTGGCGCAATCGATCGGCTCACAGATCGTCCTGCCCGCCGATGTCGAGAATGACGAAGAACTCGACGCTGTTTTCGCGCAGCTCAAGACCCATTGGGGAAGCCTGGATTTCGTGGTCCACGCCATCGCCTTCTCGGACCGGGACGAGCTCAAGGGCCGCTACGTCGATACGTCCAGGGTCAATTTCTGCAAGACTTTGTCGATCTCCTGCTACTCGTTCACCGCCGTGGCGCAGCGTGCCGCCCGGCTGATGAACAAGGGGGGATCCCTGGTCACGCTGACCTATCTGGGCGCCAGCCGCGTCATGCCGAATTACAACGTGATGGGCGTCGCCAAGGCGGCGCTGGAAGCGTCGGTTCGCTATCTCGCGGCCGACCTGGGCAAGGACGCGGTCAGGGTTAATGCGATCAGCGCCGGTCCGATGCGCACGCTGGCTGGCTCGGCGGTCGGCGACGGACGCATGCTGCTCAAATGGACCAAATCCCACGCCCCGCTGAAAAAATCGGTCGAATTGGACCATGTCGGCGGCGCGGCATTGTACTTGCTTAGTGACCTGTCGGGCGGCGTGACGGGTGAGGTTCACTTCGTCGACGCCGGTTTTAACGTGGTCGGCATGCCGCCGACCGCCGATCTCAAGGGCTGGACCGCTCCGGAGAACGGCGACGTGTCCGAAGGAGCCAAGACCAATGCGAAAGAGCACGCTTAAGGCGCTCACGGCGGCCGCAGCCCTCATCGCATCCGTCACCGCGGCATCCGCCGGCTGGCAGGACCAGGCCTCCGACTTCGACAAGGGCCGCCTCGCCGCACTCGGTGAAGCCAAGACCAAGGCGCTCGGCGAAGCCAAGGGTTCGGGTGGCACCGGTGATGCGTCCGCGATCGACGCGGTCATGGGCCCCGCGAGCCACGCACCGTCGGCCGGTGAAGTCACCGGTTCCTGGCGCTGCCGCACCATCAAGCTGGGCGGCATCACGCCCTATGTCGTCTATGGCTGGTTCAACTGCCGCATCTCGATGCGCGGCGGCGGCCTGTGGCTGGAGAAGACCTCGGGCTCGCAGCGCACCGCGGGCTTCCTGTATCCGGGCGACGGCGGCTTCGTGTATCTCGGCGCCTCGTCGGTGACCGGCGAGCCGCAGCATGTCTATTCGGGCAACGGCGCGTCCGCCGGTGCCGGTGCGACGCCGGACGACCAGATCGGCATCCTCACCGCCATCAGCAGCAACCACCTGCGCCTCGAAATGCCCTACCCGGTGCAGGAGTCGACGCTCGATGTTCTCGAGTTGAAGCGCTAGCCACCAGCATTGGCCGCGTTGACAGCCGCCCAGGTGCCGCTTAAATCGAAATCGTTCAACGCCTCTCACCGAGGGTTTATGCAAGAGATTGCCGCCATCCACTGATCGCTTGCGTCCATGGCCGGGCTCGACCCGGCCATCGCGCAGGCACCGACACGCGGCTCCCCGCGCGCAGGCGTTCGTCTGCCCGCCCGGCTCCGCGGAGTTCAGTGCGATGAAAGACGACAATCTTGAACATCTCGAAATTGGAACAGCGCGTCCTGCACTGCCTGGCGCAGGGCGGACGCATTCAGCACGTCAGGGCCGACGGCCGCATCGTTGAAATCGATTGCTGGAATCGCGATGGCCATCGCCTCGCCGATTGCACGCTCGATCTCTTCAAGAAGCTGAAGCGGCGCGGCCTCATCTACAGCACCGGCGGCGGGCCCTATCGCATCTCGCGGATGGGCCTCGACTGCGTGCGCGCGCAACACGACAATCGCTAAGGAGAAGGACATGACTGAAGACCTCAAAACCCGCCTCGCCAAGTCGCGCTTTCCGCGCAGTTCGCAATACGATCCCCACTGGATCGTCGACAACCTGATGGGGCCGCATGCGCTCTGGCTCGCCGAATACCTGAGCGAGAAGATCCCGCTCCGGCCCGGCATGCGCATCCTCGACCTCGGTTGCGGCAAGGCGATCAGCTCGATCTTTTTCGCCAGGGAGTTCGGCGTGCACGTCACCGCCGCCGACCTTTGGATCAAGCCGCACGACAACCAGAAGCGGATTGACGAGGCCGGCCTCGCCGACCGCGTCACGCCGATTCTCGCCGAAGCGCACGCCCTGCCGTTCGCGCATGGTAGCTTCGATGCGATCGTCAGCCTCGACGCCTACCAGTATTTCGGCACCGACGATCTCTACCTCGGCTACATCGCGAAATTCCTGAAGCCCGGAGGCCGCATCGGTATGGTTTGCCCCGGCCTTTCGCGCGAGATCACCGAGCCGCCCGCGCACATCAGACAATGGTGGGAGTGGGATTTCTGCTGTTTCCATTCGCCCGAATGGTGGCGGCATCACTGGGCCAAGACCGGCCTGGTGACGGTGGAGACCGCCGAATGGATGCCCGACGGCCCTGCACTGTGGCTCGACTGGTATCGCGCGACATTGCACCTGCTGAAGGGCTTCCACCTCGAAGGCGCCACCAGCGGCATCGCGATGCTGGAGGCCGACCACGAACAGCTCTTCGGCTTCAGTTGCGCGGTCGGGCGCGTGAAGGGCAGCGACTGGATTTCCGGCAACGCACTCGACGATGCGCAGGTGCCCTAGCGCGCTTTCTGCGCGTCCACCTCCGCCTTCCACGCCGCGAGGAAATCGCTCGCAGCCGTGGGAGGCGCGTCGGCCATCAGCTTGTCCAGGAACGCGGCGAACCCCGCTTCGAATCCGTGACGGCGCAAGGTCCACAGCGCCCGCACGCCCGGCTGCGCCAGCGTCTGCCGCCAGCTCTCGCCGAAGCTCGCGAACACCGCCTCGCTCAGCAAGCCCTCCTTGTATTGCAGGAAGGTGTCCTCCGCGCTGGCCAGGAACGCGCCATAGATCGCCGTGAACTGCCCGAACTCGGCTTGCGTGATGGCAGCGTCGCCCGCCGTGCCCTTGGGCAGCGCCGCGGCACAGGATGGCTCGCCCGCCGCCAGGATGATGTCCACCGCGCGGGTCGCACGGCCCTGGCGGATGGAGGCTTGCTGGTTGCGCTCCGCCTGATGCACCTGGAGGCCCAGGTAGATCAGCGAAATGAAGACCGCCACGCTGCTGACCAGGCTGGCGATCGATGCCCAATCCGAAAGGCTCATGCCCATCCCCGTTGACCCGTGCGCCTAGTTGGGCATGGTTCGGGCGAGCGTCAAGGATCGCGGGATGGCGGGGTATTCACCGAAAAGCCTGGCGGCGAAGCTCGGCATCAAGGACGGCATGGCGCTCTATGCCATCGGCGCGCCCAGGGACTACGCCGCATTGCTTGAAATCCCAGCCAGGTTCGGGACCAGGCCGTCAAAAGGCGGCGCCGACTTCGTTCATCTGTTTGTCACCAGCCTCGCAGAACTCGACGAGCAGCTTCCGCTCGCGCGCAAGGCAATGAAGCCCGGCGGCATGCTGTGGGTCAGTTGGTACAAGAAAGCGAGCAGGATCCCGACCGACGTCACCGAAGACCTGATCCGCGCCCGGGCACTGAAGACCGATCTGGTCGACGTAAAGGTCTGCGCTGTCAGCGACGTCTGGTCGGGACTAAAGCTCATGGTACGCAAGCACCTGCGCTGAGAGTCACTTGACGGTGATCGTTCCCACCATCTTCGGGTGAATGGAGCAGATGTACTTGTAGACGCCCGCCTTCACGAACTTGAACGTGAACGTCTCCTTCGTATCCAGCGCCGCGGAGCGAAACATCCCGCCTACGCTCACAACCGTGTGCGGCTCCTCGTCCATATTTCGCCAGGTGACAGTCGTGCCGGCATTGACGGTCATTGCCATGGGCGTGAAGTCGAAGTTCTTCATCACGATGGTATTCGGTGCGTCGGCCGCCATCGCTGGCGCGTTCAGCGCGGCCACCAATAAGGCAGCCGTCATCAGTCTCTGAATCATCATGTCTCTCTCCCTTTGAATTCAGGCGATGGTCGCGTCGCTCAGCGTCGCCGCTGCCGGATGCCTGGCGTAGGCGACCGATGTGATGCCGAGCATCTTCGGCAGCATCGCCGCATCGACCTTCAGCGGCCCCGGCCCCGCACCGGCGCCTGCGGACGGCTGCGGATAGGCGGTTGAGCGCGCCGTGTGGAACGTCATGTTGCCTTCGACTTTCGACACGATCTGGTGGATGTGCCCGTTCAGCACCGTCACCGA
>Ga0070666_10000553_pt1 | contig 22588 bp, 25 predicted proteins | sample KBSS23metaG_FD_64677 | JGI IMG/M metagenome (GOLD analysis project Ga0070666, IMG submission 64677) | Switchgrass rhizosphere microbial communities from Kellogg Biological Station, Michigan, USA - KBS S2-3 metaG | ecosystem: Host-associated > Plants > Roots > Rhizosphere > Soil ... | reverse complement strand
CGAGATCGGCGCGCTGCCGAGCGGCCGCAACAAATCCACCGCTTCATCCTCGCCGACGTCGAGGAACGGCGTCTGGCGCGTCCAGCGCTCGCGCGGCACGTCAGATCACCGCGGCGATGGCGTTCTGGAGGTCTTCCGGCTTGGTCGTTGGGGCAAAGCGGTTCACGACCTGGCCATCGCGGTTCACCAGGAACTTGGTGAAATTCCACTTGATGTTCCTGGTGCCGAGGATGCCGCCCTTCTCGCCCTTCAGATAATTGTAGAGCGGGTGCGCGGCCGCGCCATTGACGTCGATCTTGGCAAACATCGGAAACGTAACGCCGTAGTTGGCCTGGCAGAAGGCGCCGATCTCTTCCTCGCTGCCGGGCTCCTGCGCGCCGAACTGGTTGCAGGGAAAGCCCAGCACGACAAGGCCCTTGTCCTTGTGCTGCTCGTAGAGCTTCTCCAGACCCTCGTATTGCGGTGTGAATCCGCACTTGCTCGCAGTGTTCACGATCAGCATCGGCTTGCCGCGGTATTCGCTCAGCGGCACGTCCTTGCCCTGAAGCGACTTCGCCGTGAAATCATAAATGGATGCCATCGCGCCCTCCCGCTCTTTCGAGCGAGAGAACGCGATAACACCCGTTGTTTCAAGAATTGACATCGCGGGCGGCTTGAACCGCCCGCCGTAACGTCAGCCAGGCCTCAGCCCGCCATCCGACCCTTGTCGCGGCGTGCCTGCTGCGGCTGATACGCCTTGCGGGCGTGCGCCTCGCAGTACGGAGAACCGCTCTTCGGCGAATGGCCGCAGAAGTGGAAGGCGTCGGCGGACGGATCGCCGATCGGCCAGCGGCACATGCGATCGTTGATCGTCAGCACCGTGGCGTGGCTGCCGTCACCCAGGGTGATAGGGTCTTCTTCCACGACCGGGGCCGGCGGCGTGTGCTGACGCAGCGAGACCTTGGGCGCCATCGGCAGGCGCGGGCGGTCGCTGCTGCGCGACGGGCTGGCACGGCCGGCCAGGCCCAGGCGGTGGACCTTGCCGATCACCGCGTTGCGGGTGACACCGCCGAGCGCCCGGGCGATCTGGCTCGCGGACAGGCCTTCCGTCCAAAGATTCTTGAGTTGTTCGACCCGGTCATCGGTCCAGTTCATCAACTGCGTCATATCCAGGCTCCCTTAAGTCTCAGGACACTAGGTATCGTATCGCTGTACCTGGAACGCACAAGGACTGCGGGGGTGCCCCCATACCTTGTCCACAACAAGGCGAGTCGCACGCATGGGAGCCATTCGCTTGTGACGCTCCGGGAATAGGGTGATAAAGCCCGCCTCATGCGGTGGGTTTTCCACCGACGAACCTCTGGCCAAGCCATGGAGAGTCCAGTGTTTCCCTCGGTATTGCCGACCTACAACCGGGCGGACGTCGCGTTCGTTCGGGGTGAAGGACCCTACCTCTTCGCCGAGGACGGCCGCCGATATCTGGACTTCGGCGCCGGCATCGGCGTGAACGCGTTCGGGCACGCCAATCCGCGTTTGGTGGGTGCGCTCACGACTCAAGCGAATCGGCTGTGGCACACCTCGAACCTCTACCGGGTGCCGGGGCAGGAGTCGTTGTCGAAGAAGCTGGTCGAGTCGACCTTCGCCGACACGGTGTTCTTCACCAACTCCGGTGCCGAAGCCTGCGAGTGCGCCTTCAAGATGGCGCGCCGCTATCAGTTCGTCAGCGGTCATCCGGAGAAGTTCCGCATCATCACCTTCACCGGCGCGTTCCACGGCCGCACCTTGGCCGGCATCGCCGCCGGCGGGCAGGAGAAGTATCTCGAAGGCTTCGGGCCGAAGGTCGAAGGCTTCGACCAGGTGCCGCCGAACGATCTGAAGGCGCTGGAGGCGATGATCGGGCCGGCCACGGCTGCGCTGATGATCGAGCCGATCCAGGGCGAGGGTGGTCTCAACCCGATGCCGCCGGAATTCCTGCGCGCGCTGCGCCGGCTGTGCGACGAGCACGGCATGCTGCTGATCTTCGACGAGATCCAGTGCGGCGTCGGCCGCACGGGCACCTTCTTTGCCCATGAGCAGGTTGGCATCACGCCGGACATCATGTGCGTGGCCAAGGGCATCGGCGGCGGTTTCCCGCTGGGCGCCTGCCTGGCGACCGCGGAAGCCGCGAAGGGCATGACGGCCGGTACGCACGGTTCGACCTATGGCGGCAATCCGCTGGGCATGGCGGTCGGCAACGAGGCGATCAGCATGGTGCTGGAGCCGGGCTTCCTGGAACATGTGCGCGACGTCGGTTCGTACATGCGCCAGCAGCTCGCGGGCCTGATCGCGGAGCATCCGGCGGTGTTCGAGGAGCTGCGCGGGCAGGGCCTGATGCTGGGCCTGAAGATGCGCGTGCCGAACACGGATTTCGTGGCTGCGGTGCGCAAGCATGGCCTGCTGATTGTCGGCGCCGGCGAGAACGTGGTGCGCCTGCTGCCGCCGCTCGTCATCACCGAGGACCAGGTGCGCGAGGCGATCGGCCTGTTGTCCGCCGCGGCGCGCGATTTCGAAACCCAGAAGACGACGGTGGCGGCGTGAACGCGCCGGCCGGACGGGTGAGTCCAGTGAAGCATTTCCTCGACCTCAGCGACTTCGATGGCGCGACGCTGAACGCGCTGATCGCCGATGCCCGCAAGCGCAAGGATGCGCGCATGGGCTTGTCGAAAGGCGTCGAAGACGCCGACAAGCCGCTGGCCGGCAAGATGCTGGCGATGATCTTCGACAAGCCGTCGACGCGCACGCGCATCTCGTTCGACGTCGGCATGCAACAGCTTGGCGGCAAGACGCTGATGCTGACCGGCGCGGAGATGCAGCTTGGCCGCGGCGAAACCATGGCGGACACGGCCCGCGTTCTCTCGCGCTATGTCGATGTCATCATGATCCGCACCCTGGACCAGGACATGCTGCACGAGCTGGCGGACAACGCCTCGGTGCCGGTGATCAACGGGATGACCAAGACCAGCCATCCCTGCCAGGTGCTGACCGACGTGATGACGTTCGAGGAGAAGAAGGGCCCCATCAAGGGCCGCGTCGTCGCCTGGACCGGCGACTCCAACAACGTGCAGACCAGCTGGGTGCATGCCGCCGCGAAGCTCGGCTTCGAACTGCGCATCGCGACGCCCAAGGAACTGGCGCCCCGCTCGATCATCCGCGAGTGGGCGCAGAACAACGGCGCCAAGGTGGTCTTCACCGAAAGCCCGGAAGATGCGGCCGCCGGGGCCGACTGCATCGTCACCGACACCTGGGTGTCGATGGGCGACGAGGACACCACCAACCGCCGCCACAACCTGCTCAAGCCCTACCAGGTGAACGACCGCCTGATCGCGCGCGCCGCCAAGGATGCGCTGTTCATGCACTGCCTCCCCGCGCATCGCGGTGAGGAGGTGACGGACGCGGTGATGGATGGCCCGCACTCGGTCGTGTTCGACGAGGCCGAGAACCGCCTGCACGCGCAAAAGGCCGTGCTGGTGTGGGCGCTCACATGATCCTTCGGGGCTGCTCCGCAGCACCTCAGGATGACGAGACCTGCGTCATGCTGAGGTGCGAGGCGAAGCCGAGCCCCGAAGCATAAACAATGCCCCGCGCGCTCAAGACCTATGTCACCTCGGTCGGCTTCTTCGATCTGGCCGTCGCTGCCCCGTCGATGAAGGCGGCGCTGGAGGCGTGGGGCGGCGCGCACAACCTGTTCACGCAGGGCTTCGCGAAGGAAACCCACGATCCCGCCATCGTGAAGGCGACGATGGCCAAGCCCGGCACGGTGCTGAAGCGTGCGGTGGGCTCGAACGGCCCTTTCACGGAAGATGCCGCGCTGCCCAAATCGCTGCCCGCCGAGTCGCGCAAGGAGAAGCGCCCGGCCCGGGCGGCGGCGAAGACGCCCGCGAAGGCACCGTCACCCGCCGCCAACGACAACGCGAAGGAAGCTGCCGCCCGGAAGAAGGCGCAGATGGAATTCGAGAAGGCGCAGAAGAGGCGCGCCGCCGAACGCACCCGCGAGGCGGCGGCGCAGGAAAGGGCGCAGGCCCGGCGCGACGCCGCGGTCGCGAAGGCTCAAGGCGCGCTCGAGGCGGCACAGGCGCAGCACGACAAGGCGCTGGCCGACATCGAGACGGCCCGCGCCGTGCTCGACCGGCGCGTGGAAACGGAAGACGCCCGCTGGGACAAGCAGAAGGCGGCGCTCAGGGAGGCGGTGCAGAGGGCGCGGGAATAACGCGCATCTTCTATTCGACAAGGCAATGCGGGAAGCATACAGGTTCGGATCGTCTGCGTTTCGCTTGAGCGAAACGTCCAATCGCGTGCGCACGTCCATCTCGACGTGCCGTCACCGAAGCTCGTTGCGCAACCGCGCAAGATGAGCCTCCGGCGTGTTTTTCGAGACATCGACACGGAGACCAAGCCATGACTGACGTTGAACAACCCTCGCCCTGGTGGGGCCGCGCCGTTGCATTCACGTTCGTTCTGGGTTTCGCGGTTCTCATCCTGCTGACGGTCAAGGCGTATCAGAACGCGCCGCCCGTCGCCGGGCGCGCCGTCGATCCGTTGGGGACACTGGTCTTTACCGGCGACGACGTGCGCCGCGGACAGGACGTGTTTCTCAAGCACGGTCTGATGGACAACGGCACGATCTGGGGTCATGGCGGCTATCTCGGCCCTGACTTCGGTTCCGCCGTCCTGCACGACTGGGCCCTGGACCTCGCCCAGCGCACGGCGCAGAAACGGTTTGCAAAAAACTACGCCGATCTGGATGCAGGCGAGCGCGCCGCAGTCGATGGCGAAGTCGGATCCCTTCTCAAAATCAACCGCTACGACGCCGCCACGGGCACGCTGACGTTGCTGCCGTCCGGCGTCGACACGTTCCACAACGAGATCGGCGTCTGGAAGCGCTACTTCGAGAATCCCGTCGGCAACGGCGGTCTTCCCGTCAAAGCGGTCAGCGATCCGCAGGAACTGCACGACCTGACCGCGTTCTTCACCTGGGCGGCCTGGAGCTCGGTTGCGGAGCGGCCCGGCACAACGCATTCCTACACCAACAACTTTCCTTACGACCCGCTGGCGGGCAATCATCCGACAGGGGCTGCGCTGCTGTGGAGTGCGCTCAGCTTCATTGCCCTGCTGGGCGGCACGGCGATCGTCCTGCTGGCCTTCGGCAAGTTCGACTATCTGGGATGGCACGGCATGCCGTCAGGGCGAGACCGTTGGACGCTCAGCGGGTCGCAGGTTGCGACGTTGAAGTTCATGGCCGTGGCGGTTCTGCTGTTTCTCACCCAGACCCTTGTCGGGGCGGGCGTCGCGCATTATCGGGCGGAGCCCGGATCGTTCTACGGCATCGATCTCTCGTCGATCTTCCCAAGCAACCTCCTGCGCGCGTGGCACCTGCAAACGGCGGTCTTCTGGATCGCGACGTCATATGTCGCGGGCGCCCTGTTCGTTGCAGAACTGCTGGGCGGGGAAAGTCCCCGCCGGCAAACACTTGGCATCAACGTTCTGTTTGCGGCCATCCTGGCGGTGGCCGTTGGAAGCTTGTTGGGCGAGTGGGCGAGTCTGATGGGCCTGCTGCCGAAAACCTGGTTCTGGCTCGGCGACCAGGGTTGGGAGTATCTGGAGATCGGACGCTTCTGGCAGGTCCTGCTGGCAGGAGGACTGCTCTTCTGGTTCTTCCTCGTCTGGCGCGCCGTAGCGCCCGCACGGCGCAATCCGGAGAAGCGCGGCTTCGCCAACTTCTTCCTGATCGCGGCTTTCGCCATCCCGCTGTTCTACGTTCCGGCGCTCTTCTTCGGTTCGCAGACCAACTACACGATCGTCGATGCGTGGCGGTTCTGGATCATCCACCTGTGGGTGGAGGGATTCTTCGAGTTCTTCGTCACCGTCATCGTCGCGATCATCTTCTACGAGATGGGCCTGGTGAAGCGGATTACCGCGCTTCGCACGATCTATCTCGACGCGATCCTGTATTTCGGCGGCGGCCTGATCGGCACGGGCCATCACTGGTACTGGACGGGCCAGACCGAGTTCAACCTGGCAGTGTCGGGCGTGTTCTCCGCGCTCGAGGTCGTGCCGCTCACGCTCATCACGCTCGATGCGTGGGATTTCGTGAAGGTCACGCAGGGCAACGACAGTATCGTCAAGCGGCATCGCTGGACGTTCTACTTCCTGATGGCGGTGGGCTTCTGGAATTTCCTGGGCGCCGGCGTGTTCGGCTTCTTCATCAACACGCCGATCATGAGCTATTACGAGATCGGGACGATCCTGACGCCGAACCACGGCCATGCGGCGATGATGGGTGTGTTCGGGATGCTGGGTGTCGGACTGATGCTGTTCGTCCTGCGCGAGACCGTATCGGACCTGGTGTGGCCGTCGTTGGAGAAGCTCGTTCGCGTCGCCTTCTGGGGGCTGAATATCGGGCTCGGCCTGATGGTGACGCTCAGCCTGTTCCCCGGCGGTCTCATGCAGGTCTACGACGTGTTCGAGCACGGCTATTGGCATGCGCGCAGTCTCGCCTACACGGCATCGCCGCTGGCGCGGACGCTGGAATGGATGCGGATGCCGGGCGACCTGGTGTTCATCTTCGCAGGCGCGATGCCGATCGCGGTGGCGGTGGCGTGGGGCTATCTCTCGGTGTGGAGAACGCCGCGCGAGATCTCGCTTGATAGTCCGCCGGCCAGCGTTGCGCCGCTCATTTCGCCGCCGTGAAAGCAGCTGCGGTCAGGGGCGAGGACACGGGGCGAGCCATGGCTGTCGCCGCGGCCCAGCCCGGCTGCAACCTTGGGCGTTTGAAATTTCGCGCCTGAGCGCCCATATACCTCCCCATGCCCTCCAAAACCTACAAGCACGCGCCCGCGGCGGATTTTGTTTTGCCGTTCGATCTGCCTGATGTCGGCCTGCGTGGCCGGCTGGTTCGGCTGGAGGCGACGGCGACTCAGGCGCTGGGCGCCCACGCGCTGCCCGAAAAAGCGGAACGCGTGGCCGGCGAGATGCTGGCGCTGGCCGCGATCCTGGGAACCTCTCTCAAGCTCGACGGACGGCTCACGATCCAGACCAAGAGCGACGGGCCGCTCGATCTCGTCACGGCCGATTACTACGGCGCACAGGCGGGCAAGCCGATCGGCTTGCGCGGCTATGGCCAACTGGATGCCGAGCGCTTCGCCAGGCTCGATCCCAATGCCGGGTTCGACACGCTGGTCGGCGACGGCATGCTGGCGATCACCATCGAGCCGCGCACCGGCGGCCAGACCTACCAGGGCGTGGTGGAGCTGAACCCCGCGGGCGTGGCCGCTTCGGCGGAGCATTACTTCTCGCAGTCCGAGCAGTTGCCGACGGTGCTGAAGCTGGCGGCCGCACCGCTTTATCTCCCCGGCAAGAAGGAGCCGACCTGGCGCGCCGGCGGCATCATGCTGCAGGCGACTCCTGGCGAGGCGGGCGAGGGCGGCGACGACTGGGAACGGCTGTCGGGTTTCCTGGAGACGGTCGAGGACTTGGAGCTGCTCGACACCGAGCTGCCGGCCGAGAAGCTGTTGTGGCGCCTGTTCCACGAGGACGAGACGCGCGTACAGCCGTTCGAGAAGGTGGAATTCCGCTGCGGCTGCAGCACCGAGCGAATCGCCAAGGTGCTGCGCGCGCATTCTCCGAAGGACCGCATGGGCCTGGCCGATCCGGACGGCATGATCCGCGCCCGCTGCGAATTCTGCGGCAAGGTGCATGAGGTCGATCCCAAAGCGCTGGGCACGGCTGACGCGGATGACGAGGACGAAGACGGACCATGAGCGGCATCGCGCCCTATCGAAACGATGCAGCCGACTTCATCTACAACCTGCTGTTCTGTGACGAGCCGGTGCTGTTCGCGCGCGGCGCGAAAGACCATCCCGAGAGCGACGTCGCGGCGATCCTGGCGGACGCGCCAGATCCGGCTCGGATCGAGAAAATCGCAAACAATGAAGCGGGCGAGAGCCGGACGCGGGCGCTGGCGTACAATTGGCTGCGGTTGCACGGGCACGCAGTCCCGCCGCGCGTTCTGTTGGGCACGATCCTGGAAGTGCCGCAGGATGCGGGGCTGGATACGCTGGCGGCGTTTGCGGACGGCAGCGTGCGCTACATCAACCAGACCGGTCGCATGGCGGTGATCGAGGGCGAGGTGCCGGCGGTGTCGATCACGGTCAATGCGCTGCTCGCGGCGTCGCAGGAGGTCGTGAACAAGATCGGGCCGTGGGAGAAGCCGCGCCTGCCACCTCCGGCCGAGGGACGTCTGCGCATGACGTTTGTCGTGTCGGATGGCCTCTATTTCGGAGAAGGTCCGATGGCGGAGATGTCGCGCGATCCGCTGGCCGGAAAGGTCTTTCAAAAGGCGACGCAGCTTCTGGTGCTGGTGACAAAACTGCCCGGCAAGCCCGCCTAACGCGCGTCCAGGAAGCCGGCGACGATCTTGTTGTAGGTGTCGGGCTGCTCCAGCGGGCCGGCATGACTGGCGCCGGGGACGATGATTTCCTTCGCGCCGGGGATGGCGTGGGCCAGCGCGTCGGTGTGGGCCCTGAGGATCAGGTCGTGCTCGCCGGCGACGATCGCGGTCTTCGCGCGGATGCGGCCCAGTTCCGTCGCCGTGTAGTGCGGCTCGGTCGAGATCATGTGCACGATCTTCTTCATCAGCACCGGGAAGTGTTTCGGGTCGGGCGCCACCGCGTCGTAGAACGGCTTCACATCGGCGGCCTCCTGCTCGAGGAAGCCGCTGGTGAACAGCCTGGGATCGAGGCCCTTTACGTCGTAGTTGGAGCCGATCGCGACCAGCTTCGCGATCCGGTCCGGATGCTTCATCGCCATGTCGAGGCCGACGATACCGCCGTCGCTCCATCCCACGACGTCCGCTTTCCGGATGTGCAGGCTGTCCATCAACTTGATCATATCGTCGCCCATCGCGGCATAGGTGAGCGGGCCGGCGGAATCGGTGGAGCGGCCCTGGCCACGGCTGTCGACCGCGATCACCGTGTGCGAGGACGCCAGTGCCGTGATGAAATAGTGCATGGTCTCGAGGAAGGCGCCGGCCCCGTGCAGCACCAGCACCGGCGGTCCCGAGCCGTAGGTCTCGTAGTAGATCGAGACGCCGTTGACCTCGGCACGGTGGCTGCCGTGGAACTGGCCGCCCAGCGTGCGCCAGAGATAGAAGCGCGGAATGCCGAAATTGGTGCGGTCGATCTGGACGAAGCCGAAAATCCCGCCGGCGATCAGCACGACGAAGATTGACAGGATGAGCAGGAATCTGCGCGACATGTCGGCTCCGGTTCCCCGCCGCCGGCATTGTACGCGGCGGCGGCGTAGGCTCAAGCGATGACGGTCCTGGTGCTCGATTGCGACGGCGTGGTGGTGAAGGGCCACCGCGAGGGCGGCCGCTGGGACAAGCACCTGGCGCGCGATCTGGGCATCGATACGGCGGCATTGCAGGACCGGTTCTTCAAGCCGCATTGGCGGGCGATCTCGCTGGGCGAGACCGGCATGATGGCGGTGCTGGCACAGGTGTGGCCGGAACTCGGCTGCACGGCGGATCCGGCCGCGTTCGTGGACTATTGGTTCTCGAACGACGCGACTCTCGACGACGATGTTCTGGCGCAGGTCGATGCATGGCGCGCGAAGGGCGGCAAGGCGTATCTCGGTACGGTGCAGGAGCATCATCGCGCGCGCCATCTGTGGGACACGCTCGGGCTGAAGCGGCACTTCGATGCGATCCACTATTCCGCGGCGCTGGGCGCGTGGAAGCCGGAGGCTGCGTTCTATGAGCGCCTGCACGCGAAACTGCCGGTCGCGGCGCCGGGCGAGGTCATTTTTCTTGACGACGTGATGAAGAACGTCGACGCCGCCAACGCGTTCGGCTGGCGCGCTTCGCACTTCCGCTCGGCGGACGATCTGCGGGCCGCGCTCAAATGAAACTGTCATGGCCCGCAACAGCGGGCCATCCAGTTGGTGCGCCGCGAACCTTGCGTGTTTATGTGATGCGTCACCTGGATGGCCCGCTGTTGCGGGCCATGACAACAGGGATTCAGAGCTTCAGTTTCTGGATCGGGTTCAGCCAGCTCGTCAGTTCGCTCCAGCGTTCGGCGTAGAGCTTGCGGCGGGCGCGCCGGGCGACGATCTCGAACTTCAGGCCGTCGGGATCGCTCAGGAAGGTTGCGTAGTAGTCGTCGGCGTATTGCGGGTAGAACGCGGGCAGCGTCGCCTCAAACCCGCGTGCCGCGAACAGGCGATGGAACCTATCGACCGCCGCGTTGTCGGCAACCTGCAAGCAGACATGGTGCAGGCCGGGCGCATAGGGATCGTGCGCCGCGCCCGTCTTCGCCTGGCGGATGCTCACCTGCATGATGCGGTTGAAATAATGCCGATGCGGATCGCCCGCGATGGCGGTGTCGGTCTTGCGGTAGTCGAGCAGGCCGAACACCGCGTCGTACCACCGCTCCGACGCGGCCACGTCGGTCACCGTCAGGTAGAGATGGTCGAGGCCGACAACCTCGACACGCTCGGGCAGAAGATCGCTCATGCACGAAGCTTATCGTTACATGGCGGTGCGAGAACCATCGTTCGTGCATGGCGGCGTTGACCGTTATCGCTTTCGGGAACACCCTTGGCGCGTTCCTGCTGGAGAGCGCCATGCACCCCATCCTCGCGGCCGTCACCTCTGTGTCTCTGTTGCTTGGTGCGCCTGCGAAACCCGTCGACACGGGCAAGCTCTCGCGGGTCGCCGAGGACATCTCGCATTACTGGGTCTACTGCATCGGCACCGAGGTATCCGTCGAGATGTGGGACCTCGCGCAGATGAAGGTCCGTCGAGGCTCCGACGTCTGCCAGCTCTACCAGAGCACCTCGATGTCGGGCGCCATGTCGTGGATGGAGAAGAACTTCCCCACCCGCAAATGCTCCTGTCGCGAGTAGGAATGGAACAAACACGTAAGGAGATCGCGACACATTGGAGGCAGCGACTCAGCACATGGCAGACCCCACGTGAGTTCTGGGATGCTGCTGAAGTATTCGCGGAAAAGGTGGGGGAAGAAGCGATTACTGCACCCGAGTTTAACTTCTTTCGCGACGTTTGGGTTGGCGCGCGTCTCGCAACCGGCGCTGGTGCCCAACTCGTCCGCCTAGGCGCGAATCCTCCGGACATCGAACTGCGAGGCGACGATGGGCAGGATGAGATCGAAATTCGTGAAGTCTTGAGGCCCGGCCGTCGGCGCGGCGCCGAGTATCGAGAGGATCGCCAACAGCAGCGGAGCGCAAGACAGTATCCCGAACAGGACTGGCCCGGCGTGGAAGTAGTGCTGCAGGCACTCAAGGATGGTATCGCGCACAAGTCGACAGATCGCGCGTACAGCTCGAAGACCATCCTAGGTATCTATCTGAACGTCGGGGATTGGGACACCGAACGCGCCGCGATTGAGGCGGCCCTTCCAGAAATTTGTGCCGCGGCACTGCCCCCATTTAGGGAACTATGGATGCTCTGGCACGGCCGCTTCTATCGGCAAAAGTCGTCCGGCGAGATGAAGGTCGCCGAGCTTGCTCGGCACGAATGATCAGGCCTCGGCCTTGGCGATGACCTTGCGCAGGAAATCCTCGCACTTGATGAGTTCGGGCAGCGCCACGAACTCGTCCGCCTTGTGCGCCTGGTCGATGGAGCCGGGGCCGCAGATCACGGCGGGGATGCCGAAGCGCTGGAAATGTCCCGCTTCGGTGCCATAGGCCACGGTGTCGACGCTGTTCGCGCCACTCACTTCGCGCGCCAGCGCGATGGCCGGTGAGTTCTCGTCCAGCACCAGGCCGGGATAGCTCGCATGCAGCGCGGTGTCGAAGCGGGCCTCGGTGGCGCGGGCGCGGTACTTCGGCAGCAGCTCGTCGTCGGCGCGGCGCTGGATCAGATCCACCACCTTGGCCGGATCGCGGTCGGGCAGGGCGCGGTACTCCCATGTCACCAGCGCGTCGCGGCCCAGGATGTTCACCGCCGAGCCGCCGCTGACCATGTTGGCCTGCACCGTGGTGTGCGGCGGGTCGAAGCGCGGATCGGCGTCGGCGCGCAGGCCGGTCCACACATCCTCCAGCAGCGCGATGAACTCGCCCGCCATCATCACCGCGTTGGCGCCCTTTTCCGGGGCCGAGGAATGGCCTTCGCGGCCGTGACAATGGGTGTGCAGCACCGCGCCCGCCTTGTGTGCGCCGACGACGCGCATCCCGGTCGGCTCGCCGACGATCGCCAGCGCCGGCGCGATGCCTGCCTGGCGCAGATCTTCCAGCAGCCCCGGCACGCCGGCGCAGCCGACTTCCTCGTCATAGGACAGCGCGAAATGGATCGGCCGCTTCAGCCGGGCGCGCGCGATCTGCGGCAGCAGCGACAGCGCCACGCCGATGAACCCCTTCATGTCGCAAGTGCCGCGGCCGAACAGCTTGTTGTCGCGCACCACCGCGTGGAACGGGTCGGACGACCATTCCTGGCCGTCCACCGGGACCACGTCGGTGTGGCCGGAGAGCACATAGCCGCCGGGTTCGTCGGGACCAAAGGTGGCGAACAGGTTCGCCTTGATGCGGCCGGCATCGAAGGTGCGGCGGCAGCGCGCGCCGGCCGCTTCCAGCAGCTCCTGCGCGAAATCGATCAGCGGAAGATTGCTGCCGCGGCTGGTGGTGTCGAAGCCGATCAGCAACCGCACGAGGTCGAGCGGTTCAAGGCGCGCCGTGGAAGACATGACGGATCAGCCCATCGACGAGGAAGGATTGCCGATCACGGACAGGAATTCGCGGCGCGTCTTGTCGTTGTTGCGGAACTCACCCAGCATCGTGGACGTCACCATGCTGACGCCCGTCTTGTGCACGCCGCGCGTCGTCATGCACTGGTGGCTCGCCTCGATCACCACCGCCACGCCCTTGGGCTCCAGCACCTTCTGGATGGTGTTGGCGATCTGCGCGTTCATCTTCTCCTGCACCTGAAGGCGGCGGGCATACGCTTCGACCACGCGCGCCAGCTTGGAGATGCCGACCACCTTGTTGTTCGGCAGATAGCCGACATGCGCCTTGCCGATGATCGGCGCGAGATGATGCTCGCAATGCGACTCGAAGCGGATGTCGCGCAGCACGATCATGTTGTCGTAACCCTCGACCTCTTCGAAGGTGCGGCGCATGTATTCTTCCGGATCCTGTTCGTAGCCGGAGAACCAGTCCTCGAACGCGCGCGCCACGCGCGCCGGCGTGTCGCGCAGACCTTCGCGAGTCGGATCGTCGCCCGCCCATTCCAGCAGGGTGCGCACGGCCTTCTCGGCCTCTTCGCGCGAGGGGCGCGCGGGCACGGCGGCAAGCGGACGGGATTTGGATTGCGACATGAACGGGTCTCTTGTGGGGGAGGCCATGAGATTACCCTTTCCGAGGTCCCGAAAGGAACCCACGGAAACGCAACGCTCCAGCGCGCCTTACGCTGCGTCGCCGCGGGAACGTCCCGCGCGGTCAGGCCATCTAATGAAGCAGCCTAGTGAATCTGCCGCTGCTCGTGGGGGCTTTCGAGCAGAAAGGCCGGGATTTCGGCCTCGAACGCCTCGCCATTGGACGAACGCATCTTGTACTTGCCGACCATGTAGCCGGACGACGTCGGAAGCGGGCAGCCGCTGGTGTATTCGAACTTCTGCCCCGGCGCGATCACCGGCTGCGCACCGACCACGCCCTCGCCGTTCACTTCCTTCACCACGCCATGGCCATCGGTGATGTGCCAGTAGCGCGACAGGATCTGTACGGTCTCCGGTCCCTTGTTCTCGATCGTTACGGTGTAGGACCACATATAGCGATGATCGTCCGGGTCGGATTGATCGTCGAGATAGGCGGGCCTGACGGCGACGCGGATGTTGCGGGTCTGACGTTCATACATGGTCAAAGTATCGTGACCGAATTCGGCGCAATCAAGGTCACCGGTGGCGCGCGGTTAACGTCGCCTTTTACTGTTGCTCCACGGTCACGTCGGTCTTCACCGAATTGGCGATAAAGCATTCGCTATGGGCCAGATGGTGAATTTGGGTAATCGCCTCAACGTCCGGTGAAGTTCCACCGCCGAACTTTATCCGCGGGCGTAATGTGACGCGCGATACCCACAGTTTCCCATTGGCCCCTTTCTCCAGCACACCCACCGCATCGTCCTCGTACGAATCGATCGTGATGCGCTTGCGCGCCGCGATGGCAAGGAAACTCAGCATGTGGCAGGCGGCGAGCGAGGCGACGAACGCTTCCTCCGGATCGACACGATCCGCATCGCCGCGAAACGCCGGTGCCGCGGAACCGCTGACCACGACGGCGCCGCTCTTGAACGTCACCGCGTGGGCGCGGTTGTATGAGTCATAGGTGAAATCCGCCGAGGTGCGGCCCCAATGGACCGATGCGTGGTGTTCGCTCACGCGGCCGCCAGCGCCTGTGCGAGGTCGTCGCACAGATCGGCTGGATCTTCGAGGCCGACCGAGAGGCGCATCAGGCCGGACGTCACGCCCAACTCCGCGCGCGCGGCGGGCGTCAGTTTCTGGTGCGTGGTGGTCTCGGGATGGGTGATCAGGCTCTTGGTGTCGCCGAGGTTGTTGGAGATATCGATCAGCTTCAGCGCATTGCCGAGCTTGAACGCACCGGCCTTGCCGCCCTTGACCTCGAACGCCACCACACCGCCACCGCCTTCCATCTGGGCGCGGGCGAGGTTGTGCTGCGGATGATCGGGGCGGAAGGGATAGAGCACGCGGGTGACGGCCTTCTGCTCGGCCAGGAAGTCGGCGACCTGCGTCGCGGCTTCGCAATGCGCGCGCATGCGCAGCTCCAGCGTCTCCAGGCTCTTCAGGTGCACCCAGGCATTGAACGGACTGATCGACGGGCCGGTGTTGCGGATGAAGGATTGCAGATGGTCCTTCAGGAAATCCTCCTTGCAGAGGATGACGCCACCTAATGCGCGGCCCTGGCCGTCGATGTATTTGGTGGAGGAATGGATCACGATATCGGCGCCGAATTCCATCGGGCGCTGAAGCGACGGCGTCGCGAAGGCGTTGTCGACGACAAGCCGCGCGCCGCCCTCATGCGCGATCTTCGCCACCGCCTTCATGTCGACGATGGCCAGCGTCGGGTTCGACGGCGTCTCCAGGAACAGCATCTTGGTGCCGGGCCGCATCGCCGCCGCCCACTGCCCGACGTCGCCGCCGTCCACCAGCGTGCTCTGGATGCCGAAGCGCGGCAGGATTTCTTCGATCACATGGCGGCAGGAGCCGAACATCGCCTTCGCCGCGACGACGTGATCGCCGACGCGCAGCGACGACAGGAACGTCGCCGTCACCGCCGCCATGCCGCTGGCCGCCGCGCGCGCCACGGGCGCGCCTTCCAGCGCGGCCATGCGCTGTTCGAACATCGTGACGGTCGGATTGCCGAAGCGCGAATACTGGTAACCATCCGCCTCGCCCTTGAAGCGGGCCTCGGCTTCTTCCGGCGCCTCGTAGGCGTAGCCCGACGTCAGGAACAATGCTTCCGACGTCTCCTGGAACGGCGTGCGCAACGTACCGCCGCGCACCGCAAGCGTGCGTGCGCGCCATTTTCCGGGCTTTTTGTTCGTCGCCATGCAGTTTTGTTGCGCGCTTGGCAGCAGGGGTCAAGTTTCATAAGGTCGCGCCGCATTGGGACCCTTCGTGGCGCTTCGCGCGCCTCAGGGTGACGAATTTTCGCGCTCGCGTCATCCTGAGGTGCGAGCGTCAGCGAGCCTCGAAGGAACCTATGAGCGATTTGAAGGCCATCAGCCACCACACCGCACTTATCTATACGATGGTCATCATGTCGGCGTCCGACGGATCCATGAGCGAGAAGGAGCTCAAGATCATCGGCGAACTCTCCAAGACGCTGCCGTCGTTCCAGGGCTTCGACCACAGCCGCCTGCTGGCCGTGTGCCAGGACTGCGCCTCGATCCTGAAGGAGCCGGACGGCGCCGATGCCGTCATGGGCCTGATCGACGAGGGCTTGCCGGACGTCCTGCACGAGACTGCCTACTGGGTGGCGCTGGAAGTGGCACTGGCCGACCGCCGCATCGCGCTGGAAGAGGTGCGGATGCTGGACGCGCTGCGCCGCCGTCTGGAGATCGACAAGCTGACCGCTGCCGCCATCGAGCGCGGCGCGCGCGCCAAGTACCAGGTCGCTTGAAGCGCCTTCTGCTGCTGCGCCACGCCAAGACCGAGCCCGGCGGGGCCGGCATCGACGACCACGGGCGTGCACTGATGGCGCGCGGGCGCGAGGATGCGCCAAAGTTGGGCCGCTACATCCGGACGTGCGGCTATGCCCCCGAGCTGATCCTGTCATCGACCTCGCGCCGCACGGTCGAGACGGTGGAGCTGGTCACCGGGGAGCTGCCGGGCGCCTCGCGCGTCGACTACATGGAAGCGCTCTATCTCGCCGAGCCGGATGTGATCCTGTCGATCGTCCGGCTCGCGCCCGACAAGATCGGGAGCGTGATGGTGGTCGGGCATAATCCGGGCCTCGAGCGGCTCGCGGCACTGCTCGCCCGCGAGCCGGTCAAGCGCAAGGAGCGCGACCGCTTCGACCAGCTGGAAGAGAAATTCCCCACCACCGCGCTGGCGGTGCTCGACTTCGAGGTCGGCCGCTGGCGCGACATCGAACCGGGCGAGGGCGCGCTGAAGGATTTTGTCCGCCCGCGCGACCTTTAAGTCACGGCCTGCGTTTGCGCGCCCGCGCGGGCTCCCGTTAAATTGCCGCCGCGCGGCGCCCATGCCGCGCATCCTGGGGAGCGCAAGATGAAAACGATCGTGTCCACGAAGAAAGGAGTTGTCGCCACCAACAAGGACATGATGCTTCATGCCAACGCTGAACTTTGGGAATCCGGCGGATGCAAACGCTAGCGCCCATCTGACGCCGCGCACCGCGCGGATCGCAAAACTGCTCTCCTACTATCGTCCCTATCGCGGCTGGCTGGCCGCCGATATCGCTTTCGCATTCGTCATCGCGGCCACGACGCTGCTGCTGCCGCTGTGCGCCAACGGGATCACCCGCAAGGTGCTGGCCGGTGCCGCCATGGCGGATCAGCTCTGGCTGTTCGGCGGGGGCATGCTGGCGCTCGTCGCCGTGCAGGCCCTGAGCACCATGTTCGTCGACTATCAGGGCCACCTGATGGGCGCGAAGATGGAATCCGACATGCGGCGCGATCTGTTCGCGCATTATCAGAAGCTGTCGTTCAGCTTCTACGACCGCCACCGCACCGGGCAGCTCATCAGCCGCATCACCAACGACCTGTTCAACATCTCCGAGCTGCTGCATCACGGGCCGGAGGATGTCGCCATCGCGGTGCTCAAGTTCGGCGGCGCGTTCGCGATCCTGCTCACGATCGATGTGCCGCTGACGCTGGCCGTGTTCGTCTACCTGCCGGCGATGGCGGTGTTCGGCGTCTATTTCGCCGGACGCATGGGCCGGGCGCTGCGCGAAACCCGTGATCGCATCGGCGACATCAATGAGCGGGCGGAGGATGCGCTCGCCGGCATCCGCGTCGTGAAGTCGTTCACCAGCGAGGCGGCGGAGAACGATCGCTTCGCGACGGAGAACCGCCGCTTCGTTGAAAGCCGGCGCAAAGGCTATCGCAGCGAGGCCCATTTCTCCGCCGGCATGGACGCGTTCCCCCAGCTCATCACCATCACGGTGATCGTACTGGGCGCATTGGGCCTCATGCGCACGTCACTCGATGCCGCGGGCCTTGTGACGTATCTGCTCTGCGTCGCGATTATGATCGACCCGATCCTGCGGCTGGTGAACTTCGCCCGTCTCTGGCAGCAGGGCATCAGCGGCTTCGACCGCTTCCTGGAGATGCTGGAGGTCCGGCCCGACATCGCCGACCACCCCGATGCCATCGATATTCCGCGCGCATGCGGCCATATCGAATTCCGCGACGTCGGCTTCCGTTATGCGCAAGGCGCGCGAGATGTGTTCCGCGGCCTGTCGCTCGACATCCGCCCCGGCGAGTTCGTGGCGCTGGTCGGCGCGTCGGGCGTGGGCAAGACGACGTTGTGCGCCCTGATCCCGCGCTTCTACGACGTGACGGCGGGCGCGATCCTGCTCGGCGGGACGGATATCCGCGACATCCGCCTCGACGCGCTGCGCAACAGCATCGGCGTCGTACAGCAGGACGTCTATCTCTTCGCCGGGACGGTTTCGGAAAATCTGCGCTACGGCCGCCCTGGCGCCAGCGACGAGGAGATTGTCGCAGCAGCCAAGGCGGCGCACGCGCACGACTTCATCATGGCGCTGCCGCACGGCTATCACACCGATGTCGGCCAGCGCGGCGTGAAGCTCTCCGGCGGCCAGAAGCAGCGGCTCAGCATCGCGCGCTGTTTCCTGAAGAACCCGCCGATCCTGATCTTCGACGAAGCCACCAGCGCGCTCGACAACGAAAGCGAGCGGGCCGTGCAGCAATCGCTGGAACGTCTCGCCAGCAACCGCACGACCCTCGTGATCGCCCATCGCCTTTCGACCATCCGCAACGCGCAGCGGATCCTGGTTCTGACGGCAGACGGCATCGCGGAGCAGGGGACGCATGACGCGCTGATCGCCGCCGGCGGCGCCTATGCGGCGCTCTACAGCATGCAGGCGCGGATATGAAGAACGTCAGCTCAAACCGAGACGCGCAAACTGTTCGTCCGGCGCATCGACCGCCTTCAGGGCCTCGCGCAGCATCGCGGCGAAGTCCTTCTCGAGGCCAGATCCGGCGAGATTGTTCTCTTCGTTGGGATCGTTCGACAGGTCGTAGAGGTGATTGCCGCTGAAGCGCGCGGCCGCCCAGTAGGGCACCGGATCGCTCTCATCCCAGGTCTGGCGGATCACCGGCACTTTCGACCCGGGCATGCGGTCCAGCCGCGCGCGCTCGTCGGGCAGCGGCATCTCCTGCTCGCGGCTCAGGAAATGCGTCGGCATGGTGGACCAGCGGTTCGACCACGCCCCCAGCGGACGGTTCTTCTCCTTCGGCGCGCGCGCATATTTGTGCTTGCCGTCGATCAGATGCACCTCGCGGCCCCATACGCCGGCGAGCAGCCAGTCGCGCACGCTCTTCTTCTCGCCCGACAAGAGCGGCAGCAGCGACTTGCCGTGCACCCGCTGGCGCACCCTATCCGTGATGCCGAACATCTCGGCCAAGGTCGCAAAGATATCGACGCTGGTGGTGAGCGCGTCGTTCACGCCCGGCTTCACGCCCGGCGCCGCGATCAGGAACGGGATGTGCCCCAGCGTCTCGTACATCGGCACCGCCGGCTTGCCCCACACGTCCTTCTCGCCGAGATAATGGCCGTGATCGGTGCAGAGGATGACGACGGTGTCGTCCCACAGTCCCTTCTCGTCGATCTTGTCCAGCACCTTGCCGAGCCAATGGTCGATCATCGTCAGCTTGGCGCCGTAGCGAGCGCGGATTTGCCGGCCCTCGGCGTCCTTCATCACGCCGCGCTTGACCAGACCCACGCCGTAGGGCGGCCAGATCAGCGGCGGCCCCTCGCGCTCCGGCATGTACTTGTCGATATAGCTGTCCGGCGTATCGAACGGCTCGTGCGGATCGAACTCGTCGACAAACAGGAAGAAGCGGTCGTGCGCGCCGGCGTTGTCGTTCAGCCAGTTCGCGGCGGCCTGCATCGTGCGCGGCCCCGGGAAATCCGCCTCGCCTTTGAAATAGCCGCGGCTGTTGTCGTACGGCATGTGCCGCTGGAATCCGATATGCGGAGAACCCGCCCAGCTCGGATCGGCCTTCGTTTTCCACGCGTCGCCTTCGTGGCCGCGCTGGTAGTCCCAGGCGGTGAAATCGACGTGGTAGTTCTCGCCGCCGGTCTCGAACAGATGCGGGTGATCGCTGATCAGCTGCGAAACGACGCCGGCCTTGCGCAGCGGATAGGTGATTGCGTCTTCCCACAGCTCGACCGAGCCCCAGGGCCGCCACAGGAAATCCCACGCGCCGCACAGGATGTCGTGGCGCGCCGGCATGCAGGGCAGCGACGCCGAATAGTGCTTGGTGAAGCGCACCGACCGCGCCGCGAGCCGGTCGAGGTTCGGTGTCGCGAACTCGTGGCCACCATAGGCGCCGAGCATGTGGCGGTTGAGACTGTCGAGCAGGAGAACGATCGCGTTCTTCGCGACCGGGGCTTGGCTCATTTGGCGTGGCTGCGTTCGGCCAGCGCCAGCGTCTTCCAGCCGAAAGCCGCCTCCGGCACTGGATCGCCCATCATGCGCGCCGTGCGTTCGGCGACCGTGCGGCCGCCCATCGTTTCGTAGAAGAAGCGGGCGTTGTTCTTCGCATGCGCCCAGATCACGCAGGATTGGAAGCCGCGTGCGCGCAACACCGCGAAACCGCCCTTCAGCAAGCCGCGCCCGACTCCCTTGCCGAAGAACGACGGGTCGACATAGAGCGTGTAGACCTCGCCGTCATAGCCGAAGCTGCGGTCGCGCGAGGGGCCCATGCTCGACATGCCCACCAGGCCGTACTTCGCATCCTCCGCCACCAGCACCGTCTCGCGCTTCTGCGTGCGGATCGCGGCCAGCCAGCGCGCGGTCTGGCCTTTCGGAGTCATCGAGCACAGCAAGGCGCTCGACAGGACGGCGGGATAGGTATCGTGCCAGGATTCGATGTAGATGCGCGCGATCTCCGCGGCATCCTTGGGCCGCGCCACTCGGATCGTGAGCGCGAGATCGTCCATGCGCGAAGCTTCGCGCAACACGACGCACTCGGCAAGCGCAAAAAGCGATTGTGCGAATTATGAACGCGCGCGCCAGCGCTTGATGCCGATCCACAGCATCGCGATTCCACCGGCGACAAACGGTCCGCCCAAAATCAGCGCCGCGCCGATGAACAGCGGGCCGTAACCGGGATCGTGCGCATCGAACGACATCGCAATACCCGCGATGCCGAAATAGCCGGTGCACAAACCGGAGGGAACCAGCACCAGCAAGCCCAGTACCAGAAGGACGATGGTGCCGGCCGGTGTGCCGGCCGGCGGATTGTGGTTGCTGCTCATAGCGGCCCGCTTTCGCTACGGCGATTGGCGCGGGCACGGCGGATGCCCGTCAGCAGCAATGCGCCGCCGCCGACAATGAACGGCCCGCCAAGGATCGCGATCATCGGCAGGATGCTCAGCGCGTCGCCTGCATTCCCCGGTTGGCTGACCGAGGCCCAGATCGCCATCACGCCCATCGCGCCGCTGCACAGGCCGGATGGAACCAGCAGCAGCAGGCCGATGACGATGAATGCCACGACGCTGCCGGACGAATAGCGCTCGCCCTCAGGCATAGGCCGTCGCCTCCTTGCGCAATTTCACATCGAGGCCGCTGCGGTAGAACAGATTGTAGGTGTCGAACGGGATGATCTTCTGCTCCGGCGTCACGAAGTGGATGCAGGAGCGCTTCACCGTCGAAACGCAGAAGTTGTACTTGTCCAGGAATTGCACGATCACGATGCGGAAGACCTTGTCGTAGCCGAGGTCGTCCGGCACCTCGATCTGCGGCAGGCAGCAGAGCAGATCGCCCAGCCGCGTCCTGGTCGCCTCGCCGGAGGACGCCAGCGACAGCAGGTCGAACAGCCGGTCGCGCAGCGCGGGATACTTCTCGAACGACACCGTGTTGGGCGCGATCGCCAGCAGCTCGGCCTTGGGGATGATCTGCGTGATCGGTGTCACCTTCGTCCCGTCGCGCAAGCCATAGGCAATGGAGATCGAATCCGGATTGCAGGGCAGCGGGATGATGTCCTCGCCGCCGAACACCTCGCCCGCCTGGCGCGCGATCTCGCGGCGGATATCGGTCAGCAGCATGCGGTCGCGGTTCTTGTCGAAGCCTTCGTTGCGGCCTGCGTCCTGCACCGGCTGGAAGGTAATGCCGCGCACGCATTTGAACGACAGCGCATGGCGCACGATGGCGCCGATCTCCGCGTCGTTGACGCCCTTCTTCACCACGCACACCAGCGTGGTCGAGATCCCGGCCTCCTCCAGGTTGGCAAGCGCCTGCTCGCGCACCTTGCGCAGGTCGGCGCCGCGCAGGTTCTCCAGCGCCGCCCGCTGCATGGAATCGAACTGGAGATAGACCTCGAACCCCGGCTTCAGCTTCGCCAGCTCGGCCACGAACGCCTTGTCCGTCGCGATCCGGATGCCGTTGGTGTTCAGCATGATGTGGCGGATCGGCTTGGTCTTGCACAGCTTCAGGATGTCGACGATCTGCGGATGGATGCTGGGCTCGCCGCCGCTGATCTGCACCAGGTCGGGGAAGCCTTCGCTCGCGACCAGCGTCTCCAGCATCGCGTCGATTTCCTTCAGCGAGCGGTTGCGCGTCTTCTGCGGCGAGCTGTCGGCAAAGCAGACGGGGCACGTCAGGTTGCACTCGTCATTCACTTCGATCAGCGCGAGGCAGGAATGCTGCTCATGATCGGGACAGAGCCCGCAATCGTACGGGCAGCCATGATGCGTGCGGCTCTGGAATTTGAGCGGCAGGTCGCCGGGCTTGATGAATTCCTTCGTGCTCCTGAAGTACGCGGCATCGGTCGAAATCAGGGTCTTCTGCGCGCCATGCTCCGGGCAGCGCTTCAGGTAGAAGACATCGTCGC
>Ga0070666_10000549_pt1 | contig 22702 bp, 22 predicted proteins | sample KBSS23metaG_FD_64677 | JGI IMG/M metagenome (GOLD analysis project Ga0070666, IMG submission 64677) | Switchgrass rhizosphere microbial communities from Kellogg Biological Station, Michigan, USA - KBS S2-3 metaG | ecosystem: Host-associated > Plants > Roots > Rhizosphere > Soil ... | reverse complement strand
AGTTCCACGAAGGCGACGTAGCGCGGGCATTTGTAGCGGGCGAGGTTCTGGCGGCAGTACTCGATCAGCTCTTCCGCGGTGACGTGCTCGAAGCCGGATTTGCGTTCGATGAAGGCGCAAGGCGTTTCGCCCCACTTCTCATCGTCCTTGGCGACCACGGCGACGAACATCACCGCCGGGTGCTTGTTCAGTACGTCCTCCACCTCGATGGAGGAGATGTTCTCGCCGCCCGAGATGATGATGTCCTTCGACCGGTCCTTGAGCTGGATGTAGCCGTCGGGGTGCATCACGCCGAGGTCGCCGGAGTGGAACCAGCCGCCTTCGAAGGCTTCCTTCGTCGCAGACGGGTTCTTCAGGTAGCCCTTCATCACGACATTGCCGCGGAACATGACTTCGCCCAGCGTCTGGCCGTCGGCGGCGACCGGCTCCATCGTTTCCGGGTCCATCACCGACAGCGCGTCCAGCGCGTGATATCGCACACCCTGGCGGGCCTTCTTGGCGGCGCGCGGGCCGGGCTCGAGATGCTCCCAGGCGTCCGACCATTCGTTGACGACGGCAGGACCATAGGTCTCGGTCAGACCATAGACATGCGTGACGTTGAAGCCGGCGTCGGCCATCGCGGCCAGCACCGATTCCGGCGGCGGCGCGGCGGCGGTGATGAATTCGACCTTGTGCGGCAGCGGCTTGCGCTCTTCGGGTTTGGCGTTGATGAAAGTCGACATCACGATCGGCGCGCCGCACAGATGGGTGACCTTGTGCTCCGCGATGGCGTCATACATCGCCTTGGCGCGTACCCAGCGCAGGCAGACATGCGTGCCCGCGACCACCGACAGCGACCACGGGAAGCACCAGCCGTTGCAGTGGAACATCGGCAGGGTCCACAGGTAGATCGGATGGCGCGGCATCTGCGCCGCCAGCACGTTGCCGTAGCCCATCAGGTGCGCGCCGCGATGATGGAACACGACGCCCTTGGGATTGCCGGTGGTGCCCGAGGTGTAGTTGAGCGAGATCGCGTCCCACTCGTCCGCGGGATAATCCCAGGCAAATTCCGGATCGCCTTCGGAGATGAAGGCCTCGTAGTCGATATTGCCGAGCCGCTCGCCGGTCTGCGGGAATTCCGGGTCGTCGTAGTCGATGACGATGGGCTTGGTCCTGGCGAGCTTCAGCGTCTCCTTGATCACGGGCGCGAATTCGCGGTCGGTGATCAGCATCTTCGCCTCGCCGTGGTCCAGGATGAACGCCAGCGCCGCCGCGTCGAGCCTGGTGTTGAGCGTGTTCAGCACGGCGCCGGCCATCGGCACGCCGTAGTGTGCTTCCAGCATCGGCGGCGTGTTGGCGAGCATCACGGCGACGGTGTCGCCCTTCTTCATGCCGGCCTTGTGCAGCGCCGACGCCAGGCGCCGGGCGCGGGCGTAGTACTCGGCATAGCTGAAGCGCTGCTTGCCGTGGATGATCGCGGTGCGATCCGGGAACACGCTGGCGGCGCGCTCCAGGAAGGTCAGCGGCGTCAGCGGCTGGAAGTTCGCGGCGTTGCGGTCGAGATCGATGTCATACTTGCCCCTGCCGCCGAGCTTGGTTGCGATGCGCGGCATCGCGCGCAATGCGGCGTCACCGGCGCGCCGCAGCAGCGACTTGCGGCCGCCGCGCGCGGTCCGCGTGGTGGGCTTGGGCAAAGGCGCGGCGACGCGCACGGATTTTGCCTTCTTCTTCGCCGTGGCTTTCTTGGACGCGGATTTCTTCACGGCCTTTTTCGCGGGCTTCGCCTTCGCGGCTTTGACGGGCTTTTTGTTTTTCGTGGCCATGGCGCTCTGCGACGAAGGGTTTCAACAGCGGCGGAACGCTAAAGAAAGCGGCATTAACCAGCAAGCTTTTGCAAAGGTGCCGCCGCTGCTAGGAAGTGCTGCGCCACAGAGAAAATCCGATGACCGAACAGGCCACCGCGCCCACCGGCCGCAATCCGCTGCGCCGTCTCTATGCCTGGATGCTCCGGAATGCCCAGGGCAGGCACGCTTTCGCGGCGCTGGCGGCCTTTGCCTTTGCGGAAGCCTCGTTCTTTCCGATCCCGCCGGACGTGATGCTGCTGCCGATGATGCTGGCGAACCGCAAGCGCGCGCTCCTGACGGCGGCGTGGTGCACGTTCTGGTCGGTGATGGGCGGCATGCTGGGCTATGCCATCGGCGCGCTGTTCTGGGACACGGCCGGCGTGTGGTTGATCGGCGTCTTGCATATTTCCATCGATCAGGTGGAGGCATTGCGGGCCAAGTACTCGGCCAACGCGGCGCTGATCATCGTGCAGGGGCTGACGCCCATTCCGTACAAGCTGGTGACGATCTCGTCCGGCCTCGCCAACGTGCCGTTCGCGGCGTTCATGCTCTATTCCGCAATCACGCGCAGCCTGCGCTTCATCGTGCTCGAGGGCCTTCTGGTCTACATCTTCGGCGACCAGGCCCGTGTCTTTATCGAGAAATATATGGAGTGGGTGCTGGTGGGCTTCTTAGCTCTGGTCGTGCTCGGATTTGTCGCACTGCGCTACATATTTTGACCACACTGCGTGCCTAGACCCGCTAAGACGGGACGGCGATGCAGAAGCAGCTTTGGGCCATAGCGGCGATCCTTTTTTCGACCGCGCTGTACATCATGGGCAACGGCCTGATCGGTGTGCTGATCCCTGTGCGGGCGCATGCCGAGGGCTTCTCCGATCTCATCCTCGGCATCATCGGCTCGTTCTATTTCGTAGGGTTCGTGACCGGGTGTTTTGTGGGCCCGCGCCTGCTCGCGCGTGTCGGCCACAGCCGGACCTTTGGCATCGGCGCCGGCATATCGGCCGCGACCATCCTGTTGCAATCGATGTTCGTATCGGAGCCGCTGTGGATCGTGCTGCGGGGATTCTTCGGCGTCGCGGCGGCTTGCATCTACATGGTGATCGAGAGCTGGTTGAACGACCGTGCCACAAACCAGAATCGCGGCCGCATCTTCTCGACCTATCTGACGGTGAACTTCTCGGCGATCATCGTCGGCCAGATGCTGTTCGGCACCGCCAAGCCGCAGAGCTTCGCGCTGTTCAGCCTGGCGGCTATCTTCTACGCGCTGTGCCTGATTCCGATGGGCCTGACGCGCCTGCCGCAGCCACATGCCGCCCACGTGCCGGTATTACGGCCCCTGCGGCTCTACAACATCTCGCCGGTCGGGGTGATGGGCTGCATCGCGGTCGGATTCTCCAACAGCGCAATCTGGACGCTGGCGCCGGTGTTCGCCCAGGCGCACGGCTTGAACAAGGCGTGGCTGTCTTTCTTCATGAGCGTCTTCACCTTCGGCGGCGCGGTGATCCAGCTCCCGCTCGGGCGTCTCTCCGACCGCATGGATCGGCGCTATATCATCGCCTTTGTCTGCATTGCGGCAGCTGCACTGGGCGTCGCACTCGGTCTGTTCGGCGGGATGCACCGCTGGCTGACGCTCACGTTGATCGGCTGTTTCGGCCTTGTCGCTCTACCGCTCTACGGCCTCTCCGTCGCGCACGCCAACGACCGCATCCCGCGCGAGGAGTTCGTGGAAACATCCGCAACGCTGCTGTTGATCAACTCGCTGGCGTCAGTCCTTGGACCGACCATCGCGGCGCTTGCGATCGGCCGCTTCGGCACGGGTGCGTTATTTTTCTATACCGCCGTGATTCACGTCGCGATGGCGGCCTTCACGGTAACGCGCATCGGCATGAAACAGGCGGCGCCTGCCGGACTGCGCGACCGCTATCAGCCGCTGCCGCAGCAAGCGACACCGGTCGAGGCCGAACTCGATCCGCGCGGAGCGGAACAGCCTGCGAAGACCGCGGCGTGATGTTATCGTCGCGGTCGAGTGGGGGCGATGATGGCGGCGCGCAATATCTTCATGTGGTTCCTGGGACCCAAGGGCCGCGCCAACGCGGAATGGGAATCGCGCCACTGGCTGGCCGAATGCCCGAACTGCCATACCCAGACGTCGATCTGGGACCTTGGCGGCATGCGCTACAAGGCATCGGGCGACGGCTCATGGGCCGGCTACACCTGCCGCGCGTGCGGCAAGTGGGGGATGCATCACATCACATGGGATGGAACGGCGAAGGCGAAGTGAGACTCAGCCCGGGCTGTCGTCGTCCTGCGGGAATTCCAGCGGGTCCGGGTCGGGCGCGGGCCTGGAATCGACGGGCACCGTCTCGCTGATCGGCTTCAGCGTGCCGCCCTTCTTGACCGCACGCTTCTCGGCGCGCTCGCGCTTGGCGCCGGCACGCGACACCGCGAGGTCGAGTTCGAGCTGCGAACACAGGCCCAGCGTTACCGGATCGACCGCCTTGATGTTGGTCGCGTTCCAGTGGCTGCGCTCGCGGATCTTCTGGATCGTCGCCTTGGTCGTTCCGATCAGGCGGATGATGTCCGCATCGGCGAATTCGGGATGGTTGCGCAGGATCCAGTACACCGCATCCGGCTTGTCCTGGCGCTTGGACACCGGCGTGTAGCGCGGCGCCTTCTTCTGCTTCACGGCAGGCATCTTGTGCTTGGGCGCCGCCATCTTGAGCCGCTTCTTGGGGTCGGTTTCGGCTTCCTCGATCGCCTCCCGGGTGAGCTGGCCGGACGACACGGGGTCCTGCCCCTTGATGCCCTTGGCGACATCCTCGTCGGCGATGCCCTTCACCTCCAGCGGATGCAGGCCGCAGAAATCGGCGATCTGCTCGAAGGTCAGCGAGGTGTTGTCGACCAGCCAGACGGCGGTCGCCTTGGGCATGAGGGGGCGGATGGGATCGGCGGCCATAAGTTTTCTCCTGTGCCGGGGGCCCGTTCACCGGACCCGCCGACCTCGCAAAGCTTGAGCTTTTTGAGGAATGGCAGGGTTTTAGGGCAAAGTGACGGAAAGGAAAAGGAAATTCGGCAGTTTCACTGCGGTTTCAGGCAGTCCGGCGCCAAGCATAGGCTCCAGCTTGGCTTTCAGCATTTAGGGTCGAGGCGGCCCTATCGACCAACGCGGGGCGGTAAGGGCGTGATGAACAGAGGCGGGGCTGTGATAAATGGTGCCGTCCCGTGCGCCGCGTTCCCGCCCGATCTCCGATTGACGTATGACTAAGCTGAAGCAAATAGCCATCTTCGTGCTGGCCATTTTTGCGCTCCCGTTCGTGGCGTGGCTCTTCACGTGGGCCGCCGCCGAAGGCACTGAGGCAGGCATCGCGGCACTCCCGGAAGCCGCAACGGTGTCGACTGGAACGGGCAGCACGGCGGTCACGCGCCAACTCGTATGCGGTGCTTTCCAGCACTCCGAAAAGATCCGGGATGAATGTTTCATTTACGATGCTAGTACCCTTGTGAGCGACATCGCCTTGGCGTCGATGGTGATGGCGCTCGTGTTGGTCGTCGTCATCTGGATCACCGCACGTCGGACACGGCGCCGTCCGGTGCTTCTCGCGATTCTGTTTGGGCTCGAACTCAGGATTCTTGGGCTGTTTCTGTGTGTCCTGACCCTGGTGCAGGGATTCACGGCGATAGCTGTCGCGGCATTTCTTCTTTCGCTTGGTAAGAACAATCCACCGCTCGCACTGCTTGGCGTGGTGTTCTTGGCTACGATTACCTCGGCCTTCCTGACGGTTCGGGCTGCGCTTCACATCACCCGTCGCGGCAGGATAGGCGTACTCGCGGAACCGCTCACGCGCGAGGGACAACCGCGCATTTGGCAAGTGGTCGACCGCTTGTGCGCGGAGCTTCAGGCCGAGCCGCCGAAGCAAATAATTGCGGGCATAAGCACGGTTTTTTTTGTGACGGTCTCGGACGTCACGCTAACGAAAGAGGGGGCGACTCTTTCAGGCGAAACAATGCACCTGTCGTTTCCGCTGTTGCGGTTGCTCTCTACGGACGAATTGACGGCCGTGATCGCGCACGAGCTGGGCCACTTCGCTGGTAAGGATTTGATCTACGCGAAACGCTTTGTGCCGATTTATAGCGGCATGGACGCGGCGATCAGATCGCTTCGCCGCGGTCCGATAGGTGGCGTCGTGCTTTATCCGGCGTCGTTGTTCTACGCGTTCTTCTTCAAACAGTTTCAGGACACGGAGCGCGACTTCTCGCGTTCGCGTGAGCATGCCGCCGATGCGGCTGCGGCAAGGGTCGGCGGCGGGGACGCACTGGTGCGTGCCCTGCTCAAATTGCGATCGGCGGAAGAAGTATGGATCGAAACCATGGGCGACTTTGCCGAGGGTGCGTTGGGGACCGTCGACGCTAACGCTCTTGGGAACATCTTCGAGAAAGAATGCCGCGATCGGCTGCCCGCAGACGACAAGGTAGAAGCGTGGGTGTCCGGCATGCTTGGTACACACCAAGGCCATCCAACAGACACGCATCCGACGCTGCGCGAGCGCGCGGCAGCGTTGGGCGTCGATCCGGTGGTGGCTGCGCGTGCAATCCTTGTGAGCGGAGAACCGTCCATTTCGTTGCTCGATAATCCGCAGCGGCTGGAACAGGAGCTTTTTGAACCAGTTGTCCGCCAGGCATCGGCACGGCGCGCGGCCGATCTGCCGGCCGAGCCAGTCGCGTCCGACGCCGTCGCCTGATCGCTCACATTGTCAGCAAAATCTTCCCGATGTGGCCGCTGCTGGCCATGCGTTTGTGGGCTTCGGCGGCCTGCGCCAGCGGGTAGGTGTGGTCAACGATCGGCTTGATCTTGCCCGCGTCGATCAGGGGCCAGACTTCGCGTGCCAGGGCGTCGCGGATCGCGCCTTTCTCGTCGTTGGATCGAGCGCGGAGCGTGGTGGCCAGCAGTGATAGCCGCTTCATCAGCATCGGGCCGAAATTCACACTGGCCTGCATGCCGGACTGGTAGGCGATGTTCACGATGCGGCCCCACAATGCCGCCGCGCTCATGTTGCGCTGGATGTATTCGCCGCCGACCATGTCCAGGATCACGTCCACGCCGCGTCCGCCGGTTGCGTCCTTCACCACAGCGACGAAATCCTGCTCCTTGTAGTTGATCGCCTGGCCGCCGAGCGCGCGGATCGCGTCGCATTTCTCGTCCGAGGCGGCGGTCGAGAACACCTTGTGCCCTCGCGCGACGCAAAGCTGGATCGCCGCCGTGCCGATGCCGGACGTGCCGCCATGAATCAGCACGCTTTCGTCCGGCTTCAATCGCGCGGTGTCCATCAGGTTGGTCCAGACGGTGAAGTGCACTTCCGGCAATGCCGCGGCGTCGGTCACGCTGACGCCCTTGGGCACGGGCAGCAGGCACTTTTCAGACGTCAGCGCATATTCCGCATATCCACCGCCGCCCATCAGCGCGCAGACCGTGTCGCCCACCTTGTACGACGTGACCCCGGCGCCGATCTCGGCGATTTCGCCCGACGACTCCATGCCCAGCGTGTTGGGCGCGCCGGGCGGCGGGGGGTATCCGCCCATCGCCTGTGCCAGATCGGCCCGGTTGAGACCTGCGGCAGCGTTCCGGATCAGCACCTCGCCGGGCCCCGGCTTCGGCGTTGCGATATCGGCCACGGCCAGCGTGTAACCCTGTCCGGGATTCCTGACTTCGATCGCCTTCATGCCGCCGCCTCGCGCTTGCACTTTGCCGTGCCCAAAGCGAACACTTAGCAGGAACGGAGCGCAAGATGCCGATCGATCCCGACGAATTGCAGCCGCGAAAGAAGCAGCCCGACATCATCCTGGGCGAGGAGATCTCGGCGCTGTCGGCGCACGAGCTCGAGAACCGCATCGCAGCATTGGAAGCCGAGATCGTGCGCTGCCGCGAAGCGATTCGTGCGCGCAACGCGACGAAATCCGCCGCCGATGCGTTCTTCAAACGGTGAATCGCGTTCATCAAGATTAATACGCACAGGGGTGTGAGGCTTCGCGGCAACCATTCGTTTGGTTTACGCGCAGAGTTGTGCGGAATCCGTCTTGCGCGCTCTCGGATGCTTGCTACGGTTCGCGCGCCATCACGGATGCACGGCCACATGGCTGACGAAGAAACTCTCGACGACATTCATAACTTCACCGGGTCGGCTCTGTTCGAGCGCACTTTCGATGAAGGCATGGCGCTGGTCGAAGAGACGGCGAAGTATCTCGACGGCCGTGGCCGGCAGGAGTCCAAGGAATTGCCGCGCAAGGCGGCGCTGCTCTATGCGGGCGAAAGCATGCGCGTGACGACGCGGCTGATGCAGGCGGCGAGCTGGCTTCTGGTGCAGCGCGCCGTGCACGAGGGCGATATGCCGGCCTCCGATGCGACGAACGAGCGTTATCGCCTGGGCTCGAAAGAGATTTGCCTTGGCGGCGGCGCGGACGGCACCGACCTCTTGCCGCCGACCTTGCGGGACCTTCTGTCGCGCAGCGACAATCTCTATCGCCGCATCGCGCGTCTCGATGACGTGCTGTTCGCCGGCGGGGTTTTGCAGCGCATGCCTTTACCGGCCGTGCACGGCCAGCTCAACCAGCTTGCCAAGGCGTTCAGCGGCGAAGACGCCGCTTAGCGCACGACCTTCTCCAACTTAGGACCGTCATCGCCCGCTTCATGCGGGCGACCCAATTTGGTGCGGTGACAAAATTGGGTTGCCCGACAAGCCGGCAATGACGAGGGCAGGGAGTGAAAGCAAAACGGCCGCCCGGAAAACCGGACGGCCGTTTTTGAATTCGTTGTGGCGCGACTTACTTCTTCTCGCCGCCCACCATGCCCGCGAATTTCTTGTTGAAGCGCGTCAGGCGGCCGCCGCGGTCCATCAGCTGCTGCTGGCCGCCGGTCCAGGCCGGGTGCGTCGTCGGGTCGATGTCCAGCGTGACCTGCTGGCCGGCATCACCATAGGTCGTGCGGGTCTTGTAGGTCTCGCCATTGTTCAGGCGGACCTCGACGAAGTGGTAGTTGGGGTGGATGCCCTTTTTCATGGCGAAAGCCCTTTAATCCCGTCACGGAAGCCGGGCCTTATAGGGAAAGGGCCCCTCGAAATCAACCCAGCGGCGAAGGGTCCCTTAGCCCGGGTTTGACCGCTCCTATATATGGGGCTGGCAGGCAGCCGGACACGGAACCCTTGAGCCAGACCGGGGAAGAATACGCAGAACAACTGGAATATGTGGCGGCTGGCCGGGCCAAGGCCCGCACGCTCAAGCCCCTGCGCGCCCTGCTGCCGTTCCTGAAGCCTTATCGCGTGGCAATCGCGATCGCGTTCGTCGCCCTGATCTGCTCCTCGACGGCAAGCCTCCTGATCCCGCCCGCGCTGGGCAAGCTGGTGCAGAACGGCTTCAGCCAGCACTTCGCCACCCAGATCGACCAGTACTTCCTGCCCCTGATCGGCATCGCGCTCGCGCTCGCGGCGGCCACCGCTATCCGTTTTTACTTTGTGACCTGGCTGGGCGAGCGCGTGATCGCCGACATCCGCAAGGCGGTGTTCGATCACGTCATCGGGCTGACGCCTGCCTTCTTCGAGATCACGCGCACCGGCGAAGTCCTGTCGCGCCTGACCGCCGACACCACGTTGATCCAGACGGTGGTGGGTTCGTCCGCTTCGGTCGCGGCGCGCAACCTGGTGATGCTGACCGGCGCGCTTGTCCTTCTGTTCGTCACCAGCGTGAAGCTGACATTGCTGGTCATCGGCATCGTCGTGCTGGTGCTGATTCCGCTTCTGCTGTTCAGGCGCTGGGTGCGCTCGCTCAGCCGCAAAAGCCAGGACCGCATCGCCGACACCAGCGCCCGCGCCAGCGAAACGCTCAACGCTGTCCAGACGGTGCAGGCGTTCACGCGCGAGAACACGGAGCGCAAGGCGTTCGGCGCGGCGGTCGAAAGTTCATTCACCATCGCGATCCTGCGCACCCGGGCGCGTGCGATCATGACGGCCGTCGTGATGGCGGCGGTCACGGTGTGCATCCTGGGTGTATTCTGGGTTGGCGCGCACGACGTGATCGCGCACCGCATGACCATCGGCATCCTGACCCAGTTCGCCGGGTATGCCGTGATCTTCGTCAGCGGCATGGGGGCGATGAGCGAGACCTGGGGCGACCTGCAGCGTGCCGCCGGCGCATCCGAGCGGCTGATGGAATTGCTCCATGTGCAGCCGGAAGTGGCCGCACCGGTGCATCCATTGGCCATCGCGCGGCCCGCAAAGGGCGCCGTGTCATTCCGCGATGTGACGTTCCATTATCCGTCACGCCCGAACTACAAGGCGCTCAACGGCTTCTCGCTCGACATCGCGCCGGGCGAGGCGGTCGCGCTGGTCGGCCCGTCAGGCGCCGGCAAGTCGACCGTGTTCCAGCTCCTGCTGCGGTTCTTCGCGCCGCAGTCGGGCAGCATCACGTTCGACGGCGTCGATCTGGCGAACGCCGATCCATCCGACCTGCGCGCCAATATCGCGGTGGTGGCGCAGGACAGCGTGATCTTCTCCGGCTCCTTGGCGGACAACATCCGTTACGGGCGCCCCGATGCGAGCGACGACGATGTGCGTCGCGCCGCCGAAGCCGCTGCCGCGGCTGAGTTCATCGACAAGCTGCCCAACGGCTACCAGACGCCGGTCGGCGAGCGCGGCGTAACGCTCTCCGGCGGCCAGCGCCAGCGTGTCGCCATTGCGCGCGCCATCCTGCGCGACGCGCCGCTGCTGTTGCTCGATGAAGCGACCAGCGCGCTCGATGCCGAGAACGAGCGCCTCGTGCAGATCGGTCTCGAAAACCTGATGGCCGGCCGCACGACCATCGTCATCGCGCACCGCCTGGCCACCATCCAGCGCCTCAAGCGCATCGTCGTGATGGACAACGGTCACGTGGTGGGAGAGGGCAGTCATGCCGAACTCGTCGCCCATGGCGGGTTGTATGCGCGTCTTGCCGACCTCCAATTCACCAGCGCGCTCGCGCTCGCGAGCTGACCGATGAAACCCGCCGCCCGCGCCGCGATCACCGCCGGTTCCGTGGTTCTGGTCGGGCTGCTGGCGATGGGTGCGCGCACGCTGACCGCTTATGGCGTGTTTACCGATGTGACGCCGGGCTTCGCGGGCACCTGCAAGCCGGTCGCGACCGCCAACGGCCCGGAAGACATCGCGATCGACGAACAGTCCGGGCTGGCGTTTGTCTCAACTCTTGACCGCCGCGCCAAGAGGTTGACCGGACATCCGTCGAAGGCGGACGGCCTCTATGTCTTCAAGCTCGTGGATGCGACACCACATCTGGTGAAGCTCACCGGCACGCCGGCCGACTTTCACCCGCACGGCATCAGTTTGGTTCGTACGCCGAACGGCCTTACGCTGATGGCGATCAATCATAGAGGCGATGGCACCCACAACGTCGAGATATTCTCGGTCGCGACCGGCGGCGGCGGTGCCAAGCTCACGTCCGTCGGTAGCATCGCCGGCGGCCAGCTCGTCAGCCCCAACGCCATCGTGGCGCTGGATGCCAACCGGTTCTACGTCACCAACGATCATGGAAGCCGGACCGACCTCGGCCGCTCATTGGATGACTATCTGGTGCTTCCGCGCGCGAACGTTCTGTATTTCGACGGCAACGTGTTCCGCGAAGTGGCGCGGGGCCTGGCGTTTCCGAGCGGGATCGAAGTCTCGCCCGACCAGAAATTCATCTATGTCGGCGAAGCCTGGAACCGGCGCGTGACGGCGTTCGCGCGTCAGCCGCTCTCCGGCACGTTGGAGGAGGCCGGTTCCGTCGCGATTCCGGCCAATGTCGACAACCTGCGTCTGGACGCGAAAGGCCAGCTCTGGGCCGGCGCCCGCCCCAAGGCGCTGGCGATGGCGGAATTCCGGGCCGACCCGCACAAACCGGCCCCGTCCGAGATATTTCACATCGTCCTGGCCAACGGAATCCCGCAGAGCGCCATGGGCGTCTACGCAGATCTGGGCCAGGGCATCGGGGGTTCCAGTGTCGCCGCTGTTACCGGCCACCGCATGCTGATCGGCGCACCGCTCGACAATCACATCCTCGACTGCACGATGGATCACTGAGATGGCCGACCTCTTCTCCCATGAAGAGGAAGAACGGACGCGCTGGACGCGCCTGTTCGAGGCGCTCGGTCTCGATCCCCAAGCGCACCCCAACGCCAAGCAGATCAACGCGGCATTAAAGAAGCACGGGTTCCGTGGCGTGATCGACGAGGTGGCGACGTTTCGCGACCTGCTGACCGGCTATCCGAACTCCTGGTGGATCGCGGTGGCGCTGGAAGTTACCGGCAAGCGGGATGCGACGTCGAAGGATGTCGTGGCCGCGCTGACCGCGCCGCCCCGCAAGGACGAGGCGCGCCTCGCCAGCGGCACGATCCAGTCGGTACGGTACGACAAGAAAAAGCAGCAGATGACGGCCGTGTTCCGCGCCAACAAGCGCACGTACCAATACGACCAGGTAACGCCCGAGGAATACCAGGGGCTGATCACCGCGGAATCGCCCGGCAACTACTTCAACACCCACCTGCGCGAGAAGCCGTATCGCGAGGTCAAATGAAAAGGGCGCCGTAGCGGGCGCCCTTTTCGAATGCGTTTGCCTGAGGGTCGTTACGCGGCCACTTCGTCGGTCGCCGGATCGCGCAGCACGTACCCGCGGCCCCATACCGTCTCGATGTAGTTGTCGCCGTTGGTCGCCGCGGCCAGCTTCTTGCGCAGCTTGCAGATGAACACGTCGATGATCTTGAGCTCGGGCTCATCCATACCGCCATAAAGGTGGTTCAGAAACATTTCCTTGGTGAGCGTCGTGCCCTTGCGGAGCGAAAGCAGCTCCAGCATCTGATATTCCTTGCCGGTCAGGTGGACGCGGCTGCCGTCGACTTCGACCGTCTTGGCGTCGAGGTTCACGATCAGCTTGCCGGTGGTGATGACCGACTGGCTGTGGCCCTTCGAGCGGCGCACGACGGCCTGGATGCGCGCGACCAGCTCGTCCTTGTGGAAGGGCTTGGTCATATAGTCGTCGGCGCCGAAGCCGAGGGCCTTGACCTTCGCTTCCACGATGGCGTTGCCCGATAGGATAAGGACCGGCGTCTGCACCTTGGCGACGCGAAGGGCCTTCAGGACTTCAAAGCCGCTCATGTCGGGCAGCTGAAGGTCCAGCACGATGATGTCGTAGTCGTAGAGCTTGCCGAGGTCGATGCCCTCTTCGCCCAGATCCGTCGTGTAGACGTTGAGGCCCTCGCTGCGGAGCATCAACTCGATGCTGCGCGCCATGGCGCTGTCATCTTCAATCAGCAATACGCGCATGTCGGTGAACCCCTCTCAGGCAAGTCTCAGGCTGTTGACTAACGAACCCTATCCTTAACTGGTTAAGAGACCGTTGCATTGATTAATGCCAACCAACCTCTCCTAAGAAACCGTTCCGGCGGGTGCCCGCATCCCCTTGATTCGTCTGACTAAGTTTACCGCGACTTAAATCCTTGCCTGCAAGATGCCTCCTTCACGTGGGGCAGAAGGCCCTTCGAAAGGGCACAATGCACGCTTTACTCAAGGAAATCAGTGACATAACGGCCATCCGCCGGTTCGGCCGTGTCGCCAGAATCGAAGGCCTCCTGGTCGAGGTCACCGGTGCCGCCGGGGCGATCAGCCTGGGCGGTCAGGTACAGCTAACTATCGGTTCCGGCAAGAGAATTTCGTGCGAAGTCGTCGGATTCCGCGACGGCCGCGCCCTGGTCATGCCGCTCGGAAATCTGGACGGCATCACGCTGGGCGCCCGCGCCGATTTCGAGGACCGCCCGGCCGCGATTTTTCCCACCACGGGCTGGCTCGGCCGGGTGGTCGACGGCTTTGGCAATCCGACGGACGGCAAGGGGCCGCTTCCCATCGGGCCTGAGGCCTATCCGCTCAAGGCCAATCCGCCGCCCGCAAGCGCCCGCGCGCGCGTCGGCGCCAAGATGGACCTCGGCGTACGTGCGATGAACGCGTTCACCACGCTCTGCCAGGGCCAGCGCATGGGTATCTTCGCAGGCTCCGGTGTCGGCAAGTCGACGCTGATGGCGATGCTTGCACGCAATTCCGATGCGGATGCCATTGTTATTGCACTCGTCGGCGAACGCGGCCGCGAAGTGAAGGAATTCATCGAAGACGATCTCGGCGAGGAGGGCCTTGCGCGTTCTGTCGTTGTCGCCGCGACGTCGGACGAGCCTGCGCTGGTGCGCCGCCAGGCCGCCTATGTCGCGATGGCAATAGCCGAACAGCTACGCGATCAGGGCCTCAACGTGCTGATGCTGATGGACTCGGTCACGCGCTTCGCCATGGCGCAACGCGAGGTCGGTCTCTCGGCCGGCGAACCGCCCGCCTCGAAAGGCTACACGCCGACCGTGTTCGCCGAGCTGCCGCGTTTGCTGGAACGCGCCGGTCCCGGCCATGCCAACGGACAGGGTTCTATTACCGGCCTCTTCACCGTGCTGGTCGAGGGCGACGATCATAATGAACCGGTTGCCGACGCGGTGCGCGGTATCCTTGATGGCCACATTGTCCTGGAACGAAACATCGCTGAGCGCGGCCGCTTCCCCGCGATTAACATCCTCAAGTCGGTGTCGCGTGCCATGCCGGGCTGCAATACGCCGGAAGAACAGGCACTTGTGCTGCGCGCGCGCGCCCCGCTGGCCGTTTATGACGACATGGCCGAGTTGATCCGCCTGGGCGCCTACAAGGCTGGCACGAATAGTGAAGTGGATAACGCCATCAGGCTCTATCCACAGCTGGAAGCCTTTTTGGCACAAGCCAAGGATGAGCGGACGGCGTTTACCGAATGCTATGGCTCTCTTGAGAAGATCATGGGCGTGGCACCGGGGAGGTAATGGATCATGAAACGTGGCGATACACTGATCCGTCTTCGGCGCTTCCGCGTCGATGAGATGAAGCGCCGGATGGCGACGCTCGACGGCATGAAGGCCGACGCCGAGCGCAAGCTCTCCGACCTCGAGGACAGCGTTGCCCGTGAGCGCCAGCGCGCCGGCGATTCCGACATCGGCCGTCTCGCGTTCCCGTCCTTCCTTCGCTCCATCGAAACCCGCCGAGAGAACCTTCGCGCCACGCTCAAGGAGATCGAGCGCGAGCGCGTCACCGCCCAGGCCGACCTCAACAGTGCGTTCCAGGATCTGAAGAGCCTCGAATTCGCGACCGAGCAGCAAGCCAAGCGGGCGCAGGAAATCGAAGCCCGCCGGTCCCAGTCGCGTCTCGACGAGATGGCGCTGGTTCGCCACCTGCGCAAGCACGCGTTGCGCGGCGCCTAAGGCTTGCCGCCGCCGGTATAGGTCGACACGTACCAGATGTTGCCAAACGCATCGCGCAGTGCCGCGGAGCGTTCTTGATAGGGCTTGTCGGTCGGTGCGTCGATCGAGGCCGCACCCGCTGCCAACGCCTTGACGTAGGTTGCGTCGATGTCGGGCACATAGACATAGATCGCGGCCGGCCGGCCGCTGGCATGCGGTGGATCGCTCGCTTCCAGCACAATCGACGAATCGCCGATCCGCGCCTCGATGTGGAAGGCCTTATCGCTGAACGCGTGACGCTCCAGCTCCTCCGCGCCGAAGGCTTCACGCATCAGGGTCCACACGCTGTTGGGGCCGTAGATATAGGGACGGACGACGCCGAAGCCATGGCGCACATGGGTATTGTTCATGAGCCACCTCCGACCCTGAGGTTAGGGTGCTGCTCTTCCCCTGTATTGTAGAATTTTCCCGGCCAGCCGCCGTTGTAAGCTGCGCGCGGGGCCGATTCGGGCGTTGCTTATGTCGTTTTCCGAGTACATCTCGCCGCTGGTAGGCCGGCTCATCCTGGCGTGGTTCTTCCTGAGCCAGGCGATTTTCTATGCCGGCCAGTGGGACGCGACCGTACAATTGATGGCATTCAAGGGCGTGCCCGTTCCGCCGGTGCTCCTGATGCTGTCGCTCATCATTATCTGGTTGGGTTCGCTGTCATTGATCGCCGGCTTTCAGACGCGCCATGGCGCGGTGCTGCTGTTCGGCTTCACGATCATCGTATCGGTCGCGATGCACAATTTCTGGCTGATCCACGATGCAATAGCGCGGGGCGCGGACTACGAAATCTTCGCGCGCAATATGGCGATCGCGGGCGCCTTATTATTGTTGGTCGGAATGGGGCCGGGGCCGGTCGCAATCGACAGCATCAAGGGCAGCGGCAAGCGCTAGTCCCTACCAGCCGCCGCCACCGCCGCCACCCCCGCCGCCGCCGGAGAAACCGCCGCCCCCGCTTCCGGAGCTCGAGCCCGGCGCGGTCGAAGCCGATGCCGCGGCACTGCCGATCGACGAGCCGATGGCCGATGCGAAGCCCGCCGCGCCGAGGTTCGCGAAATTGCTGCCGGTGTACCAATAGGGCGTGTAGTGCTGGCTGGGATCGAGGCCGGCGGCAGCCGCCTCGGCCTCGAACTTCCTGCTCCACTGGTTCTCGCAGTCGAGTGCGATGGCGTAGGGCAGGTATTTTTCAAATACCTCCGGCGTGATCTGCGGCGGATGCAGCATCTCCAGCCGGTCCTTCTCCGCCGTCTCGAGGAACATCTTGAAGCCGTCGATCTGGTCCAGCGTCTGCGCGCCAAGCGCCGTCGGCGCCTTGAGCAGGTGATAGAACACGTAGGCCATGACCCCGCCGAGCACGAGCGGTGCAGCGGCCCACAGCGACATCGATTGCCCGAAAACGAAGAGGCCGAACAGAAGGCCGCCGGTGAATGGCACAGCGAAGATGGTCATGAACAGCGCGCTGACGATGTTGCCGATGCGCGAACCCGGGCCGGTAAACACGGCGACCCAGTTCGTCCATGTCTGATGCAGCAGGAACGCCGTGCCTGCCGACCAGCCCGCGAGCCAGACCATGATGAAGATCGCGGGCCCCGAATTGTCGCTCAGGAACGCTGCGGCGATGCCGGTGAGCAGCAGGATGCCGAGCCCGCCCATGAACCAGCCGCTGTTCGTGAAGAAGTAGTGCTTCTCGCACTCCGATTTCAGGCGGTTCTTGAGTGCCGTGATCGCGTTCTGCACCGCGGTGTGATTGCTCTGCTTCAACTCGATGGAGTCGGTCGAGCTTGTGAACAGGGCGTCACCCATCGCGATTTCGCTGCCAGACAGACCCAGCTCATGCGCCGCCTTGCCCGTACGGGTCAGCGTATAGGTGCCGCCGGCCTCGGATATCTTCAGATATCCGCGCACGGCCATGTTGATCAGCGCCGCCGCAAAGGATTTGCGGTCGTATGCCATGCGGTGGATGTAACGAACCGCCTCCGGCGACAGCCCGGCGGGTGGTGAAAACAGCGGAATGATGGTGCCGCGCTTGGGGTCGCGGCCGTGATGCCACCATGCCGTCATATAGAACACGGTCAGGATCAGCAGGCCCAGCAGTGCGACCATCGGACTCGCATTGTCGAGGATGAACTGCTCGCGCAGTTCCTCCGACGTCGGCGGCGTGATGACCCCCTTGTTGAAGCCAACCGCGATGGTCAACCCGGAATAGGCGTCCAGCGGATTCGTCGTGACAAACCGGATCGTGTCGCCGGAAAGCTGATCTGCGGTGGCGAGCTTGCCGTCGAACCCTGCCGGGCCGGTGTAATAGGCCGATTGTAGGATCTTGGCGCCCTTGGGCAGGTGAATCGTCGCGGCCGCCTTGTCGATGGTGAACGCCCAGCCATTGCCGGTGACGTTCCAGTAGAGCTCGTCGTACTTGTCGAAGAAGCCGATCTGGCGCGTCGTCGTGTAACTCAGCACGTAGGTGTGCGGCCCTTCATCGACGATCACATCCTTGTCGCCGATTTTCACACGCACGCCGTCGGTGATGCCTTCCGTCGTGTACGGTTCGTCATGCCCGTCGCGAGTCATCGACACGACGTCGAAGCGCACCTTGACCCGAAGGCCGTGCTTGTCGGTATAGGTCGTCGGGAAGTCGCGATAGATGCCGTGGCTGATCCGGCTGTTGGTCGCATAGACCGCAATGGTTTCGGCGACCGTCAGCGTGCCGTTCTTGGCGACCGTGATGTCGCTGTCGAAATTCGTGATTCTCTCTGTGGTGTCGGATGGATCCGAAACGGACGGCGTGACCGGCGGCTGCTCGATCGGAACCGGGCGACCGCTGGCGTGATGGCGGGTGGTCGTCGTGTTCTGTGAATCGTCCTGCGCCGCTGCCGGGCCCGCGACCAACGCGAGCAGCAGCACGAAGGCCGCCCAGCGCATCAGTTGAAGGAGACTTTCGGGACGTTGCGATCGGCAGCGTTTTCAAGTTCGAAGAACTTCGACGGCTGAAATCCGCCCATGCCCGCCACGAGGTTGCCCGGGAATGACTGCACGCTGACGTTGTAGTTGCGCACCACCCCGTTGTAGTAGCGCCGCGCCAGCTGAATCTGGTCCTCGAGGTCGGCCAAGTCCTTTTGCAAGGACTGGAAATTTGCCGACGCCTTCAGGTCCGGGTACGCCTCCGCAACCGCAAGGACTTTCCCGATGGCAGCGGTGATCGCGCCCTCGGTCTGCGCGCGCTGCGCCGGATCCTGCGATGTGCCGGCTTGCGCCCGCATGCGCGTCAACTCGTCGAAGGTCGTGCGCTCATGCGTCGCGTAACCCTTCACCGTTTCGACCAGGTTCGGGATGAGGTCGGTACGCCGCTTCAGTTGCGCGTCGATGCCGCTCCAGCCTTCCTGCACCATGGCGCGGCGGCTCACGAGGCCGTTGTAGGTCATGATCGCCCAAAGAACGATCAGGACGACGATACCAATGACGATGTAGAGAACCATGCGCAAAAGCTAGCCGCTTCGCGCATCCCCGTCCATATGCTTAACCGCGATGCTGTGACTTCTTGGATGGTCGCGCAACTGACGTTGCGCTTAACCGCGTCCCAGGGTGACCATGCGCAGGGCATGTGCCACGGCTATCGCGACAAGGAAGAGCAGGAAATAGGGCAGCAAGACCTTGATCTGAAGATTCAGGAACGCTTGCCAGTCCGTGCTCGCGAACGCGGCCGCGTTCTGCTTGCCCAGCACCACGCCGCGCACATAACCCGCAAGCCCGAACGCCACCAGCGCGACGATCGTCGTCGTCGGCAGCGACGTCGGGCTATGCATCAGGAAGCCTGCACCCAGCGCGATCACCGCCATGGCAACGAGCGTGATCCAATCCGCAGACATCACGATGCCCAACACCGCGTGCCACATATCCATGAGAAACGGCATGCCACCCCCAAAACGCTTACCCGCCTCGCCCCGGTGCTTCACCGTCCGGCAGCGGCTTTGTTAAGGGAGCATACACCAAGTTCCTCCTGCCGCTATTTCAGGCAGCGGAAAATCGACAGGAAGCCGAGATAAGGTTAACGCAGGCCCGCAACCGCAATGGCCGGGCCGGCGCCATGCAGCTTGCGCGCGATACCTTCGATGGCGGCCGAGGCCGGGGACTGCGGATACAGGCTCAGCAGCGGGCCTTGGCGCCGCACGGCGTCCGTCACGCGCGTATCGAACGGAATGTAGCCCAGGTAATCGGGTGCGGCCTTCAGGAACGCATTGGCGGAGCCGATCAAGGCATCGGCGACACGGCGCCCTTCGGTGGCGTTCAGCGCCATGTTCACGAGTGCCTGCGGCATGCGTGTCGTGGTGCGGCGCAACAGCAGCTTCGCAAATGCGTAAGCATCGGTGAGCGACGCAGGGTCGGGAGTCAGTACGAGCAAGGTCTCATCGGCGCGCGCGGCGACCGTCAGTACGCTGTTGTCGACGCCGGCGCCGAGATCGACCAGCACGCGGTTGTAGCCTTGCGCGGATTCGAGGGCCGCGATCAGTTTCTGAATCTGTGCTTCGCTCGCGTTGGCGAGGGCAGCCGACCCGGACGGCGCGGCCAGCAGGTCGAACGAGACGTGCGGGCCGCTCGCCACGCGCACGACCGCTTCCTTCAGTGTCTTCGTGCCCGCGAGCAAACCGGCAAGATCGCCGGTCTCCTGGATACCCAGATGCACCGCCGCATTGGCGAGACCGAGATCGGCATCGCACAGAAGAACGCGCTCGCCCTGATGCGCCAGCGCATGCGCCAGGCTGACAGATATCAACGTCTTGCCCGTGCCGCCCTTGCCCGAACCGATGGCTGTGATGTGCGTCGTCATTGTGCGCTCCTTTGCTCGTCCAGCAGAAGGCGGGCGAGCGACAGCGAAGTCGGTGATTCCAGACCGCCCGCGACAAAGGGCGATTGCGTGACATGGGCGACCGGAACGCTCTGGCATGCGGCGGCGGTGATTGCGCCCATGCGCCGTGTGAGGTCGACGCCGGTGACGATCAGGCGCTTGGCGCCCATCGTGCCGAGGGCTTCCACGATCTCGGAGACTTCCTCGGCATCCGACAGCGCCGAAACCACGCCGACGGTTTCCAGTTTGCCGGTCTGCGCCAGCGCGATGAATGCCGTTCTGGCGCGGGCGTCGCGCGGATCGAAGCCGGCTGTGTCGACGATGACGAAGGTCTTCTTGGAAAGGCAATCCGATACGAGCTTGTTCAATTCTGCCGCATTCTCGGCAACGGTCACGGCAGAATCGAGGTGCTTTGCGAAAGTCTCCAGCCGAGCGACCGCACCGGCGCCGGCGGAATCGGATGCCACCAGCGTGGTTCGGCGGCCGGCAAGCCGGGCATGCGCAGCAATCTTCGCCGCCACGGCTGTCTTGCCGGCGCCGTTGGGCCCGACCAGCAGCAATGCGTTGGCAGCACTGAAATCGATGGGATAGGGCCGCATCCGCTTGTCCAGCGCCGAAGCCAGCGCCAGCGTCATGTCGGTGAGCTGCGCCTTCGAAGCGGCTTCGGCCAGCGCGTGCGCCAACCCCTCCGGCAGGCGATGCTTGCCAAGCGCACCCAGCAATTCGGCACGATCGAACGCGAGCGCGTTCTTCTTCTCGGCCGATCCGCCGCGAAGGCGTTTGAGCATTCCACTGTGAAAGGCGCTGTCGATATCCGTGACAGCGGCCATTTGTTCGGGCGGCGCCGGTGCCGCTTCCATCTCTGGCGTGTCGAGAGCGGCGCGCACCATTACACCGCCGGTCTTGGATTTCTCCGACGCGATGATTACCGCGTCCGGTCCCATGTCGGCGCGGACGGTCGCCAACGCCTCTTTCATGTCTTTTGCGAGGAAGGTGCGTAGGCGCATCGCTTTACACCTGGCCCATCGTACGCAGCTTCACGCTGGCGTGGATTTCGCTCTGGCTCATCACCACGGTCTGCGACCGAAAACGCTCCACGATGGAGCGGACGAACGGACGGATCTGCGGACTGGTCAGCAGAACAGGCGTCTCGCCCTTCTGACCTGCCTCGTCGAAGCGGTCGCGTACCGATTGGATGAACGCCTGCAACTGCGACGGCGCCATCGCGAGCTGGCGATCCTCGCCCTGACCGACGATCGATTCCTGGAACGCCTGCTCCCAGGCCGGCGACAGTGCGATCAGCGGGAGGTATCCCTGCGGCGCAAGGTTGGCGTGGCAGAGCTGGCGCGCCAGGCGCTGGCGCACATGCTCGGTGATGTACATCGCGTTCTTGGTGAAGCCCACGGCTTCGGCGACGCCTTCCAGGATCGCCGGCAGATCGCGGATCGAAATGCGCTCGTTGAGCAACGTCTGGAGTACCCGCTGCACGCCTGTGACCGAGATCTGCGACGGGATGAGCTCATCCACTAGCTTCTTGTTCTCCGGCGGCAGGTCGTCGAGCAGCTTCTTGGTCTCGGCGTAGGAGAGCAGCTCCGCCATGTGCGACTTGAGCACTTCGGTGAGATGGGTGGTGAGCACTGTGCCTGGATCGACAACGGTGTAGCCCTTGAAGCTCGCCTCTTCGCGCAGCGCCATGTTGACCCAGGTCGCGGGCAGACCGAACGCGGGCTCAGTCGTGTGGCGGCCGGGCAGGTCGATCGGAAGCCCCTTGGGGTCCATAACCAGCAGGTCGCCGGGGAACAGATCGCCGCGGCCCGAATCCACTTCCTTGACGCGGATGCGGTACTCGTTCGCGCCGAGCTGCATGTTGTCCAGAATGCGCACCGCCGGCATGACGAAGCCCATCTCGGTCGCAAGCTGGCGGCGCAGCGCCTTGATCTGATCGGTGATGCGGTGGCCTTTCACGTCGTTGATCAGCGGCAACAGGCCATAGCCCAATTCGACGCGCAGCAGGTCGAGCGCCAGCGCGGTCGAAATCGGCTCTTCCTTATCTTTGGCGTCGACGGCAGTTTTTTCTTCCTCGGCGCGTTCCGCAGCCTCGGTTTCGCCCTTCTTCTTGTAAGCCACATAGGCCAGGCCGCCGGTCGCGGCGGCAAGGCCGGCGAAAACCAGTGTCGGCATGCCCGGCAGGACCGCAATGACGCCCATCACCGCCGCCGCCATGCCCAACGCCTGCGGATAGAAAGACAGCTGGTTCATCAGCGCCTTGTCGGTCGAACCGTCGATGCCCGCCTTGGACACCATCAAGCCGGCCGCGGTCGAGACGATCAGGGCCGGCATCTGGGAGACGAGGCCGTCGCCGACCGTCAGCAGGGTGAACGTCGTCGACGCGTCGGTGAAGCTCATGCCCTTCTGGGCGACCGCGATAACGATGCCCCCGATCACGTTGATCGCCACGATCATCAGGCCCGCGATGGCATCGCCACGCACGAATTTGGAGGCACCGTCCATGGCACCGAAGAAGTTCGACTCGCCTTCCAGTTCCTTGCGGCGGCGCTTGGCTTCCTTCTCGTCGATCAGACCGGCGGAGAGATCGGCGTCGACCGCCATCTGCTTGCCGGGCATCGCGTCCAGGCTGAAACGCGCTGCGACTTCGGCGATGCGGCCCGAGCCCTTGGTGATGACGAT
>Ga0070666_10000540_pt1 | contig 22809 bp, 17 predicted proteins | sample KBSS23metaG_FD_64677 | JGI IMG/M metagenome (GOLD analysis project Ga0070666, IMG submission 64677) | Switchgrass rhizosphere microbial communities from Kellogg Biological Station, Michigan, USA - KBS S2-3 metaG | ecosystem: Host-associated > Plants > Roots > Rhizosphere > Soil ... | reverse complement strand
TCGGCCTTCATGCCGGGCGCGATCACGCCGCGGTCGTGCAGGCCGACGGCGCGGGCGGTGTCGCGGGTCTGGCGCTTCACGAGGAAGGAGAGGTCGAACTTGCCGGTCGGGCGGTCGCGGCCCCAGTGCTGGAGAAGGTAGGTCGCGAAGCTGGCGTCGGAGATGATGCCGACATGGGCGCCGCCGTCGCCAAGGCCCATCACGCAGTCGTCATGCGCGATCATCTCGCCGCAGCAGTCGAGGTTGTAGTCGGCGTAGTTGGCGAAGGGCGAGAAGAGGAAGGCGCGGCCTTCGTCTTCGAGCAGCAGGTCGTAGGCGATGTCGGCCGCGGTGCGGTTGGAGCGCGCGGCCATCGCGGCGATGGCGCTTTCCTTCGGCGGCTCGTAGTTCGGCGGATTGCCGAGCGGGAACATGCGCTCGAAATTCATGATGCCGCGGGCGAGCGGGTGCGCTTTCTCGCGCTCGGCGGATTCGTGGAGGATGGCGGCGCGGAATTGCGGATCGCGCATGGCGGCGACCTTTTCGGCCAGCGGCTTGTCCTTGATGGACTGGTAGTGCGCGTGGGTGATGAAGGGGTTGATCGTGCCTTGCAGGCCGAGCAGCACGCCGATGGGTCGTGGCGCGACCTGGGCCTTGATGGGCAGGCCGGCGCCGGACGCATCCTCGATCTTGTGCAGGATGCGCTTCCAGCCGTTGCCGGAGGAGAGGCCCTGCGCGAGGCTGAGCGTCAGCGGGCGGCCGGAGGTTTCGACGATGCGGCGGATCATGCCGAACTCGGTGTCGAGGTCGGGCTGGTTGAAGTCGCTGATCATCTCGATCACGCCGGTGCCGGCGTCCTTGATGCCGAGCGCGATGCCGGTGAGCTCGGCTTCCGTGGCGCGCAGCGACGGCGTGGGGTCGCCCTTGACGGTCTTGTGGTTCAGCGTGCGCGAGGTGGAGAAGCCGAGCGCGCCGGCGCGCATGGCGCCGGCGGTGATGCGGCGCATCTCGGAGATGTCTTCGTCGGTGGCGGCTTCGAGATTGGCGCCGCGCTCGCCCATCACATAGACGCGCAGCGCGCCATGCGGGAGCTGGGCGGCGACGTCGATGTCGTGCGGCTGCTGTTCGACGGCGTCGAGATATTCGCCGAAGTGCTCCCAGTTCCACTTGAGCCCTTCGTGCAGGGCGACGCCGGGGATATCCTCGACGCCTTCCATCAGCTCGATGAGGCGGCCCCGGTCCTGCTTGCGGACGGGCGCGAAGCCGACGCCGCAATTGCCCATCACCACGGTGGTGACGCCGTGCCAGCTCGACGGGTTGAGCTGGGTGTCCCAGGTGGCCTGGCCGTCGTAGTGGGTGTGTATGTCGACGAAGCCGGGCGTGACGAGCTTGCCCCGCGCGTCGATCTCCTCGGCGCCCTTGCCGTCGATCTTTCCGACGGCGGCGATCTTGCCGTTCTTCACCGCGACATCGGCCTCGCGGAGCGGGGCGCCGGTGCCGTCGGCGAGGAGGCCATTGCGGATGACGAGATCGAACTCTGTCTCGTTATTGGACATTGGGCATTTCCCCGGCGATGTTTTGTTGCACGAACGGTTTGCTCCGGCTGACATAAAGTCAAGTTGGGATCAGGCAGGAACTTGCGTGTTTGGATCAGCAAATCATTGCGCAACCCCGCCCGCGCTACGCTAGGATGTGGACGCGAAGGACGGCGTTAGCGCCTTCTGGTCCGGGGTTTGTCGCCCGTTCCAAAATCGGTTGGGCCGGGGTTTTTTGCAAATGCGAAGCATATTGGAGCGCGCCTGGACAGGGCTGCGGGACCGCTTTTCATCGAGCGTTCTGGGCACCACGTCGATGGCCGTGCCGGCCCTTCAAGGCGGGTTGTCGCGCCCTGCCCAACTGGGCGTGACGGGCATCAGTCTGGCGGCGGGCCTGATCGCGGCGGTGCTGGTCGGACCGCCCGCCGGCGTCCTCTACCTCTTTCCGGCGCTGATGATCGCGGGAATGTTCGGCGGCGCCGCACTGGGCTTGGCGGCTCTGGCGATCTGCCTTGCGATCGGACTCTGGTTCATTCCGGTTCTCTATCCGGCAGAATTCGCGGGCGCCGCGATCCTGCAAACGCTGCTGGCGCTCATCCTGCGCGAGCTGTTCCGCGAGAGCCGGCGCTGGGGTGTGCGCTATCGCAAGCTGCTGAGCGCGATCTCGTCCGCGGTAACGGTGTCGGACGGCCAGGGGCGCATCGCGCGGCCGCATCCCGAACTCGCCACGCTGATCGGGATGCCATGGCCCGATTACAAGGCGATGGGATGGCTGAACGCGGTGCATCCCGACGATCGCAAGCTGATCGCCCCTGAAGAGCCGGCGAAGACTCTGCCGATGCATCGCGCGGAGGTGCGGCTGAAGGATCCGCGCACCGGCGAATGGCGCTGGCACATGATGCGCGCGGTGCCGCTGCTGGACGACAAGGACGAAGTCGAGGAGTGGATCTCCGTCCTCACCGACGTGCATGAACGCCGGCTGGCCGTCGAGCAGCAGGACATGGTGATCGGCGAGGCGCGCCACCGGCTCAAGAACCTGATCACGATCATCGAGTCGCTGGCCAAGAGTTCGCGGCCGGCGGAGAAGGACGACGCGGTAGAGACCTTCCTCGGCAAATTCCTTGGGCGCATGCATGCGCTGAGCGCGGCCGGCGATCTGGCGCTCGCCAACAACTATGCGTCGATGCAAACGGACGAAGTGGTGCGCGCGACCCTGGCGCCGTTCTTCGAGAAGGACTCCGCGCGCCTGACGACCGGCGGACCGAAGCTCGCACTGAGCGAGGCGACGGGCGGCGGGCTGGCGCTGGGGCTGAACGAACTCGCGACCAATTCGATCAAATACGGCGCGCTGTCGGCGCGGGACGGCCGCGTATCCTTCACCTGGACCGTGACGCCGGAAGCCGGCCATCGCCGCGTCGAGATGGTGTGGAAGGAAACCGGCGGCCCCGCGCCGCTGCGGCCCAGCGCCGGCGGCTTCGGCAGCCGGGTGATCGGCTTCATTCCTTCGCGCGAGCAGAACGGCTCGGTGGCGATGGAATATCCGGCGGACGGCTATACCTGCCGCATCGGCTTCACCCTGCCCGACAAGCCACGGGTGAGGACGCTCGAAGCCGAATAGCCGGGCACCTGTCCCAGCGTCAGAAGTCCCAAATTCGCCCCATTCCGAGGGTAGCGTAACCATTGGGGAGCGCGTCCGCCCGCGCGCTCGAGGGGCCAACCAAAACAGAAGGCGCAATGCCCAAGAGCGGGATCGCATTCATCCTTGCCGCGCTGTTCCTGAGCGCCGCCGTCGTCGCGGGACGCGCGCAGGAAAGCCTTGGCGCGCGGATGATGATGGATCGTGTCGGCGACATCCAGACGGGCGCCTATAGCGGCGGCGACACCGTCCGCTTCGCACTGACGCGCTATGCCGAGAAGTATCTGCTGCGGCTGGACGGCGATCCGGAGATTTATGTGCTTTACGCCGGACCGGGATCGCTGGGCGGGCGCACGCTGAAATTCGATTCCGGCGGCACCGCCATTGCCATCTCGGGCTGGGGCGGCATGACCATCTACACCGACGCGCAGCCGGGCGGCCTTCCCACCGATCGCACGGGCGAAGCGGTGCTGCCCGCACTGCCGGCGGTGCCGCTGGCGGCGGTGCAGGAAGCGGCGCGCGACGAAAGCAATCACATCGCCTATGTGCGCGGCATCAAGCTGAGCTTCGTCGCCGACTGGCAGATGCTGGCGGCGGACGCGGCGCTGCGCGCGCTGACCTTCGACGCGTTGCAGAACGCGGCGCGCGGCATCGAACGCTTCACGTTCAACGCCAAGGCGCGCGCCGCGCTCGGCGCGAAGATGGACACGGTGCAGATGGCGGCGGGCGGGCGGCCGACGATCGCGCTGCACGGCAAGACGCTGGTGGTGACCTTCGTGCCGGGCAGCGGCTTCGCGGGACGTGCCTCGTCGCACGGGATTGCGCGGGCGCTGGGGCAATTGCTGTCGATCCCGACGCCGGGTTAGCGCCAACAATTTCACCATGGCCGGCCTCCGAGCCGGCCACGCCCGCTTCCGCGGGCCAACGACTCGCGCGGAGACGCGGAGGTTCTGCGTCACTCCGCGTCTCCGCGTGAAATGACTGACGCTTCGCGCGCATTGTTTCATGGCGCCGCTTCGCGGCGCGCTGGGTTTCATGGCGCCGCTTCGCGGCGCGCTGGATGGCCAGGTCAAGCCCGGCCATGGTGATGCAGGAGTGAGCGAACCTAGCCCGGCTCGAAGCCGTCGGGTGCCATTTCGAATTTGTCGAAGCTGAAGCCGGGCGCGACGGTGCAGCCGACGAGCGTATAGGCGCCGGTCGAGCGGGCACTTTGCCAGCCATTGGGCGGGACCGCGATCTGCGGACGTTCGCCCTTCTCTATCCTGTTGCCGAGAATGAACTTCTCGGCAGGGCCGCGCAGCGGAGCGATGGAGAGTTCGAGCGGGCTGCCGCGATAGAAGTGCCAGACCTCGGCGCTGTCGATGCGATGCCAGCGCGAGACCTCGCCCTTCTTGAGCAGGAAATAGATGGCGGTCGAATAGGCGCGCTTGCCGCCGCCGAGCGGCGTGTCGCGGAACGCTTCGCGGTAGTGCCCGCCCTCGGGATGCGGACGCATCTGGAGTTGCGCGATGAGGTCGCCGGCTTCGTCGCTCACGCGGCGTGCTCGATGGTGACGTGGTTCGGATAGAAGGCGAGATGGTCCTTGATCTGCGCCATCGCGGGGAACGGCGTCTCGTAGGACCACACCGCGTTCGGCGCGCCGGGAAGATCGAAATAGCTCGCGTCGCCCTTGTAGGGACAGTGCGTGGTGTGGGTGGAGCGCGTGTAGTTCGCCATCCTGGCGTCGCCGCGCGGGATATAGAGCACCGGCTTGTAGGTGGCTTCGCGCAGCTCCAGTGCCTGGGTGGTGTCGGCGATGACGGTGTCGCCGGCGCGGACGATCACGCGGCCTTTTGCCGGTTCGATGGCGATCGGGTGATCGGGTCCGGGAAGCTTCATGCGGCCCTTTTAGCAGCCGCAAAGCCGCACAAACAACGAGGGTTTTCAAAGGGATGGCAGCAGTGCGTACAACACCGAGCGCAAGCGCCCGTTATAATTAAGACATTGTTAATGGCGTGGGCGGAGCCTAAGGGCGTCCTGATTTTCGGAGGCCGTCATGGCCGAACCCGCGAAGCCCTTCCTCGACACCGCCGGCGCCGCGCCCGCGCTCGAAACCATCGGAAGCGAAGGCCCGCTGGCCGCGCTGGCGCGCATGCATCACGAGGCCATCGAGACCGCACGGCTTGCCAATCTGCTCGGCCGTTCGTTGCAGGCGGCGATCGGGCTGCCGATCCTTGCAGCCATTGCCGTGTTCACGGCGGGCGGCGCAGGCGTGCCCTCGACCACGGCGTGGGCGATCCTGATCGCGGTCGCGGCCCTGTCCATCGCGCGTGCCTATGCGAGCGCCATCAACCAGCCGTTCGAGCGCGCCGTGTTGCGCGCCTTCGCCAAGGACATCAACGCCTGCCTGCTCTATGCGGGCTTCGCCTGGGGCGCCGGCGCCTTCCTGGCGCTGGGCGCGGGCGCATCGCCGGTCGTCGTCCTGCTGTTCGCCGGCATACCCACCGCGGGTGTCGCGCTGTTGCTGCGCGACCGCCTGCCCGTGCTGCTGTTCCTGGCGCCGGTGGCGGCGCTGACCTCGTTCGCCTGCGTGTTGCGGTCGTTCGCCGACGGCGCACTGGCGGCGGGACTTGTGCTCATCCTGAGCGCGCTGGTTGCGGGCGGGACGATCCTCGTCGAACGCCATGTTGCAGCGCGGCGCGAAGCCGATCTTCCGCACGGCTTAACCGCTTCTTAAATTACGCAGATTGCATGCGGTTTCGTAACAAACGCGCGGGATAATCCACCCGCGCGAAAACCCTGTCTTGTCCCCAGCGCCGGCGTTATACGCCTCATCGAATCCTTCGCGCATCCAAGGAAGGGCCATCATGTCCGTAGCCGCCAACACCGACGACGCCGCTCACGTCACAAGACAGAGCGAGGCCGACGCACAGGAGCGGTTGGCCGCCGCCGCCAAGCTGGTGCGCGAGCCCGGACTGACCGGGTTCTTCGAGACGCTCTATCGCGGCGCGGCGCCGGACGACGTGAACCGCTACACGCCCGAAGCCCTGGCGGCGCTGGCGCGGATGGTGTTCGCGCGGCTGGGCAGGCATGCCGCCGGCGGATGCGAGGTGTCGCTGCTCACCGGCCGCGAGGAAGACAAGGCGTATAGCGAAAACGATTCCGTGCTGGTCGCAATCAATGACGACAAGCCGTTCCTGTTCGACTCGCTGATCGCGGATGTGAGCGCGGCCGGCGGGCGCCTGCGCGCGGTGTTCCATCCGATCGTGCAGCGCGAGGGCAAGGCCGTCAGCGTGATCGTGCTGGCGCTGGAGCCGATCCTGAGCGAAGTACGCCAGGCGGCGATGCTGCACTCGGCCAAGCGGACCTTCGCGCAGGTCGACGTCGCGGTGCGCGACTGGAAAGAGATGATGGCGCGCCTGAAGGAGGCGATCACGCAACTGAAGGCGCATCCGCCCAAGGTCGCGGCCGACGAACTGGCGGAGAGCCTCGCGCTGCTCGAATGGCTGAGCAGCAATCACTTCACCTTCCTTGGGGCACGCGACTATCGCTTCAATCCGCAGGGCGACGGCGCGCTGGAGCCGGACTTCGCGAGCGGCCTGGGCGTGCTGTCTGACTCCGATGCGCGCGTCATCCGCCGCGGGCCCGACCGCGCCGCGCTGACGCCCGAGGTGCGGGCGTTCCTCATGACGCCGTCGCCGCTGATCATCACCAAGTCCAACGAGCGCAGCCTGGTGCACCGCCGGGTGCACATGGACTATGTCGGCATCAAGACCTTCGACAAGGACGGCAAGCTGACCGGCGAACGGCGTTTCGTCGGCCTGTTCACCTCCGGCGCCTACAGCCGCCGCCCGAGCGATATCCCGCTGCTGCGCCGCAAGGTTGCGAACGTGCTGGCGCGCGCGGGACTGCCGCCGGCGAGCCATGACGGCAAGGCGCTGGCGCACATCCTCGACAATTATCCGCGCGACGACATGTTCCAGATTTCGGAGGAGGATCTGTTCGCGATCGCGCAGGGCATCCTGCGGCTGGGAGAACGGCCGACCGTGCGCGTGTTCCTGCGCTTCGACCGGTTCGACCGCTTCGTCTCCGCGCTCGTGTTCGTGCCGCGCGACCGCTACGACACCACGGCGCGCGAGCGCATCCATGCCATCCTTGCCAAGGCGCTGAACGGGCGCATGTCGGCCTCGACGCCGACCATCGACGACAGCGTGCTGGCGCGCGTGCACTACATCGTCGGGCGCAATGAAGGCGCGCGGCCGCATGTCAGCGTCGCCGGGCTCGAAGAGCAGATCCGGCACTGCATCCGCACCTGGGACGACGGCTTCGCCGAAGCGATCGAAGAGGTGCATGGCGAAACCGAGGGCATACGGCTGTTGCAGGAACGGCAGGCGCATTTCTCGGCCGGCTATCGCGGCTCGTTCTCGCCGATGGAAGCGGTGAAGGACCAGGACGAGATCGCGGCGCTGGCAGGCATGCAGGCGGGGCTTCGCGTCAGCGCCTGCGTCTATCGCCGCCCGGCGGATGCGCACAACGCGCTGCGCCTGAAGCTGTATGTGCTGGGCGAAGTGATGCCGCTGTCGGCGTCGCTGCCGATCTTCGAGAACCTTGGGCTGAAGGTCATCGCGGAGGATTCCTTCCCGCTGACGCTCAAGACCGGCGACGGCTGGACGCATGAAGCCAGCGTGCTCGATTTCCTGATGGAGCGCACGGACGAAGGCGCGGCCGAACTCGGCATCGTGAAGGAGCCGCTGGAAGACGCGTTCCACGCGGTGGTTTCGGGCGCGGCGGAAAGCGACGGGTTCAACCGGCTGGTGCTGATGGCCGGGCTGCACTGGCGCGACGTGACGATCCTGCGCACGGTGGCGAAATTCCTGCGGCAGGCCGGTTTCGCGTTCAGCCAGGAATATGTCGAGCAGGCGCTGGCGCGCAATCCGGACCTCGCGCTGCGGCTGGTCGAGCTGTTCCACGCGCTGAACGATCCGAAGGCGAAGGAGCATGTCGAGCACGACATTGCGACGATCAACACGCGCATCGACGCGGCGATGAACGACGTGCAGAGCCTGGACGACGACCGCATCATCCGGCGGCTGCGCAACGTGATCCAGAACGTGCTGCGCACCAATTTCTACCAGTGCAACGACATGGGCGAGCCGAAGCCCTATGTGTCGATAAAGCTGAACTCGCAGAAGCTGGAAGAGCTGCCGCTGCCGCGGCCGCTGGTCGAAATCTTCGTCTATGCGCCGGAAGTCGAGGGCGTGCATCTGCGCTTCGGCAAGGTGGCGCGCGGCGGCATCCGCTGGTCGGACCGGCGCGAAGACTTCCGCACCGAAATCCTGGGCCTCGTCAAGGCACAGCAGGTGAAGAACGCGGTGATCGTGCCGGTGGGTTCGAAGGGCGGGTTCTATCCCAAGCAGCTGCCGGTGAACTCGACGCGCGAAGCGACCCAGGAGGCCGGCATCAGTGCCTACAAGGTGCTGATCAACGCGATGCTGGACGTGACCGACAATCTGGACGCGGACGGCAAGGTGATCCCGCCAACGAACGTGCTGCGCCATGACGGCGACGACCCGTATCTGGTGGTCGCGGCGGACAAGGGCACGGCGACGTTCTCCGACATCGCCAACGGGATCGCGGAAGGCCGCGGCTTCTGGCTGGGCGATGCGTTCGCCAGCGGCGGATCGCACGGCTATGACCACAAGAAGATGGGCATCACGGCGCGCGGCGCGTGGGAGGCGGTCAAACGCCACTTCCGCGAGATGGGCCGCGACATCCAGAGCGAGCCGTTCACCTGCATCGGCGTCGGCGACATGTCGGGCGACGTGTTCGGCAACGGCATGCTGCTGTCGCAGCAGACCAAGCTGCTGGCGGCGTTCGACCATCGCCACATCTTCATCGATCCGTCGCCGGACGTGGCGAAGAGCTTTGCCGAGCGCAAGCGGATGTTCGACCTGCCGCGCTCGAGCTGGGCGGACTACAACAAGGAATTGATCTCGGCCGGCGGCGGCATCTTCCCGCGCACGCTGAAGGAAATCCCGCTGTCGCCGGAGATGAAGGCGGTGGCCGGCGTCGAGGCGGACAAGCTGTCGCCGCTGGAGCTGATCAAGGCGCTGCTGAAGGCCGAGGTGGACCTGCTGTTCTTCGGCGGCATCGGCACCTTCATCAAGGCATCGACGCAGAGCAATCTGGAGGCGGGCGACCGGGCCAACGATGCGGTGCGCGTCAACGGCAGCGAGGTACGCGCCAAGGTGATCGGCGAAGGCGCCAATCTGGGCACCACGCAGCTCGGCCGCATCGAATATGCAAAGAGCGGCGGACGCATCAACACCGACGCGATCGACAACTCCGCCGGCGTGGACACCTCGGACCACGAGGTGAACCTGAAGATCCTGCTGGGCAATCCGCAGCGGCGCGGCGAGCTGACGCCGGCGGCACGCGACGAATTGCTGAACGAGATGACAGACGACGTCGCGGCGCATGTGCTGAAGGACAACTACGACCAGACGCTGGCGCTTTCCGTGGCGCAGGCGCGCGCAACGAAAGACCTCGATGCGCATGGCCGTTACATGCGCGACCTGGAGCACCGCGGGCGGCTGGATCGCGCGGTGGAATTCCTGCCGGGCGACATCGAACTCCAGAAGATGGAGAACGAGAACCGCGGCCTGACGCGGCCCGAGCTGGCGGTGATCATGGCGTATGCCAAGCTCGATCTCGATGCCGAGATCGTGGCGAGCGGCCTGCCCGACGATCCGACCTTCGCGTCCGTGCTGGCCGGCTATTTCCCGCCGCAGGCCGTGAAGCGGTTCCCGGCGGCGCTGGAGCAGCACCGCCTCAAGCGCGAGATCATCTCGACCTCGCTGGCCAACCGCATCGTCAATCTCGCGGGACCGGTGTTCGTGGCACGCATGAAGGAGATGTCGGGCGCGGACGGCGCGCATGTGGCGCGGGCGTTCGTGGTGGCGGAAGGCGCGTTCGGCCTGGCGGCGCTGAAGGCGCGGATCGATCAACTCGACGGCAAGGTCGACGCACAGACGCAGATCGCCATGTACACCGATGTCTCGGAAGTGCTGCGCCGGCTGGGCCTGTGGTTCATCACCAACGTGCCGGCGAATGCCGATCTTGCTTCGACCATCGCGCTCTATCGCGCGGGGGTGGAGGAATTGCGCGGCACCTTCCATTCGTTGGTGTCGTCCTACGAGGCGCAGGACACCGAGGGACGCATCAAGCAGTTGCAGGATGCCGGCGCACCGCTGGACGTGGCCGAGGACGTGGCGGTGCTGACCTTGATGAGCAGCTCGCCGGAAATCGCGCAGCTGGCGCATTCCAAGGGCCTCGCGGTCGACCTGGTCGCGGGGGCTTATTTCGCGATGGGCGCGGCAGTCGGCATCGACCGGCTGCGCGGGCTCGCGAGCCGCATCAGTGCGACGCAGCACTGGGACCGCCTCGCCATCCGCCGCATCGTCGACGACCTGTTCGCCGGCCAGCGGGCGCTGACGGCCGAGGCGCTGGCCTCGGTGACCGGCGGCAAGACCGGCACGCGCGCCGATGGCGCGACAGCCGTGGGAACATGGGCGGATGCGCGGGGTGAGACACTGGAGCGGGCGAAGGGCTTCCTCGACGCGCTGGAGCGTTCGGGCGACCTGTCGATCGCCAAGCTGACACTGGCGAACAGCCAGATTCGCGAACTGGCGGCGCGCTAACCAAGCGCGCCGAACCGCCCCAAAATTGTGCGTTGCCCCTGGGGCGCGAGTCTGGAACTGTCGATGCGACGGTCGCAGGGCGCGGCCTGAATCAGGGGCATTCCATGACGTTCCGCCGCAGCGCGCCCGTCGCGCTGATCACCGCATCCGCGGTGATCATTCTCGCGCTCACCTTCGTGTCGAACCGGCTGTTCAGCGGGATGACCGATGCGGTGGAGCTGGGCCAATACCAGCTGATGCAGTCGATCCTGACGGCACAGCTGGACGCTGCGGCGTCAAAGGCGCTGGCCCGTGCCGACATGATCGCAAGCCTGGACGCGACGCGCGACGCGATGGCGGCGAAGGACCGCGCGAAGCTGCTGGCGCTGTATGCCGAGATGTTCGCCCGGCAGAAGGACCGGTTCGGCGTATCGCAGGCGCAATTCCACGTGCCGCCCTCGGTGTCGCTGCTGCGCCTGCATTCGCCAGCGGCGTTCGGCGACGACCTGACGCGTTCGCGCCCGATGGTGACGGCGGTGAACCGCGATCACCAGCCGCGCAAGGGCTTTGCCATCGCGCGCAGCGGTCCCGCCATTTTCGGCGTGACGCCGGTGACCGATCATGCGGGCAATCACCTGGGCACGTTCGAGTTCGGCATCGACTTTGGACCCCTGATGGACCAGATCAAGGCGACATACGGGCTCGAAGCGACACTCTATGTCGAAGAGAAGCCGCTGCACGACTTCGCCAAGGGCGTCGATCCGTCGATCTATTCCGACCAGAACCGGGTCAGCCATTTCATCCGCTTCCACTCGACCAATGCGGGGCTGATGAAGGACCTGGTGCGCGACGCCGACATCGCCGGCGTGCTCGAACCGGTGCGTTACGCGCGCGAGGTGGACGGCAACGCCTATGGCGTACTTCTGATGCCGCTGCGCAACGGCGCGGGCGAGTCGCTGGGCGTGATCGCGGTGGTGCGCGATTTCAGCCCGACACGTTCGAGCGCCGGGCAGTCCTTCATCTGGCAGATCGCGGCGGCGATCTTCGGCATCGTGCTGCTGTCAGGCATCATTATCATCGTGATCCGCGGCTTCCTGCTGCGTCCGTTGCGCATCGTCACGGAGCGGCTGATGTCGGAGAACGGCGTCGAGGTCGCGCACGAGGACACCGACAGGTTCTGCAAGGAAATCCAGGAACTGGCCGACCTGCATGACAAGCTGAAGCCGGGGCAAGGCTGATGGCGAAGAAAACCGTCCTCCGATCGGGCGGCTGGAAGCGCTCGCTCCTCGCGCTGGCGCTGGTCGCGCTTGGGCTGAGCGGACTTGCCTTCGCGGGCCAGGAAGAGCCGCCGGCCGCGACCACGCCGATGCCGCCGGCGATGCCGATGGAGAAAGGCACACCGCTGATCGTCAAGGCAGCCGTGAACTATGTCGAAATCGAATCGTTCGACGAGAACGCCGGCACCTTCAAGGGCACGGTGGATGTGCGCCTGCGCTGGGAGGTGCCGTCGCTGCGCCAGCCGGCCGACGCGCAGACCGATCCGCCCAAGGTGTTCCGCGGCGACGAGGCCAAGGCGCAACTCGCCAATGTGTGGGTGCCGCAGATCGACATCGTCAACGAGAAGGGCGACCCGAGCTACACCAACATCGGCCTGCGCATTTTCCCGAACGGCAATGTCGAGATGATCAGGCGCATCACCGGCGAGTTCGCGACACCCTATGAGGTGACGCGCTTTCCGTTCGATCGCCAGGTACTCCGGATCGAACCGGCGATCCGCAACCAGACGACGGACATGGTGGTGCTGCAGTTCGACCAGAACGACCTGGATTTCAGCTATGCCAATCCGGACGCTTCGCTGGCGGGATGGACGCTCAAGACCGTGGCGTTAACGGCGGAACCGATGAAGGGCTGGTACGGCGCGATGCACACGCGCGTGGTGGCGGCGCTGACGATCCAGCGGTTGCCGGGTGCGGTTCTGGCGTCGATCTTCATTCCGCTGTTCGCGTCGCTTTTGATCCCGCTGCTGGCGATCTGGCTGAACCACATGGAGGACGGGGTCTTCGCGATCGAAACCTTCGAACTGGTGAACCTGATCATCGGCGGGCTGTTCGCGGTGATCGCGCTGAACTTCACGGTGAACCAGGCCTATGCGGTGCTGAGCACCGGGGACAATCCGGTAAACCGGCTGTTCGCGCTGAACTACACGGCGCTCTTCCTGGCGTTGCTGATCAACGTGCTGTTCTACCGGTTCAACGTGGTGGAGAAGCTGTTTGGCCGCTGGGTGCAGGAGCAAGTGTACCTGTTCCTGACCTGGGCGATTCCGCTGCTGGTGTTCACGATGGCAGGGTCGATTGTCCTCGTCGCCCTTGCCTGAGGACGCGGGCGTGGCCGTGCGCTGGCGAATCGGGCGCGGCGCTCCGAACTAATGTTGGCAGTGTCGGAACTTTTCACGGCGCCACCGCTTAAGTTTTTTTCGCCGCGCGCGGAACGTTGCGGCGGGCCCGCACTTTAGCAAAAGACATTGAGGGCTTGTCGGCACTCGAGGGGTGTACGGCCGTCATCACAGGTTCCGGATATCACGCGTGAAAACCATACTGATCGCCGCTTCGCCCGCAGCATCCGAAGCTATCGCAGGCGCGTTGGGGGACATCGGCCACACCAAGACCGCGCACACGCTGGATGCAGCGGCCGCCATCATCGCGAGCGGAGTCGACCTGATCGTCGCGGGAACCTATTTCGACGGCTCGCGCATGTTCGACCTGCTCAGGCTGGTCAAGGAATGCGAAGAGTGGCGAGACATCCCCTTTCTCTGCGTGCGCGGCGTGGGTTCGCCGGAGTTCGATCAGGACGGCCCGAGCGCGGCCAAGCCGCTGCTGGCGAATATGGACGTGGTCGATAGCGCCAGCAGGGCGCTGGGCGCGGTGGGATTTGTCGACCTGTGCGACCGCGGCGGTGCGGCGCGGGCGGAATTGGCGCTCGCGCAACTCGCGCTGGCATGCCTGGACGGCGGCGCGGCCGCGCCGGCGCACTAAGCCCGAGCAAACCGCTTGTACTTGATGCGGTGGGGCTGGTCGGCGTCGATGCCGAGGCGGCGCTTCTTGTCGGCCTCGTAGTCCTGGTAGTTGCCCTCGAACCATTCGACATGGCTGTCGCCTTCGAACGCCATCATGTGCGTCGCGATGCGGTCGAGGAACCAGCGGTCGTGGCTGATGATCATGGCGCAGCCGGCGAACTCTTCGAGCGCCGATTCCAGCGCGCGCAGGGTATCGACATCGAGGTCGTTGGTCGGCTCGTCGAGCAGCAGGAGATTGGCGCCGGACTTCAACATCTTGGCGAGATGGACGCGGTTGCGCTCACCGCCCGAGAGCTGGCCGACCTTCTTCTGCTGATCGCCGCCCTTGAAGTTGAAGGCGCCGACATAGGCGCGGGAGTTCATCGTGCGCTTGTTGCCAAGCTCCAGCACGTCGAGGCCGTCCGAGATTTCCTGCCACACGGTCTTGTTGGGATCGAGTGCATCGCGACTCTGGTCCACATAGCCAAGCTGCACCGTCGGCCCGATCTTGAGCGTGCCGGCGTCGGGTTTTTCCTGCCCCGTGAGCATGCGGAAGAGCGTGGTCTTGCCGGCGCCGTTGGGGCCGATGACGCCGACGATCCCGCCGGGCGGCAGGTTGAAGTTCACATTCTCGTACAGCAGGCGGTCGCCATAGCCCTTGGCGAGGCCTTCGGCTTCGATCACCACGCCGCCGAGACGCTCCGCCACCGGGATGATGATCTGGTTGGTGACGACGCGTGCCTCGTTGCTCTTGGCGACCAGCTCTTCGTAGGCGTTGATGCGCGCCTTGGACTTGGCCTGGCGGGCCTTGGGCGATTTCTGAATCCACTCGCGCTCGGCGGCGATGGCGCGTTCCTGCGCCGCTTCCTCGGCGCCTTCCTGGCGCAGGCGCTTTTCCTGCACGCCGAGGAAGGACGAGTAGTTGCCTTCGTGCGGGATGCCGCGGCCGCGGTCGAGTTCGAGAATCCAGCCGGTGACGTTGTCGAGGAAGTAGCGGTCGTGGGTGACGAGGATGATGCAGCCCTTGTACTCGCGCAGCGTCTTCTCCAGCCACTCGACGGATTCGGCGTCGAGATGGTTGGTGGGCTCGTCGAGCAGCAGGATGTCCGGCGCATCGAGCAGGAGCTTGCAGAGCGCGACGCGGCGGCGCTCACCGCCCGAGAGCTTGTCGACTTCGGCGTCGCCTTCGGGCGTGCGCAGCGCGTCCATCGCCTGGTCGACCTGGCTGTCGAGATCCCACAGGCCCTGGGCCTCGATCTCGTCCTGAAGCTTGGCCATCTCATCGGCGGTTTCGTCGGAGTAGTTCGACGCGAGTTCGTTGTAGCGATCGACCAGCGCCTTCTTGGCGGCGACGCCTTCCATCACGTTGTCGCGGACATTCTTGGATGCATCGAGCTGCGGCTCCTGCGGCAGGTAGCCCATGCGGACGCCCTTGGCAGCCCAGGCCTCGCCGGTGAAGTCGTTGTCGAGGCCGGCCATGATCTTCATCAGCGTGGACTTGCCGGCGCCGTTGACGCCGACAATGCCGATCTTCGCGCCGGGATAGAACGACAGCCAGATGTCCTTCAGAACCTGCTTGCCGCCCGGATAGGTCTTCGAAAGACCCTTCATGACAAAGACGAATTCTGGGCCGGCCATGGCTGTTCCTTAAAGCGCGTGCGTGGAGTGCAGCGCTTTTAAAGAAGCGGGGGCACCGGGGCAACCGGCGCCTGCGATGCGAAATGGGCGAGGCTGACGAACGGCTTATGCGGCAGGCGCGGCGCTATTTTTTGCCGTCGGAGTCGTTGCCGAACCGTTTGCCGGCCAGCGCGCCGATCGCGGCACCGGCGGCGGTGCCGACAGGCCCGGCGATCGAGCCGATCACCGCACCGACCGCGGCGCCGGCGGCGGGGGTCTTGAGCGCGCTGGGCACCTTGATCGTCGTGGCGGTCTTGCTGCGCCTTGCGGGTTTGCGCGTTGGGTCGCCTTTGGCGATGGACTTCGCCTTCCGGGCGACCTTCTTCGCGGTCTTCTTGACCGTCTTCTTCACGGCCTTCGCCTTGCGAGCGACCCTCCTGACCGTCTTCTTCGCAACGGTCTTTGCACGCTTCGCGGCGGCTTTGGCTTTCTTACGCGCGGCCATAGGTCGGTTCCCTCAGGTTCCAACTCCCAACGCACAGAACGCCCGCAAGTTTCATGGGCGGGCTGCTAGCGCAGATCGAGCACGCTGACCTCTGGCGGGACCAGGAAGCGGACAGGATAGATGCTGGTGCCGATGCCCGTCGAAACGAAGAGGTCGTGGCCGTTCTCGTGGATGAGTCCGGCGGCGTAGCGCTGGCCGTAACGCGACGGCACGACAAGGCGGCCAAGCAGCGGAAGATAGACCTGGCCGCCGTGGGTGTGACCCGCGATGGTGAGGCGGCAGGCAGGGGAGAGCCCGGGGAAAATGTCGGGCGAATGCGTGAAGCAGATCGCGCGGGCACCGGCAGGAAGTTGGGCGACCGCGCGGGCCGGATCGGCGTGGCGGGTGTAAGCGTCGCCGATGCCGACGAGGTACAAGGGGCCGCGTGGTGTCGGGATGACGCGCGCGGTGTTCTCCAGCACCGGAATGCCGGCGGCCTTGAACGCCGAGATGACGCGATCAGCATCAAACCAGATGTCGTGATTGCCGAGTACAGCGTAGGTGCCGAGAGGGGCATGCAGCGCTTTGAAAGCACGCGCGACCGCCGCGATGGGCACCCTTCCCGCGCCGCCATGCGGGCTGGTCGCCAGATAGTCCCCGGTCAACAGCACGAGATCTGGCTTCGCCGCGTTGGCGAGCGAGACGACATGCGCGATCTTGTCTTCGTCGATGAATCTGGAGCCGCCATGCAGGTCGGAGACAATCACGATCCGCAGACCGTGCATGGAAGGCGGCGCGCCATCAAGGACGATGGAATAGTTCTGAACCCGCAAACTCGCCGGTTCGAGCCAGAAGGCGTCAATACTGAACGCAATCGCCAGGAGGGCGAGGACGGCGAGTGAACGCAGGACGATGCGGCGGCGCAATCAGAACTTGATGCGCGCGCGGCTGAGCAGCGAGACGGAGTTGGCGCCGGTCTGGCCTGCGTAGTTCATCTGGTAGCTCGCGTTCGCCTGGAGCGCGATGGAGCCGTCCATAAAGGTGGTGACGTAGCCGACCTGGATGTCGGTCTCAGGCGTCGTGCCGGCGAGGATGTTGCTGCGGCTGAAGAAACGCTGGCCACCTTGCCCGCTGGTGATGGTGAAGTCGTCGCCACCGAGCGCCGGACGCGACACCGCGAAGCCCAACGTGTCGTCGCCGAACAACCCGTTCTTGGCGATGGCAATGCCGTAGGAGCGCGTGTGCAGTCCATCGGGCGATGCGATGGTTGCGATGTTGAGTCCGGGCCGCAGGTCGAGCTGCGTGACGCCTTCGCTGTAGGTTGCAGTCGTCACCCAGCCGTTGCCGAGATGCAGGCGGGCGGAGACGCCAAGAGCCGTGGTGCTGGCGTTCGCGCCGGGTGCAGCCTGGCCAAGGATGCCGTCGCGCTCATCCGTCTGCGAGGCGTTCAGACCGATGTCGCCCCAGCCTGCGAAATTCCAACTCACGCCGGCCAACAGCGTGTTCGAGGTGCGCGGTGCGTAAGGCGTCGGCTCGCCACCCAGGCGCGCCAGCGCGGTGAACGCATCGGGCGATGCCATCGTCGCGCCTTCGAGATTGCCGACCGCGAGCCGCACATGAAGGTCGTCAGCCACAGCCGCAGCGACGCCGAAGAGATTGCCGCCATCGGCGAGCGACATATACGGGCTTGCGCCGGATGCGGACGACAGGAAGAGACCGTCGAAGGTGTGTGCGTTCGAGGCATCGAACGGATCGACGTGGCCGCCGCGGCCGAGCTTGTAGCCCAGCTCAAGATCCAGACCGGTGATAAGCGAGATGCTGGTCGCGACGTTCGAAACCGCGAGACGGCCACCCCCGGGCGGCCCATAGGACGCGGCGGGCAGCGACAAGGTCTGGCTGAGATCGACGGCAGTCGCGGTGGTCGCCTCGTAGGGATAGATTGTCTGGGCAGACGCAAGCGCGTGCGCGCCACTTGCAGCCGCAAGCGACACCGCGACGGCGCATAAAGCGCTGCGGAGCCCGACCTTCATCACACCTTCAATCCCACTCTTGGCCTTGCGGCCAGCCTCGAACTTATCAGCGCCAATGTCTCAAAGCCATGAAACGTCATGGTTTCCTTGGCGTTTCCGCCGGTTTCACCCGTCCTTGTTGCACCTTGGGCACGCTACCACCCGTGACGTATGGGTAATTTTGTTACAAAACTGCAACGCATATGGACTGTTAATTGTCGCCCGGCGGGCCAACCTCCATAGACCGTCCCGATCCGAGCCGCTATTTGAGATGGCCATGACCGAAACGGCGATCAAGGCGGCAATTTTACCTGTTACCCCCTACCAGCAGAATTGCTCGCTGGTGTGGTGTACGCGCACCAGGAAAGCGGCGGTGATCGACCCCGGCGGCGACCTGGATCGACTTAAAGAAGCTATGCGAGTCGAAGGGGTGACCCTGGAAAAGGTGCTGCTGACGCACGGCCACCTGGACCACGCCTCGGGCGCAACCAAGCTGGCGCGGGAATTCGGCGTACCGATCGAGGGGCCGCATCGGGATGATTCCTTCCTGCTGGACGAGTTGGGGCGCAACGCCAAGCGGCCGGGATTCGGCGACGCCGAGAACTGCACGCCCACGCGCTGGCTCGAGGACGGCGACACGGTGACGGTGGGCGAGGCGACGTTCGGCGTGCGCCATTGCCCGGGCCATACGCCGGGACACGTCGTGTTCTTCCATGACGGTGCACGCGTGGCGTTCGTGGGCGACGTGCTGTTCCAAGGATCGATCGGACGGACGGATTTTCCGCGCGGCAATTATCAGCAGTTGATCGACTCGATCACGCAGCGGCTGTGGCCACTGGGCAACGACATGGCGTTCGTGCCGGGACACGGGCCGATGTCGACCTTCGGGCGCGAGCGCATGACCAACGGCTATGTCGCCGACGAGGCACTGGCGATGACCAGCGATCTGACGAGCGGACAACCGAAGCCGCGGCAGTATTCCTAAGCGACTGCCTGCAGCGCGCCCATGAAGAGGCCCAGCGCGCGCCGCAACCGCCCCAGAACATGGTGCTGCTGTTGATGCCGGGCATCATGCCACTGGCGAGACCGAAGCCGAGGCCGGGGCGCGCCGGGATCGGCGCGATGGATCGCGCATTGCCCCTGCCCGTTCGAGGCGCCCATCTCTCGGCGCCGCGCCAGCCGCGTGTCTTGCGGCGCACGAGAGGTTCGGACAGTTACAGAATGTAGCCGTCACCCGAGGCGCGCACCGTGACGTCGCCGATCGACACACCCCACGGTTGATCGATCACATGCAGCACGGCATCGGCGATGTAGACCGGATCGAGCACGAGATAGCGGATGTCCTCGGCATCCAACTGGCCCTCGCTGCCTTTGCCCTGTGCGGCCGCGCCCACCGTCGCGAGGTAGCCGGCGTTTTGTCCCAGGATTCCGATGACGGCCTCGGGATTGATGACGCCCTTGCCGAGCGCGGTGGCGGGAACGCCGGTGGGCTTGATGGTGGTCACCTTGATCTTGCCCTGGCTCTCGACGCGCAGCGCATCGGAGAAGAAGTTCACCGCCGCCTTGCTGGCGCCATAGACCGCGGCGCCCGCCACCGGGAAATTGCCGTAGATCGACGAGATGTTGATCACGTGGCCACGGCCCTGCGCGATCATCTGGTCGTGCACCGCGATGATGCCGTTCATCACGCCGCGGATGTTCACATCGATGCAGCGGTTCCACGCGTCAGCCGCCCTGGCGTGATCGCGGAAGAAGGCGAGCGGCATGACGCCGGCATTGTTGATCATCACGTCGATGGCGCCGAACTCGTCCACCGCCCGCGCGGCGAGCGCCTTCATATAAGCGAGGTCGGAGACATCGCCCGCCAGCGACGCGACGCTGCCATTGCCGGCCGCGGCCACCGTTTCATCGAGCCCCGCCGCGTTCACGTCACCGCAAACGACCCGCGCGCCGGCGGCGGCTGCCTTGGTCGCGATCAGGCGGCCGAAGCCGCTGCCCGCACCGGTGATGATGATGGTCTTGCCTGCGATGTGACTGGACATGGCTTCTCTCTGGTCGCAATTCCGGACGGAAAACCGCTTCACACTTTTCCTGGAATTGCTCCTAGCGCGGCGCGGGTTTGAAGGTCGACGGCATGCCGGCACTGACCTTGCCGGGGAAGTTCGGCTTGCGCTTTTCGAGGAAGGCAGAGACGCCCTCGCGCACGTCGGGACCGGCGCCCAGTTCCACGCTGAGAGCACCATCGATGCTCATGACGGGGAACGGCGTCGGCTGGCCGGCGTACTGCCACAGCATGTGACGCGTGATGGCGGCGGAGATCGGTGCGGTGTTCTCGGCCATTTCGGTGGCGAGTTCGCGGGCGCGGGTCATGAGCTGATCGGCAGGGACCACCTCGGTGACGAGGCCGCCGGCGAGTGCTTCGTCGGCGCCGAAGACGCGGCCGGTGAGGCACCAGCGCAGCGCCTGAGAGAGGCCGACGAGGCGCGGCAGGAACCAGCCGCTGCCTGCCTCGGGCACGAGACCGCGGCGGGCGAAGACGAAGCCGAAGCGCGCCTCGGTCGACGCGATCTTGATGTCCATCGGCAGCGCGAGCGTGATGCCGACGCCGACCGCGGCGCCGTTGAAGGCGGCGATGGACGGCTTCTTGGAGTCGTAGATCGTTTGCACGAAGCCACTACCGGAGCGCCGCGGTTTCGCGGCTTTTTGTTGGCCTACCGCTCCGCTATTTGAGGCCCCTTGGAACATCGCTGTGTTGCCGGACTTGGTATCGAAGGCGCCCGCGCCGCCGGAAATATCGGCACCCGCGCAGAAGCCGCGGCCGGCACCCGTGACGATGATCACGCGGACGTCGTCGTCCTCGTTGGCGGCGATGAAAGCGTCCTCCAACTCGATGCCCATGATCGCGGTGTAGGCGTTGAGCTTGTCGGGACGGTTGAGCGTGATGGTCGCGATGCGATCCTTCACGTCATAGAGAATGGTTTCATAGGACATCGTTGCCTCCCGAGTGTTTGGCGAAACGATAGACCTTCGGCGCGCGAAGTGAAGATTTCCGCTGCGGCAGATTCACCGAAGCTGAAGTAAAAGATCCCTCTCTGCCACGTCGCAGTTTGGATCGATGCCCCGCGTGTCGACGGCAACCTGCAACCCCTTAAGCGCCCGCTTGATAGGGTAGAAGCTCTCGGCGATTTCTGTATGCGGTATCTCGATCACTTCGCCGCTGCGCAAATATAGGCTGAGCGTCGCGGACCAACCCTTGGCGTACCTACACCGAGCTTCCACCAGATCGACGTCTTGCCAGCGGACCTCGTGCATGTCCTGCCAAGGCCAAGAGCGCACCCAGATGTGCGATCGTGCGAGACAGAAGCTCGCGTTCGATATTGCAATGCCAAGCATGCCGGTTGCGAGGAAAACAACGGCGGCGGCAGAAACGGTCTTGCAACGCACTGGACCACTACCAAATGTTGCTTCGCCGCCAAGCAGGTGAAACAGCACCTTCCAACTTGCGAGGGCATGGAGCAGCAGAAGATCAAGTGCACCCACACAGAACAGCAAGACAAAATTCTGCAAGAACATCTGCTGGGCGCCTGCGAAAAACGATCCCAGTGGGCAGCGCCAGAACTGCAACGCGTGCACTAGCCACAATATCAGGTAGAGCAGTGGCAGCAGTGGCGCGATCACAACCAGCGTGCTGCGAAGTTTGTTGCTCAACCTTCACCCCCGGCGGCGCGCCCGTCACCACCTTTGCTATACGACGATTTCCCTTCCGCACCGAAGCGCAAGGGGCGTCGTCTGCCGCTGCGTCATACCGCTCGGCTGAAAACGACTCGACTTCCCCTGCGGGGCCTGATTTTTTGTCGGCCAGCCAAGCAACAATATGTCGAGGGAAGCGCCAATGACGGCCATCAATTCGGTTATGGATTTTTCGAAGGACGGGGACGTCGGCGTCCTGACGCTGAACTCGCCGCCGGTGAACGCGCTGAGCGCCAATGTGCGCGACGGCCTGCATGACGGCTTCAAGGCGGCGATCGCCGATCCGGACGTCAAGGCCATCGTGCTGGTCTGCGAAGGCCGCACCTTCATCGCGGGCGCGGACATCTCCGAGTTCGGCGGCGCGTCCAAGGGCGCCTCGCTGTTCGACGTGCAGAACATGATGGAAGGCTCGCCCAAGCCGGTGGTCGCGGCGATCCACGGCACGGCGCTGGGCGGCGGCCTGGAAGTGGCGCTGTGCGCGCACTATCGCGTGGCGGTGCCGAGCGCGCGCTGCGGCCTGCCGGAGGTGAACCTGGGCCTGCTGCCCGGCGCGGGCGGGACGCAGCGCCTGCCGCGCATCACCGGCGTCGAGAAGGCGCTGGAGATGATGACCAGCGGCAGTCATGTGCCGGCCAAGGAATGCCTGGCGATGGGCCTGGTGGACGAGATCGTGCCGGAGGGCGAACTGAAAGCCGGCGCCGTCGCTTTCGCTCGCAAGATCGTCGCGGAGAAGCGGCCGCTGGTGAAGGTGCGCGACAACGACACCAAGCTCCAGGCGGCGAAGGGGCATCCGGAAATCTTCGCGAATTTCCGCAAGGCGAATGCGCGCAAGTTCCGCGGCTTCAAGGCGCCGGAAGCGAACATCCAGTGCATCGAGGCGGCGGTGAACCAGCCCTTCGAGGAAGGCCTGAAGACCGAACGCAAGCTGTTCATGGACGTCATGATGGGGCCGCAATCGGCGGCGCAGCGCTACTATTTCTTCGCCGAGCGCCTTGCGAACAAGATTCCGGACGTGCCGGACACCACCGCGACGATCCCGATCAAGAAGGTCGGCATCATCGGCGCGGGAACGATGGGCGGCGGCATCGC
>Ga0070666_10000538_pt1 | contig 22861 bp, 18 predicted proteins | sample KBSS23metaG_FD_64677 | JGI IMG/M metagenome (GOLD analysis project Ga0070666, IMG submission 64677) | Switchgrass rhizosphere microbial communities from Kellogg Biological Station, Michigan, USA - KBS S2-3 metaG | ecosystem: Host-associated > Plants > Roots > Rhizosphere > Soil ... | reverse complement strand
CCCGCCGAGATCGCGGCCGTCGCCGGACACGCCGGGGCGCTCTTCGAGCGGGACGGCGGCTCGATCACGCATTCGCTCCTCGTCGAGACCCTCGGTCCGGACGGTTCGGTCGTGGGCCGCCACGAAGGGCGGGACTGGAAACCTGAAGACGTGCTCGCGGATCTCGAATTCCTGAGAAAATGACCCCGCCCCGCCGGACGGACCGGCGGCGCCAACCGGAGGAACCCGATGACCTCTCGACTCATCGCCACGGCCGTCATTCTCTCCTTCGCCGCGGGCGGAGCGCTCGCGCTCGCCGCCGACAAGGGGGGGCATCCCTCGAGCCTCTTTCTCCAGAAGTGCGCGAAGTGCCACGGCGAGGACGGAAAGGCGCAGACCGCGAAGGGAAAGAAGATGAAAGCACGCGACTTCACCGACGCCGATTTCCAGCAGCACAAGACCGACGCCCAGATCGTCGACGCGATCACGAACGGCACGGAGCACGACATGCCTCCGTTCGGCAAGGTGCTTTCGGCGGATCAGATCCAGTCGCTCGTCCCGGACGTGCGCGGGTTCGCGCGCTGACTCTCCCGGGGAAGCGGGCGCCGGCATGATCCGCGGCCGATTCGCGCCGACGCCTTCCGGCGCGCTGCACTTCGGCTCGGTCATGACGGCGCTCGCCTCGTGGCTCTTCGCCCGGAGCGCGGGCGGAGAGTGGATCATCCGCATCGAAGACCTGGATCTCCCGAGGGTGATCGAGGGTTGCGCCGAGGATCAGCTCCGCCTGCTCGCGCGCTGCGGCCTGGAAAGCGACGGCCCGGTGTTCCGCCAATCCGCGCGGACCGTCCTCTATGAGCGCCGCTTCGCCGCGCTCCGGGAGGCGGGCCGGGTCTATCCCTGCCGCTGCTCGCGCAAGGAGATCGCGACGTCGGCGTCCGCCCCGCACGGCGGCGGCGAGCTGCGCTATCCGGGAACGTGTCGCGACGAAAAGGTGGAATCCGGGGAGACGCTCGCCTGGCGGTTCCGGCTCGACGATGGAGACGTGTCTTTCACGGACGCGATCTTCGGCCGCCAGCGGCAGGACGTCCGGCGGGAGGTCGGAGATTTCGTGGTTCGCCGCGAGCAACCGGCCCGCGCGTACGCCTACCAGTTCGCCGTGGTCGTGGACGACGCCGAGCAGGAGATCAGCCAGGTGGTGCGCGGCGCGGATCTCCTCGATTCGACGCCGCGACAGATCGCCCTCGCCCGGGCGCTCGGCTTCCCCATCCCGTCGTACGCGCACGTGCCCGTGCTCGTGAGCTCCCAGGGCGAGAAGCTTTCCAAGCGCGCGGGAACGCGCCAGCTCGCCGAAGCGGACGGCCGGGGGCAGCTCGGCGACATCCTCGCGGCCCTCCTGACGACGCTCGGCCAGGCGCCGACGCTCGCCGAAGCGCTCGCCGGGTTCGATGCCGCCCGAATTCCGCGCCGCCGAGAGGTCTCCCTCTCTCCCCCTCCATCCGCCTGATCGAAGGCCCACCGTCGCCGGGCCTCCGCCGCGGCGCGTTCGCGCCGTGCCCGGATGGACGAAAGATCCCTACCGCTCGGCGAGTCGAAGGCTCACGGCAAGGGCGAGCGATGGCCGCCACCCACGCGGGCCGGGGAGGACGTCGCGGCCGGCGCGGCGGCCCGGCGGGGATGGAGAAACCCGGTCCAATGATCGACGAGCTCGGTGGCGTCGACCGATCCGAGTCCGCTTGCGAGGTCATAGCCCGCGCCGGCGGAGAATCCGGCCACGCCCGGCACCGAGTTGTTGCCCGTCACGACGTCGCGAAACGCGACCGGCCATCCCCGGGTCAACTGGGAACGCGCCATCGCGTAGAAGACGGGATTCGCGTTGCCCTGCCGCGCTCCCCCCTGCGACTGGACGACGAGCGCCATGAGGCTGGCGAACGCGACGGTCGAGGCGGAGGTTCCGCTGACGAGATAGACCGACGAGCTCGCCGGATCGTAGCGCTGGAAAACGACATAGCCGTCGTGCGAACCCGCGTTCAACGAGACGTCGGGCGTGTCGCGTTTTCCGTCGGCAGGAACGCCGGGAGCGGCCTGCCAGGAAGGTTTGGGGTAGATCGCGCTCGGTCCGCCTCCCGCCGCGAGGAGGTCCGACCCGCCGGAAACGCTTCCGCTCTCGTTCCACACGGTCTCCGGAACGGGAGAAATCAGCGACTCTCCCGTCGCGGGATCCTCCGCGGCGGACCAGTACAGCCCGGGGTTCGCGAGGTCGTTCAGTTGCGTTCCTCCGACGCAGACGTTGAACGGAGTCGAGCAGAGTCCCGAGACGGCAGCGACCGTTCCCGCCGCCGAGGAGGCATCGTCGCACTCGGCCGCGCCGCTGTCGCCCGAAGGGGTGAACACGGTGATTCCCTGCGCCGCCGCCTGCTGCCAGAGCCCGTTGTAGAAGGCGTTGTACGACTCGAGATCCCGCTCGCACGCGCCGAAGCTCGAGGAGAGGATCGCGCCGACGTTGTTGTCGACGGCGTATTGCGCCGAGAGGTCCGCGGCGTCGGAGGCCGCGGTGGATTTCGAGATCACGAACCGGACGGTCGCGTTCGGGGCGACCGCGCCGGCCCACTCGACGTCGAGATCGGCTTCGCTCTCTTCTCCCGTCCCGTCGGCGCTCCCGTCATCGCCGAGATTGCCGGGGTCGGGGCCGTTGTGGATGAACACCGGATCTTTCACCGGTAGGCCGAAGAACGAACGGAACTGGCGGACGTCGGAGAGCTGGATGTCGGTCCGGCCCACGACGGCGATCGAAACGCCGGACCCGTCGATCCCCTCCGCATAGAGCGGCTTCACGTGGTACTGCACGCTGAAGTCCGCCGGGCCCAGACCGTGGTCTCCCCCCGCGAAGTTCACCATGGGTCGGGGAAAGGCGCTCGTCCGCCGCCGGGTCGATCGCGCCCGCGAACGGGGAAAATCGTGGAGTGAGAGCACGCCGCGGACATACGGCAGGAGGGCGCGGGGAAGCGAAGGGTCGGCCACGTTCGAATGTCGCACCGCACCGGTGTCGACGGCGACGAATTCGTGGATCGGCGTTCGGAACGCCTCTTCCACCTGCCCCGCCGTCCCGGAGAAATGGATCCACTGTCTCCCCGCCGCGATCCCGTCCACCGCGAAGCCATGCCCCTGCAGCCAGTCGAAGACCACCGCCACCGTCTCGTCCGACGCGCCGAACCTTCGCCCGAAATCCGCGGGGCTCAGCCAGCGATGGAAATCCGCGGATCGTGGATCGTGCTGCGCTTCGAGCAGGTTCGCGAGCTCCCCGTCGGCCCCTCCGCGAAGGCGGAGCGATAGAGTCATCCGCTCCATCGGCAGGTCGGCCGGGACCGCGCCGACGTCGCGGGCGCGCCGAATCTCCGCGGGCACGCCGCCGGACAACACGACGCGATCCGAATCGTCGATGGAGTGCCGAAGGAGGCCGATGCTTCCCCGCGATGTTTCAGCGCTGGCCGCGGACGCCATGCAGACCATCACCAGCGCACCGAGGCCTCGAAAAGGATGTGTCACGTAATGGTTAACGCGATATCGCGCCGCCCATTCCTTCCCTTCGCCTGAATCGCAGATCCGGCGGCGAAAACGGCGGAGATCCCGCCCGAGAGAGGAATGATTCACGATCTCCGCTCGGGCGATCTTCCGGATTTCCGTCGCGCGGCGTCAGCGGGCCAGGGCGGCCGGCACGATCTCGTAGACCGCCTCGATCTGCACCCTCTCCGAGAGCTCGCCGGCCTCGATCGGGGGAGCGGCCTCCATCGTCATCGTCCGCGCGACCATCGGTCGGGGGGAGAAACCGCCCGATCCTTCCGTGATCGAGAGGATCGGGCCGACCGCGACGCCGCTCGCCCGCGCCAGGGCTTCCGCCCGGGAGCGCGAATCGGCGACGGCTCGCTCGCGTGCCTTCGCGCGAAGCGGGGCGGGATCCTCGATCGTGAAGCGGATTCCCGAGACCGTATTGGCCCCCGCGGAGAGCGCGGCGTCCAGGATCTCGCTCGCTCTCGCGATTTCCCGGATCGTGACCCGGACGGTGTTGCGGACGTGATAACTCCCCGCGGGGCGCGGGGTCGCCCCCTCCGGGCGCGGAGAGTTCGGGTCCGCTTCGAAGAAGACCGCGAATTCTTCCGTTCGCATGTCCCGATCCGCCACGCGCGCGCGACGAACCGCGTCGACGACCGCTTTCATGCGCGCGTTCGCTTCGTTCACCGCAGGCCCGGCTTTCGGCGCCGACACCTCGACGCCGAGCGTGGTGATTGCGACGTCGGGCGCGCCCGTCGCTTCACCCTCTCCCGCCACGGTGATCGTGCGGAGCCGGGGCGCGGTTGGCGCCTCGGAGGCCGCCGTGGCGGCGGCCGCGAGCGCGAACGCCGCGGCGAAGGAGAGGAGGCGCGCGGAGATCCGTTCCCGGCAGCGCATCAGGCGTCGAATCGCTTTCGCGCGCCCATCCACACGAGAACGTCCCGTTCGGCCAGAATCGTTCGCGGATCGCCCGGCTGCCGGTGTTCGCGGAGGTCGCCGGAGTCGACCGCGCCCTGCAACGCATGGGGATCGATGCCGTGCCGGGCGGCGATCTCCTCGAGAGGGGCGAGCCGGGTGCGCACGGTGGTGTGGTCGTCGGTCATCTCGCGAAAGATCTTCTCACAGCCCGGGAACGGCGCCCGCGCGGCCGACGATCCGCCGCACGGTTTCGAACGAGACGTTTCTCCCGGTGACGACGATCGCGATGGGCCCGTCGAAAGCACCCCCCCTACCGGAAAGGGCGGCCGCGACGCCGGCGGCCGCGGACGGCTCGACCAGATAGCGATGCCGGGCGAGCATCCAGGCGACGGCATCCTCGATTTCTTCTTCGGTGAGGAGCGCCACGCGATCGATCCGCTCGCGCAGGATCTCGAAAGGGAGGCGCCCCAGGCCTCCTTCGATTCCCCCTGCCGAAGTCTCCACGGCCGGGAGGCGCGTGATCGCGCGCCCCTTCTCGAGAGAGAGAGCGAGCCCCGGGGAAGCCGCGAGCTGGCAACCCACGATCACCGCGGAAGGATCCCGCTCCCGCGCCACGAAGGCGATTCCGGAAGCCAGCCCTCCTCCCCCCACGGGCATGGCGAAGCCCCGAACCTCCGGCCAGTCCTCCACGATCTCCCGCGCGATCGTCCCGCCGCTGGCGGCCATGACGTCCGAATCGTCGAATGCGGAGAGGAAGCGCTTCCCTTCTTCCGCCGCGACGCCGATCGCCCAGTCTTCCGTTTCGTCGTATCCGGAAAATTCCGAAATCCGCACTTCGGCGCCCCGCGCCCGGATCGCGTCGAGCTTCGCCGGGTCGATCGACCGCGGCACGCAGATCGTCGCGGCGACGCCGGCCTGGCGCGCGGCCTCGGCGACCGCCGTGCCGTGGTTTCCCGCCGAACAAGTCACGACCCCGCGTCGGCGATCGGCGCCCGCGAGCCTTTCGATCTGGAAATACGCGCCGCGGATCTTGAACGAGCCCGTCTTCTGGAGGCACTCGAGCTTCAGGCGCACGGGAACCCCGAGGATCTCCGAGAGCCCGGGCGAGTCTTCGAGCGGCGTGCGGAGGACCCGGCCGCGGAACGACTCCCGGGCAGCGTCGATCAGCGAGAGAGTGAGAGCGCCGACGGCTACTTCCCCGGGGCGGCCGGGGGCGGCAAGGGATCGGGCTGCGGATTCCGGATCGGGGGGATCGACCGGAGATAGGCGTAGACCGCCTTCAGATCGTCGTCCGTCAGATTCCGGTACGCGTCCCAGGGCATCGGAGGGAGGATCGGCCGGGAAACTCCCATGTGCCGGCCGGTCCGAAGCGCCTTCACGAAAGTCGCTTCCGACCAGCTGCCGATGCCCGTGTTCTGATCCGGCGTCAGGTTCTTGCTGAAGCTCACGCCCCACGGTCCCGCCCAGGCCGTTTGCTGGCCGGTCGTCTGGGCGATCCACGGACCGCTCGCCGGCGGCGGCGCGGGCAGTTTTTCGTCCACGTAGCCGGCGAGCAGCCTGCTCGCGTCCGGCTCCGGCCCGTTCGCTCCCATCTTCTTCGGGGTGTGGCAGTCTCCGCACGCGAGGACCGAGACGAGGTACCGGCCCCGCTCCACCGGGGCGCCGGCCGAGACCGATGCCCGCGGGGGAACAGGCGTTGCGCGGGGGACGGCGCGGACCGCCGCCGCTCCGACGCCGAGGGCCGCGATGACGATGAGACTCGATCCCTTCATTTCGCCTCCTGCGGGCCGGGCCGACATCGCCCGCCTCGACCCGCGGCGGATCTTCTCACCGTCCGGCCGGACGATCAACGGGGCCGCGGTAGATCTTCCCGCCCTTCATCACGAAGCGCACGCGGCGAAGCGCTGAAATGTCGCGCCCCGGGTCGCCGTCGACGGCGATGATGTCGGCGCGATAACCGGGAGCAATGGCGCCGATCTCCCTGCCGAGCCCCAGCGACTCCGCCGCGCCGGACGTGGCGTCCTTGATCGCGCGCCACGGCGGCTCGCCCGCGTCGCTGACGCGGCAGATCAGATCCTCCGCGTTTCGGCCGTGCGCTCCGGCGACGGCGTCGGTGCCGAAAGCGAGCTTCAGCCCGGGGACGGACAGCGCGAGCCGGAGCGCCGAGACCGCGAGCGGCACGGCTCTTTCCATCGCCGCGAACCCCGCTTCCGTGTAGTTCTCGATCCCGAGATATTTCGGCTTGTTCTCCAGGTAGTTTCGAAAGATCAGGGCGCACTGCGGATCGAAGACGGTTCCCCGTTCCGCCATCAGCGAGAGCACTTCCCGGGTCGCGAAGATCCCGTGCTCGATCTGCGTGCAGCCGGCGACGGCCGCGCGACGCATGCTTTCGGCGCTGTGCGCGTGCACGAGCGTCCGCAGCCCGAGCGACCGGGCCTCCCCGCACGCGGCCTCGAGCTGGTCGGCCGTGAGCGTCGGCGCACCCCCTTCCCGGATGCTCTTCGACGCGAAGATCTTGATCACGTCCGCGCCCGCCGCCTTCCTCTCGCGGACCGCTTCGCGCAGCTTGTCGGGGGCTCCGATCGATTCGTCGAGCGGCTCGAGCGAGGTGAGGATGCGCGGCCCCGGCAGATCGCCCCGGGCGATCGCGTCCCGGAGCTCGGCGTCCTCGGGAGACCCGACGCTCTGGATGGTCGTGAATCCCGCCGAAAGGGTCGCCGCCGCGTTTCCCGCGCCCGCCAGCGCCGAGACGGCGGCGGAATCGCCGTCCTTCTCCGTATGGAGCCTGCCCTTCCGATTGAAGTACCAGCCGATGTGGGTGTGGACGTCGATCAAGCCGGGGAGGAGAGTTTCTCCCGGAAGGTCGACGACGCGGGCGCCGGGATGCGTCGCCGCGATCCGATCGGCGGGGCCCGCCGCCACGATGCGATCGCCGTCCACGGCGACCGCCTGCCCGGTCACGGCCTTTTCTCCCTTCCCGTCGAACACCGCTCCCGCTCTCAGGATGATCGTCGTGCCATGCGCGGCGACCGCCGCGAGCAGAACCACCGCGGCGGCGACCCGTCGGAGTCTTTCCTTCATGCCTCCCCCCCTATCGGCGATTCTAGTGTCCCGACGTCGAAAATCGGCCGGATCCCCGCCGGAGCCGCCCGCCGCAAAACGAAAGGCGCCCTTTCGGGCGCCCGTGACCCGCGTCGGGTCGGGGGAAGCCGGGATACCGGCGTCGATCAGAAGCGGACCAGTGTTCCGCTTTGGAGGGTGACCCAGAAATTCAGACCGTCGCTGCAGGCAGAAGTCGGGAAGGAATCGACGCCCGTCGAAGACGTGCCGATCGCCTTGAGATTCGCCGCCTTCCAGACCGAGACGCTGTCGCCGGCGAAGTTCGTGATCAGGATCCGGCGTCCGTCGAAGGAAGCGGCCTCGGGCCCGGCCAGTCCGTTGCCCGTCAGGTCGGGCAGCTGCACTCCGGTCGCGGCGCGCACGACCGACACCGCGTTGTCCGAGAACCGCGGGACGAAGATGTTGGTGCCGTCGAAGACGGGATACATCGGGGTGGCTCCGACCGCGACCGTCCGGACGATCGCGCCGTTCGAATCGAGCTCGAAGAGCTTGCCGGCTTTGAAATCGGTGACCCAGATGTTGCTGCCGTCGTAGATCCCGCCCGTCAGAGCCTGAAATCCCGTCGTTACCGTCGTGAGATGCCACGGCAGCGACGCCTGCGGGGTGACGAACGAAACACCTGGATATCCGATGATCCACAGCCGGGTGCCGTCGAACACGATGCTCGTCGGGCCGGAGAGGATCGGAGCGGAAGTCGTGACGACCGTCACCGGGCCCGCGACGCCCTGGGGATCGATCTCGTACAGAGCGGAGGTGTTGGAGATGATGAAAATCTTGCCCATGGCGACCGCCATCGAGAACGCGCCGGAGGCGCCGGTCCAGGTCTCCAGGAGACGGCCGGTGCTTCCTTCGACTTTCAGGACGCGTCCGCCCGCGCTGTCGGCGACCCAGACGTTGGTGCCGTCCGAGACGGCGTTCATCAGCGTTCCGCCGAGAGTCGTGGTGGCCATCTGAAGGATGCCCCGGGGCGTGGCCCACTGATTCAGCGGCGCGTTCCGGCTCTCCCGAACGATCGACTGGTCGAGCGTTCGCGTCACGAACGTCGCCATCTGGCTGCGGGAGACGCCGAGCGCCGGCCCGAAGGTGGTCGGCGACGTCCCGGTCGTGATCCCGGTCGCGTAGGCCTCGGTGATGGCCGGTACGGCATTGGGACAGGAGCTCAGATCCGTGAAGGGAAGGGACGCCGGAGCCTGAGCCATCGCGAGGGAGACCGGTGAGAGAAACGTGACGGCGAGCGCGACCGCCCGCCAGGGAGAGGGTTGGTGATTCTTGACGATGCCTTGCATGGTTACCCCACTTTCATAAAGGGGACATCGCAAGCCTCGCGCCGCCAGGAGCGCGCTCGGCTCGCGCTCCTAACTCGTCCCCCTGGAGGGGGAAGTCCCATTCGACGCGGGAACGCCGGGGGGCGATTCCCGAATCGGGACCCGCCGTCTAGAACGGGGAGGGACATCGGGGGAAGGCTCCGTTCGAAAGCGGAGTCGGCGCGTCCTGCCCGGCCGGGCCGGGAGCGCGAAAGGCGTTTCGAGCGATCTGGAGGATTCGAGCGATCACCCGTGACCACCGGCGAGGTATTTCGGATTTCGCGCGAAGGCGCGCCACGCCGGGTACGGCGGAGATTCTGCCGTTCCGTTCGAGGACTTCCCGGAGAGGCCCGGGAACCGTCGAGTTGCCCTCGCCGAGCCGAGGCCCGGGGGCGGCCTTCAGCCGCCGATCATGGCTTCGAAGAAACGTTCCGGCTCGAGCGACGATTTGACGATGATGTTGCTCATCCCCGCGGCGATGGCCCGGCGGCCGATCTCCTCGTGGAGCGGGCCGGCGAGCAGGATCACGGGAACGCTATCGGCGTCGGGCAGGCCGTCCGCGGCCTCGCTCAGCGCGCACGCGTAGTCGACGATCAGCACGTCGTACGGAGAGATCCGGATGCGCGCGCCGGCGTCTCGAATCGACGGGGCGAGATCGACGGAGGTGCTCTCGGCGCCGAATGCCCGCAGAAAGCACTCGCGGACCGTCTCGGCTTCGCCCCGATCCTGATCGACGACGAGCGCGCGCACAGACGACGAGAAAAACGGCCCGGGATGAATTCCCATCAGGCCTCCAGGGGGACGCGCCACCGGGGCGCGGTGCTCGCCCGCGGTCCGTCCGAGTCCACCAGGGCGGATATGGAGAGCGGCTTCGAGAAGAGATAGCCCTGGATCAGATCGATCTTGAATTCCGTGAGTGCGGCAAGCTCCTCGGAACGCTCAACCCCCTCCGCGATCGCCTGCGCCCCGAACCGCGCCGCGAGCTCGGCGATCGACTGGATGATGGCGAGGCGACGAGGATCGCTCTCGCAGCGGGAAACGAAGAAACGGTCGATCTTCAGAAAATCGGGATTCACATCGAGGACCATCTTGTAGTTCGACTGCCCCAGGCCGACGTCGTCGAGGGCGATCCGGACGCCGAGGTCCCGGAGGCCTTCGAGTCCCTGGAGAAGCTTTTTCTCGTCGAGCCCCGGAAGGTGCTCGACGATCTCGACGACCAGTCTCGAGGGCCCGATGCCCGTCTCTTCCGCCAACCCGGCGAGAAAATCCGAGAACGCCGGATCGGTGGCGATCGTGGCGGCATGGACGTTGACGGAGAAGTCGGGAGAGCCCGGAATCCGCGCTCCCTGGCCGAGCGCCGCGGCGAGGCAGGCGCGATCGACCACCGCTTCCATGCGTTTCAAACGGACGTAGGCGAAAAGCACGTCGGCCGCGTGGAGGTTCGTCCCCTCGGGACCGCGCGTCAGGCATTCGTAGGAATGCACCGAGGGGCCGATCCCGCTCGTCCGCACGATCGGCTGAAAGAGAGGGGTCAGCGCTCCGGGCTCCAGGATGCGCTCGCTCAGGATCTTTCCGCTCACGTCCGAACCTCGAGGAGCGACTCGGCGACCCGGCAGAGCTCGGGAAGGGGCATCGGCTTGTGCAGGAAGGCGTCCACACCGCGGCGCTTGGCTTCCGCCTCCACCTCGAAGCTCCCGAACCCGGTCAGGATGATGACGCGCGTGTCGGGCCAGCGCTGCCGAAGGAACCCGATGATCTCGAGTCCCTCCGTTCCGCCGAATCCCGTCAGACGCAGGTCGCTGATCACGAGATCGTACCGGCGCGTGGCGAGAAGGGCTTCCGCCTCTTCCCACTCGGCGGCGCTCTCGACCTCGTAGCCTTTCATCGAGAAGTAGTCCTCGAGAGCGAATCGGATGAATTCCTCGTCCTCGACCATGAGAATGCTTTTTCGCGCCGTCATACCCGATCCAAAGAGCAGACCGGGCGCCATGAAGAGGGGACGCCGCTCCTCCTCTCAAACATCACGGGAATAATGGTTTGTCGTTCTTTCCCCGACGCGGCCGACGCGCGGCTCCGAAAATTCGGATCGCAAGTCTAGACTCTGGAGACCACGATGCCGTGCCTCCGGATCTTCTCGTAGAGGGAGCTCTTCGGGATCGCGAGGCGCTCGGCCGCACGCTCCACGTGACCGTTTTCGGCTTCCAGCACTCTCCGGACATGCAGGATTTCGGCCTCCTTCAACGTCAGGTCGAGCCCGGCCTCGGCGCCGGGAGAAGCCGTGGCGCCGTCGAATCGAAGGTCCCGGGCGTTCAGGACCGAGCCGTCCACGAAGAGCACGGCCCGCTCGAGGACGTTGCGCAACTCGCGGATGTTGCCCGGCCACGGGTAGCGGACGAACACGCGCTCGGCGTCCGGGGCCATCGAGATCCCTCCCCGCTCCGCCGTTGCCGGAAACGAGGCCAGGAAATGACGGACGAGGAACGGAATGTCCTCCGGGCGTTCGCGCAGAGGCGGGACGGAGAGGGGAATGGTGCTGATCCGGAAGTAGAGATCGCTGCGGAAGGAGCCCTCGCGGACGCGGGCCAGGAGGTCGTGGTGCGTCGCCGCGATGAGGTGGACGTCCACGCGCCGGTCCCGGACCTCGCCGAGGCGCCGAAATTGCTGCTCTTCGAGGACCTTGAGGAGCTTCGGCTGCACCTGGGGATCGACGTCGCCGATCTCGTCGAGAAAGAGCGTTCCGCGGTGGGCGACCTCGAAAAGACCGGGCTTGGCCGAAATCGCGCCCGTGAACGCCCCCTTCTCGTGCCCGAAGAGCTCCGACTCGAGGAACTCGCGGGAAAGCCCCGCGCAATTGAGATCGACGAAGCTCTCGTCGGCGCGCGGCCCGTTTCGATGCAGCCAGTGGGCGAGCACCCCCTTGCCGGACCCGGTCTCTCCCTGGATCAGAATCGGGCTTTCGGTCGTGAGGGTGCGGCGAGCGGACGCCGCCAGGGCGCGGATCGCCGCGCTCTCGCCGAGGAAGGGATCGATTTCATCCCTCTCGTTGCGCGACTTCCGTGCGGTCTCCTTCCGAAGGACTCGCCGGTTTTCGAGCGCACGCTCGAGAACGACGAGGAGCGCCGGCAACTCGACCGGCTTCGTCAGGAACTGCTCGGCGCCCCGCTGGATGGCCCGCACGGCGAGGTCGATCGAGGCGTGGGCCGTCAGCACGATCGCGGGAACGAGAGGATCGAGAGCCTTGATCCTCGGCAGGAGGTCGAGGGCGTCCCCGTCGGGAAGACGAAAATCGAGGATCGCGGCGTCGGGCCGGGAGTTCCGGAAGACCTTTTCGGCTTCGGCCACGGTCCCGGCCTCGTCCACGTCGTAGCCGGAAAGCTCGAGAAATTCTCGCACCGCGGCGCGAATCCCCGCTTCGTCGTCGACGAGCAGAATGCGCGATTTGAAGGTCACGGGAGTCCTCCTTCGGCGGGGATGGTCTTCGTCTTCGCGGAAGGAAGCGTCATCCGCATGCGGGCGCCTCCTTCCGCGCGGTTTTCGGGCGCGATTTCCCCTCCCTGTTCGGTGACGAGACGACGCACGATCGCGAGGCCGAGCCCCGTGCCGCCCTGGCGTCGAGTGAAGAAGGGCTCGAAGAGACGAGGCATGTCTTCCGGGCGAAAGCCCGGCCCCGAATCTTCGACGGCGCAGACGAGGGTGTCCTCCTCCGCACCGATCCCGACGCGAATCCGGACCGTGCTGCCGCTCGGGGCGTGCTGAATCGCGTTTTCGATCAGATTGACGAAGACCTGAACCATGCGGGTTCGATCGATGCGCGCCAGAGGCAGGTCGGGCGCGACCTCGGATTCCACGCGAACCTTGCCCTGGGCCGCTCTTTCGCCGCAGCTGCGGAGGGCCTCGGCCACCACCCCTTCGATAGGCACGTCGCGAATGTCGTAAACCGATGGCTTGCCGAGATCGAGGAGGCCGTGCATGAGCTCGTTCATGCGGTCGAGCTGGCTGCGCAGGGCGGTGGCATAACGGGTGTGCTCTTCCCGTCCCCGGAACCGGAGATCGAACGCGTCGAGCGTCGCCGAGATGGCGAAGAGGGGGTTTCTGACCTCGTGCGCCACGCCCGCGACGAGCGTCCCCATCGCGGCCATCGACTCCGATCGGAGCACCGACTCCTGGAGCTCGACGAGCGTCGTGATGTCCCGGGCGACGACGATGAACAGCACGTCTCCCCGGGTCGAGTTTTCGAAGGAAGTGACGGAAACCTCCCAGGTCCGATCGGTCGCGGCGTCGCGGCAGATGGTCGTTCGATTCCCGTCGCGGCCCATCTCCGCGATGATCCCTTCCGTGCGCCGCCACGGCTCTCCGGCTCCGACGGCCGAGAGCGGTTTCCCGAGCAGGTCGAGATACGTCCGACCCGAATGCTCCACGATCGCACGGTTCAACCGACGAACGATGCCCTGCGCGTCGACGATCAGGACGGGCGTCGCGATCGCGTCGAACGTGTCGCGCCACTGGCGGGCGGTCTCGAGCACGGCGGTCTGGAGCTTCGACTGCTGTTCCTCGACCCTCTTGCGATCGGAGATGTCGATCACGAACCCTTCCATGCGGTCGACTTCGCCGCGGTCGTCGCGGAACATCTGCGCCCGGAGTTGAACCCAGACCTTGGACCCGTCCCGCCGGCGCAAATGGAGCTCCATGTTCTCGGCGCTTTCGCCCCGGCTCATGCGTTCGAGCGTGCGGGCCCTCTCCTCCGGGGAGTCGTAGAGATCGAGCACCGTCCCCTCCCGCCTCATCTCGGCGGCCGAGGGCCAGCCGAAGATGCGGGCGAAGGATTCGTTGCAGGTGATGATCCGACCGTCGATGGTGGACTGGTAGATCCCGATCGGGGCGAGGTCGATGATCATCCGATATTTTTCCTCCGAGGCGGAAAGCGCGGCCTCCGCCCGCAGACGTTCCGTCACGTCCCGGGCGAGGGCCATCCGTCTCCGGACGCCCGGACCCGGCAGATCCACGGCCGAGACTTCCGCGTAGAGGATCGATCCGTCGCGCCGCCAGTGACGGGACGGCAGGAAAGTCTGCGGCGTCGGGGCCGACACCGCGACCTGCTGGGCGAGCGCCGGACGGTCCTCCGGCGGACGGATTTCCGCCAGGCTCATGGAGAGGAATTCGGCCCGCGAGAAGCCGTAGTGGAGGATCGCCGCCATGTTGACGTCCGTGAACCGCAGGGTGTCGATCTCGTAGATCCACATCGGGAGCGGGTTGCGCTCGAAGAGAAAGCGATAGCGCTCCTCCGACTCCCGGAGCGCGTCTTCGACTTCGCGCCGCGCCGAAATATCGACGACGCAGCCCTCGAGGAAGACGCCCTCGTGCTCACTTTCGACCAGGGACACGCTCTCGATGACCCACGCGCGGGAACCGTCCTTGCGCCGCAGACAGAATTCGCGGTCGGTCGCCTGGTGCGCTTCCGCGAGCCGTTCGACGAGCGTCGCGCGATCGGTTTCATAGAAATAGACCTCGTTGGCGTCTTTTCCGCGCAGCTCTTCGACGGTGTAGCCGAGGATTTCGGCATAGGCCCAGTTGCAGTCGAGGATTTTCCCGGCGATGGCGGCGCGGTAAACGCCCGCGAGGTTCCTCTCGAAGAGAAGACGATAACGCTCTTCGGAACGGCGAAGCGCCGATTCCGACGCGTTCCTCTCCGTGACGTCTCGCATCACCCCGACGGCGAACTCGTTCTCCGCCTTGTCGCGATACACGGTTTCGCGGATGACGACGGAGCGCTCGCGCCCCTCGGCGTCCGTGATCGTCTCCTCTTTCTCCCGCACGGCGGGAATTCCGGTATCCGGATTCGCCGTCTCCTCCGGGGCGACGCGGCGGGGAAGCACCTGGGAGGCCGGCTGGCCGATCAAGGCTTCCCGCGGGCGCCCGATCTGGGCGCAGAAGGCATCGTTTAAGAGCGTCCAGCGGTGTTCCCGATCCTGCACGAAGATCGGATCGGCGACGGCGTTGATGACGGCGTCGAGGCGCACCGCCGCGTCCCGCAACGATTCCTCCGCGCGGAGACGTTCGGAGATGTCCTGGATGATGACGTAGCTGCCGACGAGAGTCGCTCCCTCGAAGATGGGAACGCCGCGAATCTCGACCGGGACGGCGACGCCGTCCTTTCTTCGCCGCGCCCGCGTCTCCTGGATGAACTCTCCCGCGATCAGGCGGGTCATCAGACCCTCCGCGTCGGCATGCTCTTCTTCCGGCGCGAGCAGAAGATCGATGCGCCGCCCCGCAACCTCACCCTCGGAATATCCGAAGAGCCGCTCGAAGGCGGGGTTCACCGAGAGAACCCGGCGTTCGGGGTCGAAGAAGACGATCGCGAGAGGATTTTTCGAGAGGAGCGATTCGAGGGCGCGGGTGCGTTCCTGGAGCTCGCGCCGGGCGACGCGCTCCGCCGTGACGTCCGAGACGAACGCCTCGAAGACTTCCGCTCCTCCCGATGGTCCGACGATGTGCCGGGCCGTCAGGTGCATCCACGCTTCCGTCCCATCCTGGCGCCGGGCCTGGAGGTCGAATTCGGCGCGATCCCGGCCGGCGTTCTCCGCGATCCGGAGCTCCCGCTCGGAGGGGCTCGCATACAGCTGCTGCGCGGTGGCGAGGGAGAGCAGGGCATCGACCGACTCGTAGCCGAGCATCCGCGCGAAGGCGAGATTCGCGGCGAGGAACCGGCCGTCGCGGGAAGAGCGATAGAAGCCCATGGGCGAATGGTCGATCACCTCCCGGTATCGCTCTTCCGAGACCGCGAGAGCCGCGGCCGCCGCGCGCGCGTCGGTGACGTCGCGGGAAATTCCCGCCGTGCCGAGCGTCCGGCCGGCCGAATCCTTCAGCGGAACCACGACGAGCTCCCGGATCCCGGTGCTCCCGTCCGGGCGCCGGAAGGGCCTCTCCCCCTGCCAGGACTTCCCCTCCAGGGCGCCCCGCGCCACGGCGACGCTCCTCTCCTGCTCCTGCATGGTCGGCGCGACGATGGTCAAGTTCGCGCCGATGGCCTGGTCGCGGAGGATTCCGTACATCCTTTCGGCCGCGCGGTTCCAGTCGGTGATCGTTCCTTCGCGATCGACGATCATGACCGCGTCATGCATGTTCTCGAAGATCAGGGCCTGGTGCTGGAGGCGCGCTTCGGCGCTCCGTTGCTCCGTGCGATCGACGTGCATGACGACGGCGCCCCGCACTTTTCCGCCGGTGACGGGGGTCACGGTCACCCGGAACCATCGGCGGCGATCGGGGGCGTCGCATTCGTAGTCCTTCGTGAAGCGCTCCGATTCGCCGCGCAGGACCGCCCGGATTCCTTCGGCCACGTCCTCGCCTTCCGCGCCGCGCATCGGGCCCTCGCGCCCGCATGCCGAGAGATAGTTGGTCCCGGGTCCCACCCGGGAGGGTTCCCCGCCGTTTTCCAGGGCGAAACGATTCCACTCCTCGTTGACCTCGAGGATCGTTCCCTGCTCGTCCACGAGGGCAACTTGCGCGGGGAGCGCGTCGAGAATCGCGGCCTGCCGGCGGGAGAACGTCGCGGCCGCCCCCTCCGCCCGCAGGCGTTCCGTGGCGTCGATCGCCATGCCGTCGACCTGGAACCCTTCCTCGACCGGAAGGAGGCGGTTCTGGTAATGCCAGACGCGGGTCTCCCCGGAGCGCGCGACGAGGGCCATGTATCCCGTGGCCGCGCCCTCCGCCCGGATGCGCGCCAGATATGCATCGAATTCCGGGCGGCGGCCGGGAGCGAGGATGTCGCGAATGCCGACGCCCACGAGCTCGGCAGGGTCGAAACCCAGGGCCGATGCGGCCGAGTCGCTGACTTCGAGGAGAACTCCCGAGAGGTCGTGCCGGCACGTCATCACACCGGCGTGACGGACGACCGCTCGCAGCTCGGATTCGGCCCGCTGCAACGCTTCTTCCGACTCCTGCCTCGACCGGTCGGGCCGATTGCGGGCGGCGGCATGCCGGATGGACGAGACGAGAGCGCGCGACGACACCTCATCGACGGAGAGTTGATCGACGATTCCCGGCGGAAACGCGGACGCATCGGCGCTCTCGCCGATGAGCACCACGGGAACGCGGGGGGGGCCGTTCAACGCCGCCCAGACGTCGGGAGTCCGGCTACCGTCCATCCGTGCATCCACGATCATGACGTCGGGGCGCTCTGCCTTCAGGCCATCGAGGACGGCGGCCACGTTCGAGGTCCCGGTCACCTGGAAAGCCGCGGTCAGGGTCGAATCGGCGAGGTCCTCTCGAATCCGGCCGAGTAGAACCGGATCCGCCGACACGACGACGATGCGGATCGAGCGAGGCGCTGTCGGGGGGCCCGGGTCGGGCCCGGCGCGGCGCTCCCGGGAGGTCAAGGCGCGTCTCGCGACGGGGCCGCGTCAGTCGCGGCTCGCCTCTTTCTCATTCAAGTTCCGAGAACGTCTCTCAGGATGTCGCCGTCGCGCAGGTCGCCGACGATGCGGACTTCCGGCTTCGGCCAGAGACGCACGAGCGTGGGGGTGACGATCACGTGATCGCGAGCGGCGCGTTCGGCGTTCTGGAAGACGTCGATCAGCTCGAGATCGGCCTGCTGGCCCTGGTTCGTCAGATGCGTGCGGAGATTGGCGATCGCGCGGACCGAGTTCGGCGCGGTCTGGGCGACGTACAGGACGAGGCGGATCGGAGATTTCGCGGGCATCTTCATCGCGGAGACCTGCCGCCGTGCCGGCGGGACGAAAAGCCCGCGAGGCGTCGCTGCGAGATCGCGGCGGCCCTCTTGGCGGGAGAGCTCCGGTCCTGGGACTGCGCGCTCTCGAGCTCGTGCAGCCGGAAGCGCTGCGCCGCGATCTCGCGATCGAGGGCGGCGATACGCTCTTCGCCGGCGCGCCGCGCTTCGGTCCGTTCCTGCTCGTGGCGCGCCTCTTCGGCCTCCTGCTCGCGCTCCTTCTCCCAGCGAAGGGTGCCCATCAGGACGGAGCCTCCCGCGGCGTACACGTCGGCCAGCTCGACGCCGCGCCGGGAGAGGAGCACTTCCCGCACCTGGTTGGAATGCCGCGTTCCGCGCGATTTGACGATCGTGAGCGCGCGGTTCCGCTCCCCGTTCTGGACGACGTAGCTCAGATGGATCCACGTGTCGGCGAGCGTCGAGGTGCCGCTCGCCGTCGCTTCCGCCAGGGGTCCCCCGCTCTCGAGGAGCGCCGTGATCACGAGGGTGATCCCCGCGCGTTTGCAGATGTCGAGCAGGCGGACTGTCGCCTCGGACGCGAGATCGGGTCCGCCGGCATGGGAGAGCGCGGAGAAGGGATCGACGACGAGGTGACGCGCGCGGTGCAGCCGGAGCAGGCGCTGGATCTCCAGCACCTCGTCGTGGGCACTCTGGCTCCGAACGGGTACCGATCGCATTCTCAAGAGGCCGGACCGGCGGTGCGGTTCGAGGTGGATGCCGACGGAGTCGAGGTTGCGGATGATCTGGTCCGACGATTCGTCGAAGCTGGTGAGGAGGGTCCGTTCGCCGCGCGCGCAGGCGGCCGCGGCGAACGCGCCGGAAAGGGTCGTCTTGGCGGTGCCGGGAGCCCCGGAGATCAGCGTGCACGAGCCGCGGTAATAGCCTCCGTCCAGCATTTCGTCGAGATCGGGCACGCCGCTCGAGACTCGCCCGAGGAACACGCGGTGCTTCATCTCGGTTTTCGCCGCCATCCGAACCGTCACGCCCGTCGAATCGATGATCATCGGCGCCACGCCCGGGAAATGCGCGCTTCCGCGGTATTTCAGGATGCGGAACGAACGGGTGGCGACGTTCTCCACGATCTCGTGGCCGAGCGCGATCACGCAATCGGCGAGGAAGGGAAGAAAGGCGAATCGCCCCGCGAAGGGCGCGGTCTCGTCGCCCGCCTTCGCGGTCACGAGAGCGGTCAGCCCCTGGGCCTCCAGCCAGTCCGAGAGCCGAAAGATCTCTTTCCGGACGGAGGCGTCGGACTCGAATTGATGGAAAATCACGTCGACTCCGTCGAAGACCACGATCCGCGCTCCCGTTTTCCTCACCGTCATTTCGAGCATCGCCAGGAGTCCCAGCAGGTCGAACTCTCCGTTGGTCGAGATCGCCCGCGCCGGGACGGCATCGATGAACTTCACGCGGCCGAAGTGCCGGCTCCACGGAAACGCCGCGATGTCGGCGAGAATCTGCTGCCGCCGCTCCTCGAAGGCGACGAAGATCGCGGCCTCCCCGAGCGCGCATCGGTGCGCGACGATCTGGGCGGTGAGCAGGGTCTTCCCGAAGCCGGGACCGCCGGTCACCAGGGTAGTGCGCCCGAAGGGAATCCCGCCGCCAGCGGCCTCGTCGAATCCCTCGATTCCGCTCGAGAGCTTCGCGGCCCGGGTCCGGGAGGCCGCGCTGCGCCGTCTTCCGCCCGCGCGCGGGGTCGCGAGGAGAGCGCTCTTTTTTCGGTTCACGGGGTCTTCCTTTCCGACATGGTAGTCGAGTTCCCTCGTCGCGGTTGGGGCGGGGCTTTCGGGTCGCGTCGCCCGTCGCGCTCGCGGCGTTCGGAGAGCGCGTTTTCGAGCGATGACGAGGCTCATGCATCCGGCCCCGTCGGCGGCGGAACGTTCACCACGAGCCAGTAGAGGCCGAGCTGGCGGACGACATCGACGAATTTCGGAAAATCGATCGGCTTGCGGATGAAGCTGTTGGCGCCGGAACGGTAACCCTCGATCAGATCGAGCTCCTGCGTGGAGGACGTGAGGATGACGACCGGAAGGTTCCGCGTTCTCTCGTCCGATCGAATCTTCGCGAGCACGTCCATTCCCGTGATCTTCGGAATCGACAGGTCGAGGAGGACCAGGGCCGGGGACGGAATCGCGTTCTTCCCGTGGAGGAGCCCGAGTGCTTCGGCACCATCCCGGGCGATGACGATCGGGTTCATGATGTTGCACCCGGCAAACGCCCTCACCGTCAACTCCTGGTCATCGACGTCGTCTTCGATCAGCAGGATGGCCGGACGGAGCGAGGAGGATGTCATCGGCGAGCTCGTCGGCGACACGCGCTTCGCGCGAGATGGGAAATCCCCGGATCACCGCGCATTTTCACCGCCTTTTCGTCCGAAACCTCGACAGCCGGCGACTCCGCGCCGACACCTCGGGTCAGGATTGAAATCATACGCCCGCTGTCGAAATAATGCGCGGAAGGGCGTTCCCTCGATTCGTGGGCGCGCCCCCTCCCGGCAGGAGCAGGTGCCCCCGCCTCAAGCACTTGGGCCTTCCGCCCGGAAGAAAGAGAAATCTTGTGCGATCGCCCCGAAGTCCGCCAGACACCGTTCCTTTCGCTTGACAGCCCGAGAAAGCCGGCCGTACCATTTCCACCGGCTCTTTGATTTCATCCAGAGCGGCGGAGGGGATGGGCCCTGCGAAGCCGCGGCAACCGGGTTCCGTATCGCGCGGAATGCGTCAGGTGCCAAATCCCACCCCGGTCACCGGGGAAAGATGAGAGGCGCGCGCGATCGTTTCGTGATCTTCGCCCCTCATTCACAGGAGGGGCTTTTCCATGTCCATGAAATTCCGCCACGCCCTGGCGCAGGACGTCCTTCTCGCCGACGGCGCGATGGGAACGCTCCTCGTCACGCGCGGCGCCGATCCGGCGGTCGCGAAATCGTCGCTCAACCTGAGCGCGCCGGGCTCGGTCTCGGAGATTCACGAGGACTACGCCGACGCCGGGGTCCGGATCCTGACGACCAACAGCTGGGACGCCAACCGCGTCAAGCTCCGCGAGCACGACTGGGCGGATTCCCTCGAGAAGATCAACCGGGCCGCGGTCCGTCTCGCGCGGGACGCGGCGTCGGGCGAGCACATCTTCGTCGCCGGCTCGGTCGGGCCGCTCGGAGCGATGGTCAAGCCGTACGGCTCGCTTTCCCTTTCGCAGGTCCGGGAGCTCTTCGAGGAGCAGCTTCGCGTGCTCCTGGAGGAGGGGGTGGACCTCGTGATCCTCGAGTCTTTCAGCAATCTGCTCGAGGCGGCGGAGGCCGTGCGGGCCTGCCGGGGCCTCTCCGCCGAAATCCCGATCGTGGCGCAGATGACCTTCTTCGCCGACGGGCGCACGCCGTTCGGGGAACGGGCGACGGACGCGCTCCGCACGCTCGTGGCGGCAGGAGCAGACGCGGCCGGGATCAACTGCACGCTCGGCCCGCAGGAGACTCTGGACGTCTTCGCGGCCGTCGCCTCCCAGATCGGGGCGCCGCTTTCCGTGATGCCCAACGCCGGCTACCCGACGCTCATCCGCGGACGCAACGTCTACAACGCTTCGCCCGACTATTTTCGCGAGTACGCGCTCGAGTTCGTCGACCACGGCGCGGCGATCGTGGGGGGATGCTGCGGAACGACGCCCGAGCACGCGCGCTCGATGGCGCGCGCCCTCGCCGGGGCCGTTCGCCGCCCCTCCGCGACCGCGATCGAGCCGGTGCGCGAGCCCTTTCCCCACGTGGTGCCCGAGGAAGGCGTCGAAACCTCGCGGTTGAAGCGAAAGCTCGCGAGCCCCGGCGGATTCACCGTGACGGTCGAAGTCGAGCCGCCGCGGGGCGCCGATTGCCGGACTTCGATCGAGGCCGCGCGCCTCCTGAAGAAACTCGGCGTGGACGGCGTCAACGTCACGGACAATCCGATGGCGCGCCTCCGCATGTCGTCGATCGCCGTCGCGGGTCTCGTCCAGCGGGAGACGGGGCTCGACGCCGTCGTCCAGTTCACGACCCGGGACCGGAACGTCCTCGGCATCCAGTCCGATCTGCTCGGCGCGTCGGGGCTGGGACTCAAGGCTCTCCTGTGCCTCGGCGGAGACCCGCTCAAGATCGGCGACTATCCCAACGGGCGCCAGGTCTCGGAAGTCGACACGCTGGGCCTCCTGCGGATCGCGAAGATCCTGAACGCCGGAGCGGACCTCGTGGGAAATCCGATCGGCGCGCCGACGGCGTTCGCGATCGGGTGCGCCGCCAATCCCGCCGCCCGCGACCAGGAGGTCGAGCTTTCGAAGCTCCGGGCGAAGATCGAGGCGGGGGCGACGTTCGCCCAGACCCAGCCCGTCTTCGACGTCGAGGCCCTCGAGACTTTCTTCTCGCGCGCCGAAGCGCGGGCGATTCCCGTCCTCGTCGGCCTCATTCCGCTGAAGAGCCTCAAGCAGACGCTCTACTTCGCGAACGAAGTTCCCGGGATGGTCGTTCCCGAGGCCACGATCGCGCGGATGCGGGCCGCCGCCGAGAAGGGCCCGGCGTGGGAGGCGGAGGAGGGTCTCGTGATCGCGCGCGAGCTCGCCGCGGCCATCGCCGGCATCGCTCCCGGGATCCACATCATGCCGATGCAGAAATACGCGCTCGTCGAGAGCATCCTCGACGCCGTTCCCGCCTCGCGGCGGCGCGCCGATCTGTCGGAGACGCGGGCGTGAGATCCGTACGTCGCCCGGGGTCCGCCCCGCGAGTCGTCTCCGGACAGACCCGGCGTCGCGAGCCGAGGATCCGATGAGCGCCGAGAAAGCCCTCCGGGCGCTCCTCGCCGAGCGGATCGTCGTGATCGACGGGGCGATGGGAACGATGATCCAGTCCCACCGCCTGGACGAGGCCGGATTCCGCGGCGAACGCTTCGCGCGCCATCCCGCGGACCTCAAGGGAAACAACGACCTGCTGTCGATCACGCGCCCGGACATCGTCGAAGAAATCCACCGGGAGTATCTGGAGGCGGGCGCCGACATCATTGAAACGAACACCTTCAACGCGAACGCGATCTCGATGGCGGACTACGCGATGCAGCCCCACGTCGCCGAAATCAACCGGGAGGCGGCGCGGGCCGGGCGCCGCGCGGCGGACGCCTTCCTCCGGTCGCACCCCGGCCGTTCGGCCTTCGTCGCCGGCGCGATGGGCCCGACGAACCGGACGCTTTCGCTCGCGACGGACGTCCACCGCCCCGGCCACCGGGAAAAGACGTTTCGCCAGTTCGTCGATGCCTACGCGGAGCAGGCCGCGGCC
>Ga0070666_10000537_pt1 | contig 22903 bp, 14 predicted proteins | sample KBSS23metaG_FD_64677 | JGI IMG/M metagenome (GOLD analysis project Ga0070666, IMG submission 64677) | Switchgrass rhizosphere microbial communities from Kellogg Biological Station, Michigan, USA - KBS S2-3 metaG | ecosystem: Host-associated > Plants > Roots > Rhizosphere > Soil ... | reverse complement strand
CCCTCCGGCGGGAGCGAAGGGGAGTCCCAGAACCATCTGATGCTCATGGCCGTGAAGGCCTGGGGCGGGGGGAAGCTGTCCCTTCTCGGCACGTTCACCCTCGAGCCGGCGACGATGCCCGCGCCGGGCTCGCGCCAGCTCTTCCAGCGCGGGGAGACGTACCACAACCTTCTCCTGGTCGATCGTCAGCATCCGCACGACCTCTTCGTGCAGCTCGGGGCATCGTGGGAGAAATCGTTCGGCGGCGCGGGCCGCCTGCGTCTGTATGCGGCCCCGATCGGGGAGCCGGCGCTCGGACCGGTCGCGTTTCCGCACCGGCTCTCGGCCTCGGAGAATCCGACGGCGCCGCTCGCGCACCATAACCAGGACTCGACGCACATCGCCGCCGACGTCGTGACGGCGGGATGGAAATACACGATTTTCGAGCTCGAAGGGTCGACGTTCCACGGGCGCGAACCGGACGAGAACCGGTGGGACATCGAGCAGGGGAGGCTCGATTCCTATTCGGGCCGGTTATGGGTTCGTCCCACGCCGGAGCTCGCGTTCCAGGTGTCGTCCGGCCACCTCGCGCATCCCGAGAAGATCGAAGGGGGAAACCAGATCCGCTCGACCGCTTCGGTCGGCTATCAGACGGAGCGGGCGGGCGGCTTCTTCGCCGCCTCGCTGATCGCCGGCCGAAACTCGACGCCCGACGGCCCGGAGTGGGGGAGCACCCTCGAATGGACGTGGAAATTCGCGGACGCGAACTTCCTCTATGGCCGCGTCGAATCGGTGGACCGGGATCTCTTCGAGCTCGAGAACAAGCGGCAGCGGCCGGAGGGCGTGCCCGCCCGGCGGACGGCCGTGCAGGCAACGACCTTCGGTTTCGTTCGGGACGTGGGGATCGTGCCCGGGGTCGAATCCGGCGTCGGAATCGACGCGACGATTTATCGGTTCACGCGCCGGCTGAACGACGTCTACGGCGCCCATCCGGTCTCCGTCCACGGCTTCCTCCGCGTGCGTTTCGGCTCGCACGGGGGTAACGGCCATGGAGATCACGACCCCATGAAGATGTGAGAGTCGATCGGGAATCCCCCGATGAAGTCTTGTCGGAGCTTCATTTCCTCGAAGGCGGCGTACGCACTCCCCCAGTCACGCCGCCGACGAATCTCTCGGCGATCTCACGAGTTTGCCCATGAGCGTCTCCTTTCGAAAGTGTGATTCTCACGCGCCGACGGTGTCGGGCCTCCCGGCCGGCGGAGGAGGCGCCGCGTGCCGGACTTCCGTGTGCCACTTCCAGAGGAGATAGATCGCCGGATAGACCATCAACTCCATCAGGAAAGACGTGAAGAGTCCGCCGATCATCGGCGCCGCGATCCGTTTCATGACGTCCGCCCCCGCCCCCATCGAAAACATGATCGGGACGAGGCCGAAGAAGGCGCACGCGACCGTCATGACCTTCGGGCGGACGCGTTTCACTGCCCCGTGGAGGATGGCTTCTTCGAGATCGGCTCGCGTTTTCATGGCGCCGCGAGCCTTCATCTCGTCATACGCAAGGTCGAGGTAGAGAAGCATGAAGACGCCCGTCTCGGCGTCGAGGCCGAGGAGCGCGATCAGGCCCACCCAGACGCCGATCGACATGTGGTAGCCGAGCGCACAGAGGAGCCAGATCGCTCCGACGGCGGAGAAGGGGACCGCGAGCAGGATGATGAGCGTCTTCACGAGCGACTTCGTGTTCGTATACAGCAGGGCGAAGATGATGAAGAGCGTGATCGGAAGAATGATCTTCATCTTCTCCCTGACCCTCTCCATCGCTTCGTACTGGCCGCTCCAGGCGAGCAGGTAGCCCGTCGGGAGTTTCAGCCCCTCCGCCACGGCCTTCTTCGCGTCGGCGATGTAGCCGCCGATGTCGCGTTTGGCCGTATCGACGTCGACGTAGACGTATCCCGAGAGCCGGCCGTTCTCGTCGCGGATCATGGACGGTCCTTCGACGAGACGGATCGTGGCGAGCTGGGAGAGGGGGATCTGGGCGCCAGTCGGCGTCATCACGAGCGTTCGGCCGAGCTTGTCCGGCTCGTCGCGCAGCTCGCGCGGATAACGGACGTTGACGGGGTACCGTTCCCGCCCCTCGACCGTCGTGGTGACGTTCTCTCCTCCGATCGCCGACATCACGACGTCCTGGACTTCCTTGATTGTCAGCCCGTAGCGGCCGATCTCGGAGCGGTTCAGGTCGAAGTCCACGAAATACCCTCCCGCCACGCGCTCCCCGAAGACGCTGCGGGTACCCGGGACCTTCTGGATGATCGGCTCGAGCTGGCGACCGAGCCGCTCGATCTCCTTCAGGTCCTTCCCGAAGATCTTGATGCCGACGGGGGTGCGGATGCCGGTGGTGAGCATGTCGATCCGGTTCTTGATCGGCATGGTCCAGGCATTCGTCTGTCCGGGAAACTGCATCCGCGCGTTGATGTCGTTGACGAGATCGTCCCACGACAAGCGGTCCGGCCAGAGCGGCCGGAAGATCGGCTGGAGGAACCCGGGCGTCCATGACGAGTACCAGCGGTCTTTGTGCCGCCATTGAGAGTCGGGCTTGAGCAGAACGACCGTCTCCATCATCGAGAACGGGGCGGGGTCGGTCGAAGTCTCGGCGCGGCCGGCCTTCCCGAAAACCCGTTCGACCTCCGGGGTCTGCTTCAGGACCTGGTCCTGCCTTTGGAGGAGGCGCGCGGCCTCGGTCACCGAGATTCCCGGCAGGGTGGTCGGCATGTAGAGGATCGATCCTTCGTTCAGGGGCGGCATGAACTCGGAGCCGAGCCGCCGGAACGCCGGAATCGTCAGCAGGACGACGGCGAGGGCCGCGGCGATCACGGACCGGGGGTGTCGCAGCACGAACTTCGCCGGCGGGTTGTAGAGCCGGAAGAGGACGCGCGAGATCGGATGCTTTTCCTCCGGATGCATCTTTCCCACGAGAACGGCGTTCGTCACGCCGCAGAGCCAGCGCGGGCGAAAATCGTAGTTCTTCAGTCGCGTGAAAAGCAGCCGGATGGCGGGATCGAGCGTGATGGCGAGGCAGGCGGCGATCACCATGGCGAAGTTCTTCGTGAAGGCGAGCGGACGGAAGAGCCGCCCTTCCTGGGCTTCCAGCGCGAAGACGGGTAGAAATGCCACCGCGATCACCAGGAGCGAGAAGAAGCTCGGCCGCCCGACCTCCTGGATGGCGCTGATGAGGACCTCTTTGTAGTCGGTCTTCTGGTCGCCCGACTGCCAGACCTCGAGCTTCTTGTGCGCGTTCTCGACGACGACGACCGCGGCGTCCACCAGAGCGCCGATCGCGACCGCGATGCCCCCGAGCGACATGATGTTCGTCCCGATGCCGAAGATCTTCATCGGAATAAAAGACAGCACCACGGCGGCGGGGATCGTCACGATCGGGATCACCGCGGATGGAATGTGCCAGAGAAAGATCAGGATGATGAGCGACACGATCGCCATTTCGAGGAAGAGCTCGTGCTTCAACGTGTGGATCGAACGCTCGATCAGCTCGGACCGGTCGTAGGTCGTGACGATCTTGACTCCCTCAGGAAGCGTCGTCTCGATGTCCTTCAGGCGTTCCTTGACGCGCCGGATGACGTTCTCGGCATTCTCGCCGTGGCGCATCACGACGACGCCCGACGCCACCTCTCCCTGGCCGTCGAGCTCCGCGATTCCCCGGCGGATCTCCGGACCGAGCTGGATCGTGGCGACGTCGCGCAGGCGCACCGGCGTGCCCTTCTCGTCGGTCTTGACGACGATCTCTTCCAGATCGGCCACGTTCTTGATGTATCCGCGTGCCCGGACCATGTACTCCGCCCCCGTCCACTCGATCAGCCGTCCGCCGACTTCGTTGTTGGAATCACGGATCGCGTCGCTGACCTTCATGAGCGGAATGTCGTAGGCGGCGAGCCGGTTCGGATCGACGGTGACCTGGTACTGCCGGACGAAGCCCCCGAGGCTCGCGACCTCGGCGACACCCGGCACGGACTGCAGCTCGTAGCGGATCGTCCAGTCCTGGAGCGAACGGAGATCGGCGAGCGAATGTTTTCCGGTCTTGTCGACGAGCGCATATTGAAAGACCCATCCGACGCCCGTGGCGTCCGGGCCGAGCTCGGTGCGAACTCCTTCCGGCAGCCGCTGCTGGATCTTCGAGAGGTATTCGAGCACCCGGCTGCGGGCCCAATAGATGTCCGTGCCCTCGTCGAAGATCACGTAGACGTACGAATAGCCGAAGTCCGAGTAGCCTCGGATCGCCTTGATCTTCGCCGCGCCCAGGAGCGCCGTGACGATCGGATAGGTGACCTGGTCCTCGATGATGTCGGGGCTCCGGTCCCAGCGGGAGTAGACGATGACCTGCGTGTCGGAAAGGTCCGGCAGCGCGTCGAGCGTGATGTGCTGAATGCTCCAGGCGCCGGCGAAGATCAGCGCGGCGACCAGGGTGAGGACGACGAACCGGTTGCGCGCGCTGTACTCGATGATTCTCTCGATCATGGCGGCCTCAGTGCCGAGGCTCGGGCGACGCGGTTTTCGGCGCGGCCATGTCCGAGAGGGCGGCCTTCAACCTCGACTCCGAGTCGATCAGGAAATTCGCCTGGGTCACGACCGGCTCGCCTTCCGCGATTCCGGACAGCACCTGGTACCAGCCGTCCACACGGTTTCCGAGCTTGACTTCCCGCGGCTCGAAACGGCCCCCCTCGCGGGGGATGAACACGATCGTCCGGCTCCCCGTCGAGAGCACCGCGTCGATGGGGACCGCGATGGCGTCGCCTCCGGCCTGCTCGATACGAACCTCGGCGAACATGTCCGGCTTCAAGGTCATGTCGCGGTTGTCGAGCTCGACGCGCACCTTGACGGTGCGCGTTTTCTCGTCGACGACGGGAGAGACGAACGTGATCCGTCCGCGCCATTCCCGGCCGGGAAGGTAGGACAGCGTGGCGACCGCCGTCTGTCCCACGCGAACCAGGGGAATTTCGTACTCGTAGACGTCGGCGAGCGCCCACACGCGTTGGAGACCCGCGATCTCGAAGAGGCTGTCGCCCGGCATGACGCGGTTGCCCTCGACGGCGTTCTTGGACATGACGGTCCCGTCGATCGGGGAATAGAGCGTCACCGCTTTCGTCGGCACCCCGGTCTTCTCGAGGCGCTCGATGTCCGCGGGGCGAATGTCCCAGAGGAGCAGACGCTGACGCGCCGAGTCGTACAGCTCCTTTCCGTTGCGAGCGAGATCGGGGTTCTCCGACGAGGAGAAGCGCCTCGATGCTCGGTACGCCAGCAGATATTCCTGTTCGGTCGCGAGAAGATCCGGACTGTAGATAGACGCGAGCGGCTGCCCTTTCCGGACGGGTTTGCCCGTGTAATCGACGAAGAGGTGTTCGATGTAGCCCTCGAACTTCGCATGGATGTGGGAGAGCGTCGTCTCGTCCACCGCGACCCGCGCGACGGCCCGGATCGTCTTCGACAGCTTCCGTTTCTCGGCTTTTCCGATCTGAACCCCGATCAACTGCTGTCGATCAGATCCGAGTTGAATCGCGGAGTACCCGGCAACAGCCTTCGGCGTTTCGGGGCCGGCCGGCCCGCCGTCGTCGTAGACGGGCACCAGCTCCATGTCCATGAAGGGTGACTTGCCGGGCTTGTCCGACTTGTAGCCCGGAGTCATCGGATCGGTCCAGTAGAGAATCCTGCGTTTCGGGGGCGGCGACGCCTGGCCCGGGGAGGGGCTCCTGGCCGGGAGATCGCCGGGCCCGCTCGCCGATCGCGGCGTGCTCCGGGTGAGCAGCAGGACGACGACGACGCCGAAAACGCCGGCGAGCATCCAGGGAAGAAATGATGTGAGGAATTTCTTCATGATCGGTCACCTCATGGGAGCGGAGGACCCGGTCGGGCCCCCGACGTTCGAGGACATGGAGACGGCTGCCGTACCGGCCCGCGGCATCGGGGCGGGGGTCGGGAGATCGGCTTCGTCGATCGCGACCCGCAGTTTCTGGGCATCGGCAAGGTGCGTGAGCAGGCTGGATCGGTCTCCGTAGAGCGCGTTCAACGCCTCGAGGACCGTGATGAACGGCACGCGGCCCGTTCGATAGCTCGCCAGCGCCGATTCGAGCGAGAGCTGATCGATCGGAATGACACCGTCGCGATAGATTTGTGCCCCGCGTACGACTCCTTGGAGAGCCTCGTAACGCTCCCGTGTGCGGAACTCGAGCTCCTGGCCAGCGGACAGGAGCTCTGCCTGGCCAGCCCTGAGATTCGCTTCCGCCTCGCGGAGTTGATTCCGCTGGCGCGATCCCGAGAAGATCGGCAGAGAGATGCCCAGCCCGATCTGCCACATCGGATCGAGGCCGCCCCGGTACATCGAGCCGGCGCTCGCGACGAAATCGGGGAGAAGATTCTTCTTCGCCAAGTCGACGCGCAGGTGATTTGCCTGGATCGCCGCTTCGCCGGCGACCAGCTCCGGGTGTTCCGCGCGAACCACTTCGAGTATCCGGGAAAGGTCCGGAATTTCAGTATCGAGCTCGAGGGGCTTCCCATCCTCGATCGGCGAGTCCTGCGGCCTGCCGACCGCCCGGTCGAGCTCGGCGAGCCGAGCGGCCACGGCGGCTGACCGGATGGCGGCATCTTCATCGAGGCGAAGCACCTCCACCTGCGCCCGCAGGAGATCCTGCTGGACCGCGAGGCCTCCCGAGTAGCGCTCCCGGACGATCGATTCGATCTCCCTGGACGCCGAGCGTCGCTCCTCCACGAGCTTTACGAGCGCCCGCGCGAGCTTCCACTCGGAGAAGGCGCGCCGGACGCGGGCCTCGACGGACCGCCCGGTGCGGCCCCGCAGCGCGGATTCGAACTGCTTCGCTTCGCTTCCCGCGATTTTTCCGGCGAGCCGGAGCTTTCCGGGCCACGGGAGCGGCTGGGAGAGAGTCGCCCCGAGAAAGGTCATGTCCTTCTCTCCGAGGCTGAATCCCTTCCCGTCGTTCTGATAGTTGAATGAGAGGAAGGGGTCGGGCAGCGTCCTGGCGGGAACGATCCGGAATCGCGCGGCCTCCGCCGACGCCTCCGCCGAGCGCGTATCCGGGTTCTCGTGCAGCGCTTCCGACACGAGGCGTTCGAGAACCGGATCGCTCGTGTCGGCGATCCGGACAGGTTCTCCCGCTCGCGCGAGAGCCGGCACGGTCATCGCGAGGATCGCGACCGCCCTTTGGAAAATCGAGGTTCGCATCAAAATCTCCTTCGCCGATGAACTGAGAGACACGTCTCCCATCGAGGAGACGCGCGGCGAAGGGAGACTCAGATGCGGAGAGGAGAGGGGAGGCGAGCTTCCCGGAAGATTCCCGGGGGGATCGAGGCGAGCGGCGAAATCGGCATGGGGGAAAGCCTGACGAGGGCGACGCGAGAAAAGGAGGGAGCGAAGGATGGCGTGGCGCTGACGACGCCTTCGGGATGAAAAATTTCGACGCTCAGCCGGGGGCAGCTTCCGTCGGTGCAGCAATTCGGCGCGGTGACCGAGCCCGAAGCGGTGGGATCGACGGACATGCTGCAGCCGGCAGCCGAGGGCGGCGTCCCCGCCCAGAAAACGACGAGAGCGAGCGCAAGCGCTGCCCCGAAGGAGCGGATCCCCTTTGGCGGTTTCCGATGAAACGTCGACATCAGGGTCATTCTCGTATCAGAGCACGGGTCGGAACTGACTCATTTGCATCAAATCGCCCGATCGAAACGGGTAACGGTTCGAGTTTACCCGCCTGTTCCGGTCGACGCTCTCGATTGGAGGTGGCGCGAGGAAGAAACCGGGCGCGCCTGCCGCGACCGCTGAAAGGCCCGAGCTGGGGCGAGAAGCCAGAGAGCCACCGCCGCTTTGAGTCATCCAGAGACTGACCGGAGAGCGGCGGCGGCTCGGGCTGCGTTTCGATTATTCCTTGCCGCCGGGATAGTCCTTGAGCCACGTCACATCGACTTCCTTGGTGTTGTGCTTCGCCATCTGGGCGACGAGCCACTTGCCGCGGTCGTTCAGCTGCTCCTTGGCCTGCTCCTTCTTCGGAAGCTTCTCCGTGTGGCAGTAGAGGCAGTTCGTCGCGGGGAAACCGGCGTCTTTCGCCTGCTTGACCCACGCGGCCTTGGCCGAAAGGGTCTCGGCGCCCATCAGCCCCAGGTAGACCGCCGCCGCCGCACCCAGAATCTTGGTTTTCGATTTCATGCAGTTGCTCCTTTCCAGACGATTCTGGCAGAACTCGAGGGCCCGGAAGTAGTGCAATTGAATCAAACGGCGCAGCGACCGGAAAGAATCCCCGGAAACCCTGGCCAAAACACCTTCCCCGGGGACTCCGGCGGCGAAGCGCGTCCCTTGGTTATGATCCCGGCATGATCGTCCTCGAGAGTCGCCGCAACGTCGTCGTGATCCGGATGGACGACGGCAAGGCCAACGCCATGCAGGAGACGTTCCTGGCCGAATTCGACCGGGCTCTGGGCGACGCGGCCGGCGCCGACGCCGTGGTGGTGACCGGCGCCCGGAAGATCTTTTCCGCCGGCCTCGATCTCCCGGCCCTGATCGCTCTTCCGCGTCCCGAGATCGAGGGCCTGATGGAGCATTTCCACGAAACGATGAAGCGGGCTTTCCTGTGGCCGGCGCCCGTCGTCGCGGCCGTGAACGGACACGCGATCGCCGGAGGGTGCGTTCTGGCGATGCAGGCGGACCGGCGGGTGATGGCGGAGGGAGAGTCGAAGATCGGGATCAACGAGGTCCAGATCGGGCTTCCTCTTCCCGTGATCGTCGTCGAGACTTTTCGCGCGCAGCTCGTCCCCCGGCGTCTCGCCGAAGCCGCGGAGGAAGGGACCCTGTTCTCTCCGACGGAGGCGCTCGAGGCCGGGCTCATCGACGCGCTGGCGCCCCCGGACGCGGTCGTGGATCGCGCGGTCGAGGTCGCTGAGAGGCTGGCGGCCGGGGGGCGCGCGGCGTTTTCGGGAGTCAAGTCCCTGCTGCGGCGGCCGGCCGCCGATGCCCTCGAGCGGGCCCGGGACGCGGACGGGAAGGCGTGGGTGGACGTCTGGTTCGCCGACGCGACCCGCCAGCGGATCGCCGCCGTGGTCGAAAGACTGAAGAGCCGCTAAGCGTCCCGTCGCCTAGGCGCGCAGCAGGCGGGCGACCGCCTCGGGTCGCAACGGCTTGACCAGGTGATCGTCGAACCCCGCCTGCCGGGATCGCTCCCGATCTTCCTGCTGGCCGTATCCCGTGACGGCCACGAGCTTCGTCCCGGCCAGGCGCGGGTTGGTGCGCAGGGCTCTGGCGACCGCGTACCCGTCCATTCCCGGCAACCCGATGTCGAGCAGGATCACTTCGGGCCGGAAGGCGTCGGCGGCGGCGATGGCCGACGCGCCGTCCCGTTCGACCCGGACGGTGTGGCCGTCGAGGGAGAGGAGAGCCTCGAGACCCCGCGCCGAGTCCGCATTGTCTTCGACGATCAGGATTCTGCGCGGGCGGATCCGCTCGCTGCCGGCGGAATCGGGAGGGACCGCGGCCGCCTGGCTGTTCGGGGCGAACGGAAGAGAGACCTCGAACTCGCTTCCCTGTCCCGCCCCTCTGCTGCGCGCGACCACCCGGCCGTCGTGCAGCTCCACGAGCCGACGAACGAGCGTCAGGCCGACGCCGAGCCCTCCCTGCGAACGGTCGAGCGTCCGATCCGCCTGGACGAACAGATCGAAGATCACGGGCAGGAGATCTGGCTCGATGCCGATTCCCGTGTCGCGCACGCGAATCACGGCGTTGCCCCCCTCGAGGGAAGCGGTCAGCGTGATCTTCCCCCCTTCCGGGGTGTACTTCGACGCGTTGTTGAGCAGATTCGCCAGCACCTGGGCGAGGCGATTGGCGTCGGCCTCCACGACCAGGTCTTCGGCGGGGAACTCCACGGAAAGCTCCTGGCGGCGGGATCCGATCAGGGGGCGAGTTGTTTCGATCGCCAGCGCCATCGCGCTCGCGACGGCGAGCCGCTCCTTCCGCAGAACGATCTTCCCCTGGGTGATCCGTGAGAGGTCGAGGAGATCGTCGACGATCTCGGTGAGATGGCGCACCTGGCGATCGATCACGCTCCTCGCCCAGTCGAGGTCGGGATGGCGTTCCCCCGAGCGTTCCATCAGCTCGACGGCGTTGGCGATCGCGCCCAGCGGATTCCTCAGCTCGTGCGCGAGCATGGCGAGGAACTCGTCCTTGCGGCGGCCGGCGTCCCGCAGGAGCGCCTCGGCCTCCCCGCGGAGGCGCCGGACCTCGAGGAGGGCCGCCACGCGCGCCATCAGCTCGCGCGCCGAGAACGGCTTGACGAGGTAGTCGTCTGCGCCGCTCCCGAGCCCCTCGATGCGGGGAGCCTCGCCGGCGCGCGCCGACAGCAGGATCACGGGAAGAGTCCGGGTGGAGGGGCGGGCCCGCAATTCGCGAAGCATGTCGACGCCGGAGAGCACCGGCATCATGACGTCGCTCAGCACGAGATCGGGAGGCGCGGCCTCGATGGCGGCGAGCGCGGAGGCGCCGTCCGCGGCGGTCTCGACCGCGTACCGTTCCCCGAGCAAACGCGCCAGGTAGTCCCGCATGTCGGCGTTGTCGTCGACGACGAGGACACGGGGAGCCGGTTCGCTTCGGACGACCGCGGGAGGAGCGGCCGGAGAGCCTTCCACGATCCAGCGTCCGGCTTCGCCGACGTACAACGCCGCCAGGCCCGCGCGCGGCGCCTCGGAACCCCGTGGGGCGATCCGGTCCGGCGAGAGATGGGAAGCCCCCGCGGGGATCTCGACGGTGAAAACGCTTCCCTTCCCCTCGATACTCTCGACCCCGATCGAGCCGCCGTGCATGGCGACGAGCTCGCGCACGAGCGCGAGGCCGATTCCCGAACCCTCGTAGCTCCGCGATCGCGCTCCTTCGACCCGATGAAAGCGCTGAAACAGGCGGGAGATCTCTCCGGGAGCGATCCCGATTCCGGTGTCGGCAACGCGGAGCACGAAACGGGGCCCGCGCCGGGCCAGAGAGAGCGCGATTTCCCCGTCAAAGGTGAACTTGAAGGCGTTGGACAGCAGGTTCAGAACGATCTTTTCCCACATCTCCCGGTCGACGAAGGCATCTTCGGGAGCCGGAGGGCAGTCGATCGAAAAGACCAGCCCGGCGCGTTCGATCGTCGACCGAAAAACGCTGGCGAGATCGGCGGTGTAGCGCGCGAGATCCACCGGCCCGAAAGACGCCGAAGCCCGGCCGGCCTCGATCCGGGTGAAATCGAGGAGCGAGTTGACGAGCTTCAGCAGGCGCAGCGCATTGCGGTGGACGATCTCGAGCGGTTCCCCGGCGAGGCCGGCGCCGGCGCCCACGGCGTCTTCGATCGGTCCGAGAATGAGGGTCAACGGCGTGCGGAACTCATGGCTGACGTTGGAGAAGAAAGTCGTCTTGGCGCGATCGAGCTCGGCCAGGGCTTCGGCGCGCGCGCGTTCCTCCTGGTATGCCAGCGCATTGCCGATGGCCGTGACGATCTGATCGGCCGCCAGCTGCAGGAACGAGCGATAGGAGTCGTCGAAGGACAGCAGGGGGCTCAGGCCCGCGATGAGGAAGCCGTGGGGCTCGGCAAGACCCGGCCGCGCCAGGGGAATCGCGAGGGCGGACTTCGCCGCGCCGGGGAACGCGCGCTCGAGCGCATTTCCGGCGGCCGAAGCGTCGAAAAGCCGGAACGGCCGTCCGGTGCTCGCCGCGTCGGCGAAAGGCCACGCCTCCATCGGGACTTCTCCCCCGAGCGCTTCCTCGAAGGGCGATTCCGCCAGACCGGTCGCCGGAGCCGCGGCGGCGCACCGAAAGCGAACCCGGCGCGATCGGGCGTCGAGAAGAAACGTGGCCGCGAAAGGGACGTCCGGGCCGACGAGCGCCCGCGTGGCCGCGTCGCAGGCGTGTTCGGGAGAGGTCGTGTCGGCCGCGCCCGACGCGAGCGTGCGGAGGACCGCGAGGCGGCGCTCTCCGATCACCCGCGCCGTCGTCTCGAAGACGGCGGTGAAGACGCCGCCGACCCCGCCCTCGTCCCGAATCGGGCTGTACGAGAAGGTGAAATAGCACTCCTCGCTGAAACCGTGGCGGTGCAGCGGCAGCATCTGGTCCTCGGACCACGTCGCCTCGCCGCGGGCGACGACCTCCTGGAGCATGGGGCCGATGATCGGCCAGATCTCGGGCCAGCAGTCACGGCCGCGCTGGCCGAGCGAGGCCGGATGCTTGTCGCCGAGGATCTGCCGGTAGGCGTCGTTGTAGATCTTCACGAGGTCGGGACCCCACCAGATGAGCAGGGGGAACCGCGAGTTCAGGCAGATGCTGACCGACGTCCGCAGGCTCTGCGGCCAGTCGGCGACATCGCCGAGCGCCGTGCTCGACCAGTCCCGGGCGCGCATCAGGGCGCCCATCTCTCCTCCTCCGGAAAGGAAATCCCGCGTGTCGGAAGGAGCGGAAGTGTTCTTCATGGCGCGTCGCTCTGGGGCCGAATCTACGACATTTCCGAACGGAAGAAACGGAGGGAAGGTCCTCCGGACGGTCCGTGGCCGGGACGGAGGCCCTCGCCTCCGTCCCGGGCGACCGGCCTCAGAGAGCCGGGGGTTCGATCTTCACCGGCTCGCCGGGCCAGACCGTGGGAGCGCCTTCGGCGGCGGCGACACGATCGTATTCGGGGACGTCGGTCCTCACGATCGCGTTGAACTCCGCGAGATGCTGGTCGAGCTCCTTCTCCAATCGGGCGACTTCCTCCCGGACCGCCGCGGTCGGTGCTTCGTCGAAATTCGACGCCAGAACTCCCGCGTACGACGCGAGCTGGTCATGGAACCGCGAGTGGTAGTGGATGGAGTCGAGGCCGACCTCGTACTGGCGGTCGGGGTTGTAGACCGAGTCCATGAAGGTCGTCAGCTTCTTCTCCAGGGACTTGCCTGCCGCCGTCGATTTCGGGAATCGATCTCCGCGCTCCTCGTCGTCGCCCGACCGGGACGTTTTTCGGATCCGGACGAGATCGGCGCGGAGATCGTGAGCCCGGTTCAGCGCTTCGTTCAAGGCCGTGAGCGCGTTGCGCTCGCGAAGGGCCGCGAGGACTCCCGCCCTCGACTCGGCCGGGTCGGCCTTGACGCGGGGATCGGCTTCGACGTGCGCGGCGGCGGACTCCGTTCGGCCTTTGACGGTCACCGAGACGCGGTATTCTCCGGGAAGCACCCTCGGTCCCTCGCCCCGGGTGAAAAACTCGTTGGCGGGCGGCTGCTTCTGGAAGGTCAGATCCTTCTCTCCGTCGTATCGCATGTCCCAGACGTAGCGATTCAGCCCCGGCTTCGATTCGCCGTACCGCGTCGCGACCGTCCTGCCCGCCGCGTCGGTGACGACGATCCTGACCGGCGTTTTCTTCTTCGCCGAGGGGGGGTCCTCGGTCTCGTCCGCCTTCAACTCCGCCTTCAGGGCATAGTCGACGACGACCCCGATCGGCGGATTCGGCGCCGCCGAAAGGTCGCGGGAGAATCCGCCGCGCAGCCAGGTGTGAAAAAGGGTTCCCGGGCGCACCCCCAGCAGTCGAAACTCGGCCGCTTCGATTTCCGGAGTCGATTCTTCGAGGGGAGAGATGTCGTCGAAGACGAAGAGGCCGCGGCCGTGGGTGGCGACCACGAGATCGCGTCGGATGAACTTCACGTCGAAGACGGCGACGGTGGGAAAGTCCGCGCGCAGTTTCTGCCAGTGGGCCCCCGCGTCCCGCGAAAAGTAGAGCCCCGCGTCCGTTCCCGCCGCCAGGAACCCTCGGCGATTCGGATCCTCCCGGACGACGTAGACCGAGGCTTCCGGGGGAAGTCCCGCGGCGATCGACGTCCAGGTCTTGCCGTAATCGGTCGTCCGGTACGCGTAGGCGCCGTTGTCGTCGAGCTCGTGCGCGTCGAATCCCGCGTAGGCGGTGCCGGGATCGAAGGGAGACACGCCGATCTGGTAGACCCGCGCCCATTCCGGCGGACGGGGCGATTTCGGCGTCACGTTCGTCCACGTTTTCCCGGCGTCGCGCGTGAGGTGAATCAGGCCGTCGTCGCTTCCCGTCCAGATCACCTTCGGATCCTTGTCGGCGATCGTGATCGAAAGGAGCGTGTCGTAGGTCTCGGCGCCCGAAAGATCGAGCTCGATCGGTCCGCCGCTCGCGCGTTGCTTGCTCTTGTCGTTGCGCGTGAGATCGGGGCTCAGTACCTCCCAGGTCGCGCCGCCGTCCTTCGTGTGAAAGACCACGTTTCCGCCCAGGTACACCTCGTTGGCGTCCGTGGAGGAAACGGCGATCGGCGACGTCCAGTTGAACCGGTAGCGAAGGTCGGCCGGGGGTTGGTCCCCGACGCCCGGGAGATAGGGCTGGATGAAGCGGGAGATGTGCGTCTTCGTGTCGAGACGGGAGATCGATCCGTTCTGGGAATCGGAGTACACGATCGTCGGATCGCTCGGCGCCGGCACGACGTATTCGCCGTCCCCCCCCGTCGTGACGAACCAGTCCGATCCGGCGATGCCGCCGCGAGCCAGGCTGTTCGACGGTCCGCACCATCCGTTGTTGTCCTGGAGCCCCCCGCAGAGACGGTACGGCGTGTTCGCATCGGCCGCGACCATGTAGAACTGCTCGATCGGAATGTTGTTCCAGTAGCGCCACGTCTTTCCCCGGTCGGCCGTCGCGTAGGCGCCGCCGTCGTTGCCCTGCACCATCCGCGCGGGGTTGGAGGGGTCGATCCAGAGGGCGTGATGGTCGACGTGGACGCCGCGGTCGATGGCGCGGGCGGTCTTGCCCCCGTCGTCCGACTCCACGAGCTCGAAGGAGAGGAAGTAGACCCGGTTCTCGTCCTCCGGAGAGACCATGAGCCTGGAGAAGTAGAAGGGCCGCGCGTTCAGGAAGCGGCTTTCGCTGACCTTCTTCCACTCGTCGCCGCGATCCGTCGATTCCCAGAGCATCCCTTTCTTCGCCTCGACGAGCGCGTAGACGTGCCGCGGGTCGGTCGGCGCGGCGGCGACGGCGATGCGCCCGAGCGGGCCGTCCGGAAGGCCCTTGGAGAGCTTCTTCCAGCTCTCGCCGCCGTCCGTCGAACGATAGAGGCCGCTCCCTCCGCCGCCGCTCACGAGCTCCCACGGCGTCCGGTGCGCTTCCCACATCGCCGCGTAGAGAACGCGGGGATTCCCGGGCTCCATCGCGAGGTCGATCGCGCCGGTGGTGTCGTTGACGTAGAGGACTTTCTTCCAGCTGGCGCCGCCGTCGGTCGTGCGGAAGACGCCGCGGTCGGCGTTGGGCCCCCATTCGTGCCCGAAGACCGAAACGAAGACGACATCCGAATGATGAGGATCGATCACGATGTTCGAGATCTGGCCGGCGTGCTCGAGACCGGCGCGCTTCCAGCTCTGCCCCGCGTCGCCCGAGACGTAGATCCCGCGGCCCGGGAGAGCGTCGTTGCGGATGTTCGCTTCGCCCGTGCCGACCCAGACGACGCTCGGATTCGAGGGAGCGAGCGCGATCGCGCCGATCGACGCCGTGGCTTCCTTCTCGAAGATCGCTTTCCAGGACAGTCCGCCGTCCGTCGTTTTGAATACCCCGCCGCCGCCGGCTCCGACGTAGTAGACGTTGGGATCGCCCGGCACGCCCGCGACGGCGCTCACCCGGCCGCCCCCCACGGAAGGACCGAGATTGCGGATCTTGACGTTCTGGAAAAAGTCGGGGGAATCGGCGGCGCCGGGCGGCGGGCTGGCGGGATGGGCCGGCGTCGCGGCGGAAAGAGCCGGGGCGAAGGCGAGAACGAAAATGGCGATCCGGCGGACGGGGCCTTCGAGCTTCATCGAGCCTCCTCGTTTTTCGCAGAGCGTATCAAAGGGGCGCGCGCTCGCCGGCGCGATGGATGCCGGCCCCCGGCACGGTCGTCCGGGAGGAAACGCCCCCTCGGGTAAGATCGGGAGATGCCGGCTTCGACTCCGCGGCCTGTCCTGGAGCTTTCGCCGGAGCGGTTCCGGGAGCTCGTCGAGGAGTCGCTCGTCCGCATCGAACGCCATCTCGAAACGCTCCCGGCCCAGGCGTCGGCGAGCCCCGCGGCCGGGGCGGCGCTCGCGCGCGCGTTGCGCGAGAGCGTGCCCGAAACCGGAACGCCCTTCGGAGAGCTGCTGGACCTGCTCTTCGATCGCGTGATTCCGTCGAGCTTCTGCACCGCCGGACCCGGGTATCTCGCCTACATCCCGGGCGGAGGAATCCTGCACGCGGCGGTCGCGGATCTCATCGCCGACGCGACGAACCGGTACGTCGGAGTCTGGTCCGCGGCGCCCGGCCTCGCCCAGATCGAGGCCAACGTCGTCGCGTGGTTCGCGGAGCTCGTCGGGTTCCCGCCGTCCTCCCGGGGGATCCTGACGTCGGGCGGCTCGATCTCGAATTTTTCCGCCGTCGTCACCGCGCGGCGTGAGCGTCTTCCCGAGAATTTCCTGGGCGGCACGATCTACGTTTCGGATCAGGCGCACCATTCTCTCGAAAAAGCCGCGATGCTCGCGGGATTCCCCCCGGCGAACGTGCGGACGATCGAAACCGACGGCGTGTTTCGGATCCGGATCGACGCTCTCGAGCGCCGGATCGCCGAGGATCGGGCCGCCGGACGCTCGCCGTTCCTTCTCGTGGGGAACGCGGGGACGACGAACACCGGGGCCGTCGACGACCTTCCGGCACTCGCCGAAATCTCCCGACGGGAACGCCTTTGGTTTCACGTCGACGCGGCGTACGGGGGATTTTTCGCCCTGACGCCGGAAGGCCGGAGCGCCCTCGCGGGGCTCGAGCAAGCCGATTCCCTGATCCTCGATCCCCACAAGGGGCTCTTTCTGCCCTACGGCACCGGCTGCCTCCTCGTGCGGGACGGAGGAGCGCTCAAGCGCGCCCACGCCCTGACCGCGGACTACCTCCCGGCGATGCAGGAGGAAGAAGAGTTCGTGGACTTCTGTCAGATCTCGCCCGAGCTCTCGCGGGGATGGCGGGGCCTGCGGGTGTGGCTCCCCGTCAAGATGCACGGGATCGCTCCCTTCCGGGAGAATCTTTCCGAGAAGCTCGCGCTCGCGCGCGACGCGGCGGATGCGCTCCGCGCCATCCCCGAAATCGAGATCCTCGCCGAGCCGCAGCTGTCGATCGTCGCGTTTCGACGGCTGTGGCCGAGTCTCGCGGCCGCGGAGACGAACGAGGCCAACCGCCGGCTCCTCGAACGCGTCAACGCCCGCGGACGCGTCCACCTCACGGGGACGATGCTGCGGGGGGACTTCGCGATCCGGATCTGCGTGCTCTCTTTTCGCACGCACCGGGACCGGATCGACATGGCGCTCGAGGACATTCGGAGCGCGATCGCGGAAGAAGGGTAGTCGGGAGTCGGGGTCGCCAGTCTCGCGCGGGCGGGGCGGAGCGGACCGGGGGTCAGCGAGGCGCGCCGGGCGGCGGACCACGGCGGGCGCGCAGTTCCTCTTCGAGACGGGTCTGCTCGGTGACGTCGCGAAAGCTCCAGACGCGTCCCAGGATGCGCTCTCCCACCTTCAAGGGTTTCGAAAAGCGCTCGAACTTCCGGCCGTCCTTGAAGTCCACCCAGTCGTAGCTCTGCCCTTCGGGCTCGGAATAGATCTCCTTGACCTTCCGGAGGAACCGCTCCGGGTTTTTCAGCTGACCGACGACCCCGTCGCGCAGGCGCTTCTTGTCGAACGCCGTGATCACCTCCGACGGGATTCCCCACATCTCGATCGCTTTTCGGTTGAAGTCGACGAGGTCTCCGTCGCAATCCACGACGAGAATCCCGTCCGCGGTGGCGTCGAACGTGGCGCGGAGAAGGGCATGCGCCCTCGCGAGCTCTTCCTGGGCGCGCACGAGCTCCGTCACGTCCCGAAAGGTCCAGACGCGACCCGCCGGCGCCCCCGCGAGCCGCCGGGGCATCGAGCGCCGCTCGAACCGCCGCCCATCCTTGAAGGCGAGCGTGTCGAAGCTCTCGTTTTCGGTGTCGGAGTAGAGCTCCATGATTTTCTGCACGAAGGCGGCGGGATTCTCCACCTGCTCGAGGACGAACGCCACGAGGGCTTCGTCGTCCCCCGCGGCGGCGAGCGCCGGAGGAATCTTCCACAGGGTCGTGAACTGGCGGTTGTACGTGACGATGTGCCCGTTCTCGTCGACGACGAGAATTCCGTCTGCCGTCGCGTCGAGCGTGGCCTGGAGCAGGGCGAGCGCGTCTTCGAGGCGGACGGGCTCGCCGGGCCGGGGGGGAGGATCGGGCGGAGGCACCGGAGAAGCGTACACGCGACCGCGCCCGCTTTCATCCCCGGAAAACAAAAGAGCCGGCCTCGCGGCCGGCTCTGCAGGCGTCAAGACTTCCGGTTCACGCCGGAGGGGGCGGCGGGGGCACGGCGTCCGGAACCGGGGCCGTCGTCGAGCTCTGCGGCGCCGCGGGAGCGGGCGTCGGGAGCGTCGTCGGAGCCGGGGTCGGCGCCGCCGTCGAAGGAACCGGCTCGGGGGCGGTTGCCGACGGGACCGGGACGGCCATCATCTGGGGCTGGGGAATCGACGCGGGCGCGGCGGGGGGCGCTTCGGGAGCGGCCGGCGCGGGAGCCGACGTCCGGACGCGCGGAGCGGCCGAGTGCCGCCGGTGAGTCGTCGTCGTTTCGGTCGCCGTCGACTTCGCCGGGGTCTCGATGCGCGGAGCCGCCGTCGGAGATTCCGCGGGCGGCGCGGCGGTCGCCGACAGAGGCGCCGGCGTGGACGCGGGCGCCGTATCGACTCCCGCGAGCGGCGGCGGCGTGATGGCCGCGTTCGAACCCGACTCGACCGACGTCGAGGTCGTCGTGCTCGCCACCTTCGGCTGCCGGCTCTGCCGGAGAACAGCGAGAGCGACGATGACGCCCACCACGACGGCGATTCCCAGGAATATCTGAATACGGGTCATCCGGCCGCGATCGGCCTGGGCAGTGCTTTCAAAGTGGAATTTCTGCGAAACGCTTGACATCATGACCTCCGCCCAGGACAAAGTGCAAGATGGTTGCCAATTCACCGCGATTTCCTCCCGACGCGGCATCCCGACGAAGGATGCCGGAGGCCGCCGCGTTCGTCGGCGTTCGGCCGATGGAAGGCATTAACATCCGTGAATGAACGCACCGTCGGCGCCATTCAATCCGGACGTCGTTTCGATCGACGCGATCATCGCGGCGTTCTACGCGATCATTTCCGGCGCCCGCGGAGAGCCCCGCGACTGGAAGCGCGACGTCGAGCTCTTCGTTCCGGGGGCGCGGCACGTGGCGATGTCCGTGCGCGACGGCAAGCCGGTCGCGCTCCCGATGGACCACGCCGCTCACGTCGCGCGCGCGGAGGCGGTTTTCCGCGAGGCGGGGTTTTACGAGCGCGAAATCCACCGCGTCGAAAGACGTTACGGGAACATCGCGCAGGTCTTCAGCGCGTACGAATCGCGCCACGAGCCCGACGGGCCCGTCTTCGCGCGCGGCGTGAACTTCATCACGCTGTTTTTCGACGGCGACCGATGGTGGATCGCCTCGGCCGTCTGGGACGGGGAGCGTTCCGACAATCCGATTCCGCCCGACTGGCTTCCTTCGGAGGATCGCCGAGACCGGTGAGACGGCCCGCGGCGCCCCCGACTCAGCGCGCTCCCAGCTCCGCGAAGAGCGTCGCGTAGAGTTCGATCCCGTCCCAGAGGTTCCGGAGGCGGAGATTCTCGTTGGCGGAATGCTGGTTATTGTCGTGATTGGCGATCGGCACGCCGACGACCGGCGTCTTCCCCGCTCCCTGGAAGAGATACATCGGGATGCTTCCGCCGAGGGTGGGCATCTTGACCACGGGTCCTCCGAGGGCGCGCTCGGCCGCCGTGATCACCGCCTTCGAGAAGGGGAGATCCATCCCCGTGCGCGCGGCCGGGTATCCGCCTTCCCACTCGAGGCGGGCGATCTTCGGGTGCGCCGCGCGCGTCGCGGCATCGGGAGCCTCGGCAGAGACGAAATAGCCCCGGCTCCGGACGAAGGCTTCCACGCGCTGGCGAACTCCGGCGGGGGTCTGGTCCGGGACCAGTCGGAAGTCGATGGAGGCTTTCGCTTCGGGCACGATGACATTGGCCGCCTGGGCGCCCACGTGGCCGGCGGAGATTCCGCGGACGTTCAACGCCGGGCGGTGGAGGAGGGCGACGAGCGAGGAAGCGGGGTCCTCCGATTCGGAAAAGCCGAGTTCCTTCTCGAGCTCGTCGTCCACGCGGGGAACTTCCGCGATCGCCCGCGTCTCCGCGGCACCGAGGGGCCGGACATCGTTCTCGAATCCCGGGATGAGGATGCGGCCCCGCTCGTCGCGCATCGCGTCGATCAGGTGCGTGAGGCGAACGATCGGGTTCGGCGCCCAGTTTCCGTAATGTCCGCTGTGGAGGCCGTGGTTCGGCCCGTAGACGGTGAGCTCGAGTCCCGTCGTCCCGCGCGCGCCAAAAAAAATCTGCGGCCGCCGGCTTTGGTGGACCGGGCCGTCGCACAGCACCCAGGCGTCGGTGCGCAGATCGGCGGCATATCGGGCGAGGATCGCTTCGAGGTGGGGTGAGCCCGCCTCTTCCTCGCCCTCGAAGAAAAACCGGAGATTGACGGAGGCCGGAATCCCGGCCGCCTTCAACGCGTCGAGCGCGGCGGCGAAACCGACGATCGGCGCCTTGTCGTCGGATGCCGAGCGCGCGTAGAGCCGCGCCTCCGGATCGAGGGGCGAGGCCGCCGTCGCGAGCGGGAGCTCTCGGCCTCCCGCTTCGAGCGGCCGGTCGAGGAGAACGGGGGAGAACGGGCTCGTCTTCCACTCCCGGGGATCGACCGGCTGCCCGTCGTAGTGCGCGTAGAACGTGACGGTGCTCCGGGCCCCGGGAGAGTCGAGCGCGGCATAGACGACGGGCGGCGTGTCGGGAAGCCGGAGCAGCCGCACCGAGGCGCCCCGGCGCCGATAGAGCGCCGCGACGGCCTCCGCGTTCCTTTCGATGTCGGCGAGGTCCGCCGCGCGATTCGGAAGCGAGAGCAGCTCCGCGAGCTCCCGGACGATCTGGACCTCGTGCGCCGAGCGGTAGCGCCGGGCCGCGAGCGCGGCGGGCGCCGCCGGCTGCCCGTCGGCCCGGGAAGTCCCGGGGGGGAGCGCCATCGCGGAAAGGAGGGAGAGGAGAAGGGGGGTTCGAAATCGGCTCATCGGGTCCTCCGGTCGAAGGGCGCCGCGGGCGGGGCCGTCCGGAGCGCCATCGCGTAGATCCGCACCGGGGCGAGCTTCGCGCGAGGCCACAACGCCCCGTCTTTTCCGATCGCGCGGAGCTGGACGTCCCCGACGAGATACATCACGTCTCCCGCGATCGCTCCGGTCGTCGGCTCCGGGAGCCGCGGATCGGCTTCGGCGAGGCGCATCTCGCCGGTGACGCGGTCGAGGGAGGGAGAGAGCGAGAACCGGGCGACGCGCACCGGCGGGTTTCCGTTCTGGATCGCGATGAGCGCGCCGCGATCGAAGTAGAGGCCGTCCGCTTCGCCGAGGCGGATGCGCGGCGAATGGCGGAGCTCGCGGCGCGTCTTCGCCGCGAGGTCGACGGCGTAGATCGTCCTTGCGTCGGCGACGAAAAGGGTGCGGTCCGAGGGGTCGAGCGCGATCCCGTTGGGATAGACGAGGCGGCCCGCCGCCGCGAATCGCTCGACGCGCCCCGAAGGACGGTCGATCCGATAGACGCATCCCTGCGCGCTGTCGGTGACGTAGGCGGCGCCGCCCCGCGCGAGAGCGACGTCGTTGAAGAAGTGCCTCCCCGCCGCCGGGGCGCGAAAGATGCGCAGGGTCTTTCCGGTGGCGAGGTCGAACTCGAAGAGCGCCGACCGGCCGAGGTCGGCGGGGGCGTAGTGGCTCATCCCCGGACCGTCGACGCCGGAGCAGGCGAGCAGCGTCCGCCGGTCCGGATCGACCTTCAGCCCGAGCACGCTCCAGAGGCCGTCCTGCCGCGCGCGCACGAAATCTCTCGCCGATCCGTCGGCGGAAAGCGCCACGATCTTTCGCTGGAAGATGCTGCCGACGAAAAGCGTGCGCGTCTCCCGATCGAACGCGATTCCCTCGGGGATCAGGTCGGGTTGGGCGACCGTCGCGAAGAGCTCCAGCCCGGGAGACTCCGCTGCCCGCGCCGCCGGCGGGCGGGCGAGGAGGGCGAGCGCCGCGAGGGCGGCGACCTTTCCGATTCCCTTTCTCATCGGACGCCGGGGAGCGAGACGAATCGTCGGCGCAACGTTTCTCCCCGGGGATGATAATGGGGAATCGATCCGCGGGTCTCGAATCGGCCGGGCGCCGACTTCCCCCGCGGCGGCGGGCGGAAGGAGCGGTCCGGCATTCCTGCCTCTATAATGCGCGCTCATGCCCGTCGTTCCACCGGACGACACGAGAAGGAGGATGCCGTTGCGTTCGATTCGAAAGGCTCTCTGGGTACTCGCGGTTCCGGTCCTGGCGTTCGCGTTTACGGCGGAGGCGGCGAAGGCGAAGAAGCCCGCCCCCGCCGACGCGCCGACCGCGAAGACGCTCTCCGACCGCTTCGAGGGGCTCGAGTTCCGGGCGATCGGCCCCTACCGGGGCGGACGCGCGACGGCGGTCGTGGGCGTGCGGGGACAGCCGCTCACCTTCTACTTCGGCGGTTCGGGAGGGGGAGTCTTCAAGACGACCGACGGCGGATCGAACTGGGAACCGATGTCCGACAAGGACTTCAAGACCGGGTCGGTCGGCGCGATCGCCGTTTCGGAATCCGATCCCAACGTCGTGTTCGTCGGCATGGGCGAGTCGCCGATCCGGGGGAACGTCTCCAACGGCGACGGCGTCTACAAGTCGACGGACTCCGGGCACACCTGGAAATCCATGGGACTGGCGGACACGCATCAGATCTCGCGCGTCGTCATTCATCCGCG
>Ga0070666_10000532_pt1 | contig 23059 bp, 19 predicted proteins | sample KBSS23metaG_FD_64677 | JGI IMG/M metagenome (GOLD analysis project Ga0070666, IMG submission 64677) | Switchgrass rhizosphere microbial communities from Kellogg Biological Station, Michigan, USA - KBS S2-3 metaG | ecosystem: Host-associated > Plants > Roots > Rhizosphere > Soil ... | reverse complement strand
TTCGCCAACAATTTCGACCCGCAAGTAGTCCGCAGCCCGCGCGTGACGATGACATCCTTCACCGCGATCGGTACGCCTGCGAGCGCTCCGGGATCTTCACCACCAGCGATCTTCGCGTCCACCGCGCGCGCGGCGGTCAACGCCCGCTCCGGCGACAGCGTCAGGTAAGCGTTGGTCTTGGGATTCTCCGCCTCCGCATACGCCAGCGATTGCCGGGCCAATTCCTCAGCGCTAAAGTTCTTCGCGAGCAGCCCAGCGCGGATCGAATCGATACTCATTTCATGCAGCGGACTGCTCATCTCTCGATCACCCTCGGCACCTTGTAATATCCGCCGCTAGTGACCGCGGCGTTGCCCACCGCCTCCGCATTCGTCAGCGTCGGCCGCTCCTGGTCTTCGCGCAAGGTCGCTGTCTCTTCCGCATCGAACAACACCTGCGCCATCGGCTCCACGTCGCTAGTTTCCAACTCGTTCAATTTATCGATGTGCGTCAAGATCCCATCGAGATCCAGCGCCATGCGCGCCACCTCGTCATCGCGCAACGCCAGATTCGCCAAATCCGCCACCCGCCGCACTTCCTGTTCCGTAATCTTCAAGCCGTTTCCTTTTTCTGCGATTGCCGGTAGAGCATCCCCATCACCGGATCGTGAATACCTTCCACTGCGGGCCGCGCCGACTCCGCCCGCTGCGGCGCCAACTTGCGCGGCATAGGGCGAAAATCGATTTCCGTGACCAGCGCCTCGCCCATTTCCTTATGCAAATTCCGCAGCAGATGATGACGCAGCGTATTCAGCTGCCGCTGCCACACGATGTCCTCCACTTCCACCACCAGCGTCCCGCGCACCAAACTGGTGGCCCGCGTCTTGAGTGCCGTGTACTTGCCCGCCGCCACCGGCCAAGCCATCTGCGCGCGCGTCTCCGGATCCGTAATGCCCGGCGACACTTTCATTTTTCTGACGACACGCCCAGCGCGTTCCATAGTCTCCATTTGTCCGGGGGGAAACTCGATTTTAGCATGGCGAGAATGCTATACCTGACTCTTGCCCGAACTCATCCTAGCCTCTCAATCCCCCCGCCGCCGCGAATTGCTGGCGGTAGCCGGATTCCGTTTCTCCGTGCGCGTAAAACCCATCGAAGAAGTCCGCGGTCCTAGTGAAGCCCCCGTCGACTATGTCCGCCGCCTGGCGCGCGCCAAAGCCGAAGCCTCCTGGGAGCGCCCCGGCGAAATCGTCTTGGGCGCAGACACCACCGTAGTCATCGATGACCACGTACTCGAGAAACCCGCCGACGCTGCCGATGCCCACGCCATGCTGCGCCTGCTTTCCGGACGCGACCACACCGTCATCACCGGCATCTGTCTGCTGCACGACAACGGCGCAATCGTAGACCACTCGTCCACGCAAGTCCGCTTCGCCCCGCTCACCGATTCCGAAATTGCCGACTACGTTGCCAGCGGCGAGCCCATGGACAAAGCCGGAGCCTACGCCATTCAAGGCCTGGCTTCGAAATTTGTCGAGAAAGTCGACGGCTGCTACTTCAACGTGATGGGCTTGCCGCTGTCGCTGGTCTACCGCCACTGGAAGACGCTAACTGCGTCCGAATAATCCCTTCCACTTGCGTAGCACCAACTCCACCAGATTCGCCAGCACCGCCAATCCCAGCAGCCCAGGCCAGAGTTGCAGCGTCGACGCCAGCGTCCTCGCGCCCGGATCGAACACTGCTTTGGGAGCAGGCTCAAACCGCCCGCCCGTGAATTCGGCGACTTGTTTTAGTAAGGTCTGGTTCGAACCATATTCAGTGAGTTCCACTTCCGGCCGGTACAGTCCCACTTCCGGAAACGCCGGCGTGTCCATTAACGGCCGTACGCGAAACAGTCCTTGACGTGCGCCAATCGGCAGCCGTCCGCGATACACTCCCGCTCCAACTTTGATCACATCCATCTGCTTCTTGAACCCATCCGAGCCGATCACGTAAATCGCGGGTACTTCCTTAGGCTCATCCACGCCCTCGCCCAGCCGGTAATTCGCCACCAGATCCCCGTTCGCGCTGTCATACTCCACCGTCGCCTCGCCAGCCTGCGTATGCGGCAGCAGATCGCGGCTTAGATTAGTCCAGAACTTATCAAAGCCTTTCCATGTCACCCACTCCGACGCCCATCGCGTCTTGGCGTCAGAAGTAAATACGGCGGAGCGTCCCAGCCCATACTGCCAGCGCACCAGCAGCGGCTCTCGCTTATCGAAGCGCAGTATGGTTTCCGCCGAAGGCTTCGCTTCAAACCGGACATATCCTTTTAAAGGTGGCGCCGATTCCACGTTCAGCCCCTCCAAAATTTCCGTCTGCTTAGCCACCTGCGCCGCCAGCGGTTTCTCCACCGCCGTAGTCCCCGTGTGCTCCATCACATCGCGCAGCACGATCTGCTCCAGCCCGTTCGGATCCTTCAGAAAATAGAATTTGCCCTCGGCCAAGTTCGCTACCATCTCCAGATATTCGCGATGCACGTCTGCTCCCAGACCGATCGTCGAAATCGTGACCTGATGTTCCTTGGCTTCGCGCGCCAGCGCATAGCTGTTGCCTTCTTCCGAAATCCCATCCGTGAGCAGCAGAACATGGCGATATGTAGCTTCCACCGGCAGAATTCTCTGATACGCCTCCGTCAGAGCCGGCGCGATTTGCGTGCCGCCATCCGGCGTGATCCCCGCGATCAGAGAATTGATCGCCCGCGGCTCGTCCGCCTTCCGGATCGGCACCACCCAACGGAACGAGTTGTCGAAAATCAGCACGCCCACTTGATCGATCGGCCGCAGATTGCTCACCAGCCCCGTCGCCGCCGCGCGCGCCAACTCCATCTTCGGCCCTTCCATCGACGAACTCTTGTCCATGATCAGCACCACCACGGTGCCTTCGGCCGACTGCGGAGGCAACAGCTTCGCCGGCAGCGCCCGATCCAGCGCGTCCTCCGACTTCTTCTTCATGTCGTAGACATTGCGCTCGCCCCCGATCACCAGCAGCCCGCCGCCCTGCTTGACGTATTTCTCGAGATCCGCCTTCCGCGGCGCCGTAATCTTCTCCAGATCCCAATTGTTCAAAAGCACCAGCTGGTAGTCAGCGAAATTCGTTCCGGCGATGTCGTTCGCGCGCGTCACCTCGAACTGCGCCGCAGCCAGCGCCCCCGGCAATGCGTTGTCCAGCCCCGGAGGATCTTCGGAAACATACAGTGCCTTAGGTTTGCGCAACATCACCGCCTGATCCACCTGCAAATCCCCCGCGCCCTTGGTGCGCACCGCGATCGTGAGGTCCAGCGCCCCCGGAGTTTCCAGACTCGCATGCATCCGAATCGGGTTGACGCCCGCCCCCAAGGTCACCTGCGTAGTGCCCAAAGACCGCCCCTCCGCCGACAGCTCCACCTCGGCCTGTGTCCTTCCAGGTGCCGACACCGCCAGATCGATCGCAAACTGCTCGCCCGTGAATGCGTTCACCGGTAGACTCACCGACTCGAGCCGCAGCGCCGGCCGCTCGCGTCCTTGCATCGCGAAAGTGTCGATCGGAATCCCAGCCTGCCGCGCCTGCCATGCCGCCCGCGCAATGCTGCCCTTGTTCTCCTTGCCGTCGGAAATCAGCGCCAGCCGCGGCAACATCCCGGAGGGCAGGGAACTGATCGCCTCCCGAACCGCCGCCTCGAGATCGGTGGACCGCCCGTCCGACCCCGAAGTCAGCCGCAGCTTCCAAGGCTTCTGATCTTCCGTCAGATCCGCTACCCGAGTCGCGCGCGCAAACGGAATCACGCGTAGCGCGTTGCTCCCACGTGCGTCATCCAGATCCGACGCCACCTTGGAAGCGCGCTCCAAATCCCGTGGCGCGACGCTAGCCGAAGTGTCCACCAGCACACCAACCGCAACCTTGCTGGTAGAAATACTCAACCGCGGTTGCGCCAGCGCCAGCAGGATCAGCGTGAACGTCGCCACTTTCAACGCCAGCCCCAGCCTGCGTGTGGTGCGCCGGTATTCGAAATATCCCCAGGCGAGAGGAATCCAAGCCACCAGCAACACCCAGCTGCGGTCGAAACTCATGACGCTTTTCTCCAACGCAGCCGTTCCACCAAACTCAACGAAGCCGCGCGCGGCGTCAGCCGCACGATCCGGCTGCGCCCATAGAGCAACCAGTCCGCCAGCAATCCCAGTCCACCCGCCAGCGCCAGCCACGGCCACGGATTCGGTGGCGCCGACTCCGCCGTCGCCCCCCGCCGCATTCCCCGCGCCGCGTTAGCCGGCGGCCGCCACGCCGTATCGCCCACATCCGGCAACGTCAGCGAATAAACCGTTTCCCGATCTCCCGTGACCACGTGAACGTTCCCCGGCGCCCCCGCGAAGAATCGCAGACTGTTGCCTTCGACAGTGAATGGCAGCGGCCGCTGATCGTCGCCCAAAACTTTTATGCTTGCCGGATTGACGCCCTTGTCCAGCGCCACATTCACCGTGCCCACAGTCCCCGCCTGTACATCCGACCGCCGGAAAACTTCCGGAGCCATCCAGCGCAGCAGATTCGCCATCAGCAGCGGCGTAGCCAGATCGTATTTCATCGCTGAGCGCACCGGATCAAACCCCAGCGCCGCCATCTTCACAGCCCCCGCCCTCTCTACCACGACGGGCCCCTGCGCCGTATCGGCCACCGCCCGATCCCCCGGCGCCAGGCTGAAGACTTGAGTCGCAGCCAAATCCACATCCTTTGTATACAGCCCCGCGCCCAGCGCAGTGTCCTGATGCCACTGCTGTAGTTTCAGATTCGCCGCAGTCGAACGAATCGCGAACGGCGACCCCGCCGGCGGCTCAATCCAAATCGACGCCGCATTCTTCGGCGCGTCTTTAGGAACGAAGCGGTCGAACACAAAGATGTCTGCCGCAGCCTGCGCGTCGAATTTCGCAGGAACGTCGAACGTAGCCTCCACCTGCGGATTCCCCGCCAGCAGCGGTTTCAACAAATCCGGCTCCGGCGAGTACACCGCCACCCGCAGCGGTTTCCCAATTGGAACTTCGATGACAGCAGTGTCGTCCTGCGGAAATGCATCGCCGCGCCCGTTAGTAGAGGTGACGCGCGCCTCCAGCAACCCGGCTTTCTTCGCTTGAAACGCGAAAGTCGCCTGCGTCTCCGACCCCGCCGCCAGCGTCATCGTCTTGCTGCCCGCCGCCGTCCCCGCGAATTGCAGGAGCAAGGTGATCTCGCGAGCCTTCTGCCCGTCGTTACGCAACTCGACAAACGCCTCCCACGCATCCGCGCCAGAAGCCGCCCGCCGCACCCCCAACTTGCGCAGCCCCACGTTCTCGCCGTTCGAAGGAATCGAAATTACCCGCAGATTCGCCGGCACAGCGATTTCGTTTTCCTGCTTAGGAATCCGCGCCGCCCCCACAAACACAATCTCTCCGGCTTTTTGCGATTGCAATTTCTGCGCCTGCTGCGCGAACTCCAGTGCCTGTTCCAGATTCAACGCCGAAGTGCTGGGACGCGACCGCCGAATCGCATCCGCCACTGCGCCTTTATTCGATTCGAACTGCGTCACCGGCGTAGCCAGCGCATCCGCCCGCACCAGCATCACACGGTCCAGCAGCGGCAGGGAATTGACATACGCCAACGCAGCGTTTTTAGCCTGGTCCAGCAAAACCCCCTGCCGCGCCCGAGCCCCCATCCACGCCGAAGTATCCAGCAGCAACACGTGATCGCGCGACGTGCCCAGATCGCCAAACCGCGGCCCCGCGATCGCCAGCAGCAGCAAGATCATGCTCACAATCTGCAGCAGCAAACTCCAAGGTTGATGCACACGCCGCTTGTGCTTCAGTTCTTCGGGCAGCTTGCCAGCCGTCCAAAACCGCAGCGTCGCCACCACCTGCTTGCGCTTGGTGCGATCGAGCAGATATAGCGCGACAATCCCAGTGGAGACGATCCCCGCCAGCCCCAGCAACTCCCCGAAACTGAGGTTCAGAAAATTCATGCGCTACTGTACGGCCCCCGCCCGCACCATCGGCCCGAAAATCGCTTCTTCGATGGGTATCGACGTCGACAATCCAACATACCGCCCGCCATTGCGCAGCGCCACGTTACGCAATTCCAGCGCAAACTCATCGAACGCCGCAACATAACTCGCCCGCGCCGCGTCATCGAATGCCAGCTGCACCCGCGTGCCCGATTCCGCGTCCTCCAGGTCCAACTCCCCATCCCACGGCGGTTCCCGATCCTCATCCGCCCACACATGAATCAGAATCATCTCGTGCCCGAAATCCGTCAGATACTGCAGCGGCTTCTCGCATCCCGCATCGTCCAGGAAATCCGAAATCACGATCACCAGCCCCCGCTGCGGATACCGCGAAATAAAATCCCGAGTGATGTCGAAGAATTTCGTCGATCCGCCCGGTTTCAGCGCCTGCAGATAATTCGCCACCGGCTGGAACCTCTGCCGCCCCCCACCCAGCCGCAGCGGATCGCCCAGTTTTTCCGCGAACGGTTGCAGATAAATAGAATCCAACCGCACCAGCGCCACGTAACACATCGCCGCCGCCAGCTTCCGCGCGTAATCGAATTTCGAAAGCGCTCCCTTGCTCCCGCCAGTCGTCATCGACCGGCTGACATCCACCAGCACCCGCACCGGAATCCGCGGCTCCAGTTGGAACATCTTCAGGAACATCTTCTCCAGGCGCAGATACGCCCGCCAATTCACCGCACGCAAATCATCGCCGTGATGAAATTGCCGGTGGTCCAGAAACTCCTGCCCCGCGCCCGCGGACCGCGAAGTGTTATGCCCGCCCACCACCCCAGGCAAATTCTTTTGCCACTGGATCGCAAGCCTCTCCAGTTTTTCGAGCAGCGGAGTGTCGATCAGCAGCCCGTTTTCCGCCACCGGCTAGACCTTGGCGCCCGCCCGCGCCGCCACCACGCTGGGGATGATCTTGTCCAAAATCGTCTCCGGCGTTTGCCCGTCGGCGTGCGCGTCGAAATTCAAAATGATGCGATGCCGCAGCACCGCTGCCGCCACCGTCTGCACGTCTTCAATCGACAGATGCAGCCGTCCGCGCATCAGCGCCAGCACCTGCCCGCACTCCACCAGCGCCTGCGCCCCACGCGGCGAGCTGCCAAAGCGAATGAACTTCTTCGCAAGCTCATGCGACTCACTCGAATCCGGCTGCGTAGCCATCACCAGATCAATCGCGTAACTCTGCACATGCGGAGCCACCAGCACATCCCGGCACACCCGCCGCAGCTCCATAATTTCCTCGCGATTCAAGATCGTCCGCAGATGCGCCTCTTCCTTCTGCGTAGTCCGCGTGACGATCGTGCTCAAGTCCTCGCGCGACGGATAGCGCACCAGAATCTTCATCAGGAACCGGTCGAGCTGCGCCTCCGGCAGCGGATACGTGCCTTCCATCTCGATCGGATTCTGCGTAGCCATCACCAGAAACGGCGCTTCCAGCTCATGCGTAGTAGTCCCGCTGGTGACGGTGTGCTCCTGCATCGCCTCCAGCAGCGCCGACTGTGTCTTGGGCGTCGCGCGGTTGATTTCATCCGCCAGCACCAGGTGCGCAAAGATCGGCCCCGGTTGAAACCGCAGCGCCTTAGCGCCGCTCTCCGTATCGATAATCATGCTGCCGACAATATCGCCGGGCATCAGATCGGGCGTGAACTGAATCCGCGAATACTTCAGATGCAGCACCCGCGCCAGCGTCCGCAGCAAGGTGGTTTTCCCCAGCCCCGGTACGCCCTCCAGCAGGACGTGCCCCCCCGCCAGCAGGCAGATGAGCACGCCATCCACCACTTCCTGCTGGCCGACGATTACTTTCCCAATCTCCTCGCGCACCCGATTCAATTGTTGGGTGGCGAGCTCAAGAGCCGCGTCCGGTTTCACGCATAATATGATAGCGCAGGGTCGCCGAACCGCCCGCTCTGCCAAATGGCTCAGTACGGCCCGCGCACCCTGCCAAACGGGAAGGGCAAAATTACCGTCTGAAGGCGGATAATATTAGAAACAGATCTATATTATGTGGATAGTCCGGCTAGCCCTCCGCCGCCCCTACACGTTCGTCGTCATGGCCGTGCTGATCGCCTTCATGGGCGTGGCTGCCATCGTCACCATGCCGGTCGATATTTTCCCCTATATCGACATCCCCATCGTCAGCGTGCTGTGGCAGTACACCGGCCTCTCCCCCGATGAAATGGAGAAGCGCGTCGTCACCAATTTCGAGCGCGGCCTAACCTCCAACGTCAACGACATCGAACATATCGAATCGCAATCCTACAACGGCATCGCTGTCGTCCGGATTTACTTCCATCCGAATGTCCAGGTGGACATGGCAGTGGCCCAAGTCACCGCGCAAATGACCAGCGCCGTTCGCAGTATGCCGCCTGGAATGTTTCCGGGCAATGTTTTGAAATACGACGCGGCCAGCGTCCCCATCCTACAGCTGGGGCTTACCAGCAAGACTTTGCGCGAGCAAGAGATCTTCGACCTGGGCAACAATTTCATCCGCACGCCCCTCGGCACCGTGCAAGGCGCCTCGGTTTCGTATCCGTTCGGCGGGAAGAACCGTTCCGTGATGGTGGATTTGAATCTCGACGAGCTGTTCTCCAAACAGCTTTCGCCCATCGACGTCTCCAATGCCCTGAATTTGCAGAACCTGATTCTGCCGGCGGGCACCGCCAAGCTGGCCGGCACCGAGTATCAGATCAAAGTCAATAGCAGCCCGCTCGTTCTGGACGAACTGAACAATCTCCCCATCAAGACCGTCAACGGCGCGACAGTCTACATGAAAGACGTGGCGCAAGTCCGCGACGGCTTCTCGGTGCAGAATAATATTGTCCGCACCAACGGCTCGCGCGGTGTTCTGATGACGGTAACCCGCACCGGCAAAGCCTCGACCCTCGCCATCGTCAACGACGTCAAAGCCGCCCTGCCCAGAATTCTCGCCACCATTCCGCCGGAGCTAAAAGTGGTTTTGCTGGGCGACCAATCCGTCTTCGTGCGCGCGTCTATCGCCGGCGTAGTGCGCGAAGCCCTGATCGCCGCGGCCCTCACCGGCGCCATGATTCTGCTGTTCTTAGGAAGTTGGCGCAGCACCCTGATCGTCTGCATCTCCATCCCGCTCTCGATTCTGGCCTCCCTTTGCATCCTGAGTCTGCTAGGACAAACCATCAACGTAATGACCCTAGGGGGCCTGGCCCTCGCCGTCGGCATCCTGGTCGACGACGCTACGGTCGCGATCGAGAACACCCACCGCAACATCGGCCTGCGCAAGTCGTTAGTCCGCGCCGTGATCGATGGCGCGGCGCAGATCGCGATCCCGACCTTCGTCTCTACCCTGGCGATCTGCATCGTGTTCGTTCCCGTGCTGCTGCTCACCGGAACCGCCAAGTATTTGTTCACCCCCATGGCCATGGCTGTGGTGTTCGCGATGCTAGCCTCGTACCTGCTCTCGCGCACCCTGGTCCCCACCATGGCGCATTACCTTCTCAAGACCGAAGTCTCCATGTACCAGCTCGGCATCGAAGGCGAAGCCGCCGGCGGCAAAGGACTCTTCTGGCGCGTCCATCATTGGTTCAACGGCCTGTTTGAGCGCCTCCGTTTCCGCTACATCGGCTTGCTCGATTGGTCCCTGCGCCATCGTGGACGCGTGCTCACCAGCTTCGGCGTAGTTTTCATCGCCTCCCTGGGACTCCTCTGGCTAGTAGGCGAAGACTTCTTTCCCACCGTAGATTCCGGCCAGATGCGCCTCCACGCCCGCGCCCCGGCGGGAACCCGGATTGAGGAAACAGAGGTTCGCTTCGCAGCGATCGAGCGTGAAATCCGCGCCGCTATCCCGGCCAACGAAATCGACACCATCATCGATAACATCGGCGTCCCCAATAGTTGGACCAGCCTGGCGCAAGGCGACATCCCCACCATCTCCAGCGCCGACGGCGATCTTCTCATCTCCTTGAACAAAGAAAAGCACGGCTCCACCCGCAATTACGAAGTCGCGCTGCGCAAACGCCTCAACGAAAAATTCCCCGACACAACGTTCTTCTTCCAGCCCGCCAACATCACCAACCAGATTCTGAACTTCGGCCTCCCCGCGCCCATCGATCTGCAGGTCGTCGGCCGCGACACCGTAGGCGGCTACAAGATCGCCCAACAGCTAGCCGCGCGCATCGCGCGCATCCCTGGCGCCGCCGACGTACACATCCATCAAGTGGTGGATCAGCCCGAAATCCGCCTGAACGTCGATCGCACCAAAGCCGGGCAACTCGGCCTCACGCAGCGCGACGTCACTGGCAATATGCTGATCTCGCTCAGCGGCAACGGCACCATTGCCCCCAACTACTGGGTCGGCCCCAACGGCGTCAATTACAACGTCGGCGTGCAGACGCCCCAATATAAGATCAATACCTTGGATGCGCTGCTGCGCACGCCGGTGTCGGCAGCCACCAGCGTAGTCAACTCCACCACCCCGTCCTCGCAAGGCGGCTCCGCAACCGCCGGGAACGCCTCGGTCGGCGCCTCGCCCAGCGGAGCTTCACAAGCCTATGGCAACCCCGGAGCCATCGCCGGCAGCACCCAGCTTCTATCGAATCTAGTCACCGTAACGCGCGGCGTCGGCCCCGTGATCGTCAATCACTATAACGTCTGGCCCGTCTATGACGTCTACGCCAACGTCGACCGCCGTGATCTCGGAGGCGTCGGCTCAGAAGTAGAAAAAATCGTGAAAGAGGAAATCCCGCACCTGCCGCGCGGCACCACGCTAGACCTGCGCGGCCAGTACGACACCATGCGCTCGTCGTTCTTCCGCCTCGGTCTGGGCATGCTGGTGGCCGTGGTCTTGGTCTATCTTCTAATGGCCGTGAACTTCCAATCCTGGCTAGATCCCTTCATCATCCTGACGGCTCTACCCGGAGCCATGGCCGGCATCCTGTGGATGCTCTTCGTCACCGGCACCACGCTCAACGTGCCGTCGCTGATGGGAGCCATCATGTGCATCGGCGTCGCCACCGCCAACAGTATTCTGATGGTCACCTTCGCCAACGACGAAAGAATGCTGGTGCCGTCCGCCCGCGAGGCCATGCTGTCTGCCGGCTACGCCCGCGTCCGCCCCGTGTTGATGACCGCCACCGCCATGATGCTCGGCATGCTGCCCATGGCGCTGGGCTTCGGCGAAGGCGGAGAACAGAACGCCCCCCTGGGCCGCGCGGTAATCGGTGGACTCTTGTTCGCCACCCTGACGACTTTATTCGTCGTGCCCATCGTATATAGTTATCTGCGGACGAAACCGCCCGTCGACCACGAGCGCGAACTGGAACAAGAGGAGCGCGAAGCCACCCTCGAAGCCGAGTGGAACCTGAATGAAATATAGTGACCCTAAGCAACCCGAGCAATTAGCCGTGCAGGAAAGCACCGAAGAAAAACTGCGCAAAGAAGTCGAAGACCTCAAGCGCCAGCTCCGCGAGCAACATGGCTCCGCGCACCCCGCGTTAGCGAAGCCCTGGCACCCGTCTGCCATCACCATTTGGGCCCTGTTCTTAGGTGCGATCGTCCTCATCGTAGTAGCCTTTTTCGCCGGCTATATCCCGCTCCAAAAACGCAACGCCGTCATCGGCAGTCAGGCGCAAGAGCAGGAACAAGCACTCCCCCGGGTAGAAGTGATCGAAGTCGGCCGCTCCTCCGGCATGAGCGAATTGCAGCTTCCCGGCAGCATCGAAGCCGTGACCGAAGCCCCCATCCTCGCCCGTGCCGACGGCTACATCAAACGCCGCCTGGTAGACATCGGAGACCGGGTCCAAGCAGGCCAGCCCGTAGCTGAGATCGAAGCCCCTGAGCTAGACCAGCAGGTAATCCAGGCCAAAGCCAATTTGCAGCAAGTGCAAGCGTCCCTAGATCAGGCGCTCGCCAACGAACAGCAAGGCAAAGCCAATCTCGAGCTCGCGCGCGTCACCGCCCAGCGCTGGGCCAGCCTGGTTGCCGCCGGCGTCGTCTCCAAGCAGGATAACGACCAGTACCAGGCCCAATACCAATCTCAGATCGCCGGCGTGCAGTCGTTAGAAAAAGCCATCGCCGTCCAACGAGCCAACATCGCAGCCGCCGAAGCCAATCTCGCGCGCCTGGATCAAATGCAAGCCTACCGCGTAGTGAAAGCCCCCTTCGCCGGCGTCGTCACCTTGCGCAACGTAGACGTCGGCGCCCTAGTGAATTCCGCCAGCACCTTGCTCTATCGCATCGCTCAGACCGGCACCCTGCGGACCTATGTCAACGTCCCGCAGACCAATGCCAGCTCCATCCACGCCGGACAACCCGCTCGCCTCAGTGTCACCAACCTGCCTGGCCGCAGCTTCACCGGTACCGTAGCCCGCACCGCGAATTCACTCGATCCCAACAGCCGCACCATGCTGGTGGAAGTCCAAGTGCCGAACGCCGACGGCGCCCTCTTGCCCGGCATGTACGCGCAAGTCGACCTAAGCAGTCCCCGCACCAACGCGCCACTCTTGGTCCCCGGCGACGCCCTGATGGTTCGCGGCGACGGCACCCAAGTCGCCGTGGTGCGCCCCGACTCCACCGTGCACCTGCAGAAAATCCAAGTCGGCCGCGACTACGGCGATCGCCTGGAAGTCCTCAGCGGACTGCAGATGGGAGACCGCATCATCGCCAACCCCGGCGATAGCGCCCGCGAAGGCGCCAAGGTCGATCCCGTCGACGCTGCGGATAAGTCCGCCCAGTAAGCACCTGCGCGCAGTCAACACCCCGCACAGTCAACACCCCGCACAGAACCGCGCGCGCAGCAAGCGGACGCGCCGCCCGCTAGCGGCTCAATCTGAAGCATGGCATTTGGTAGCGGGTTAGTTTCAAAACTTTAGGCGTGACGAACGCGCTACTAGCATTGTGATTCGCCGCCCTCGCGAGGTAGCATAGCGGCATGTCGAACCCTTGGCTGAATGTGCCCCTCACCGAGTACGAACAGCACATGAGCTCGGCGGAAGTCCAGCAATTAGGCGCTCTCTCCGATTTATTCGCGGAAGCGCTAGAACACTGCCGCCCGCCGTCAATCGCGGTCCTGGGAATCGCTGGCGGAAACGGACTCGACCACATCGACCGCGCCGTAACTACACGCGTCGTTGGGCTGGACCTAAACCCGCTGTACCTCGCAGCTGTCAAGAAGCGCTATGCGCATCTGCTCGGTCTTGAGCTCCATTGCGTGGATCTATCTGAACGGCATCTTAAATTAAAACCCGTTCAACTCGTTCACGCGGCATTGGTCTTCGAGCACGCGGGAGTCGATCCTTGCCTGGATAACGCCATATCGCTGATTGCTCCAGCAGGAAATCTGTCCGTCGTGCTCCAGTTGCCGGCGGAAAGCGGACAAACAGTAGGTGCAAGCCAGTTTTCTTCGATCCAGAATCTAAAATCTCACCTTTCCCTGATCAGTCCCGCATGGCTGCGTGAATCGCTCGCCGGACGTGGGTTTCGGCTGGTTCACCAAACAACGCGCGCGCTACCCGCAGGCAAAGGTTTTTGGATGCGGATTTTCGCCTAAGCCGCCTGCAAAATCACCGCCGTGATATTATCCGGCCCGCCCAACTCCCGCGCCAGATCAACCAACTTCCGGCACTTCGCCTCTAGCGATCCGTCCGCCGCCAGCACCTGGCCAATGCGCTCATCCGGAGCCACCCCATGCAGCCCATCGCTGCACAGCAAAATCTGCGCCCCCGGCGCCGGATGAATCAAATAATGGTTCACGCGCAATTGCCCGGAAACCCCGATCGCCATCGTCAGCACATGCCGCATCGGGTGAATCTTCAAAGTCTCCTCGTCGAGCCCCAGCCGCCGCCCCACTTCGTTGACCCAAGTCTGGTCCTCGGTAATCGCCTGCAGCTTGCCGTTCTCAAATAGGTAAGCCCGGCTATCGCCCACGCTAGCGATAAACAAGTCCCCGTCGTTTTCGACGGCCGCCACCAGCGTCGTCCCCATGCCTTCCATGCTTAAGTCCGCGTCAGCTTCCTTCATCACCCGCTGATTAGCCTTAGCGAAAGCATCCAGCAAATCGTCCGGCGACGACGGAGGCGGAACCGCCTGAATGGTATCGCGCAGCGTCTCCACCGCCAGCCGCGATGCGTGCTCCCCCGCCTGCGCGCCCCCCATGCCATCGGCGACCACGTACAATCCAGCGGTAGGCAGCAGGAGGAAATAGTCCTCATTGTTCGTGCGGACGCAACCGGGGTCCGAAACTCCGAAGGACTCAATCATGTTTTACCGAATTATACATAGGTCCAAGGGCGCTTGGGATCAAGGCTTGCTGGGATTGACCAGCGCCTTCAACTGCAGATAAGCCCGCTCCTCGTAGTTATTTTTAAGGCGCTCCAGCGTTTCCAGCCGCGCGTCGCCCGCCCGCGTATTCTGCTTCTTCAAGGAAAGCCCCAGCATCAATGTCGCCATCTCGTCATCCGGCTGCCGGTCGAGCACCGCCCGGAAGCGATCCGCCGCCGCCGCGTAGTCGCCCCTTTTCCACAGCGCGTACCCCAGGTTGAAATGATACATAGGGTCGTTAGGATCCCCTTCCAGCGCCTTGCGGAACGACTCCACCGCCTGCGGCAGATTGCGCCGGTTCTGCGCCGCCCCCAGATCGTTGAAGACTTCGCTGAGCGGCACCACGTCCGCCACAGTCTGGAACGCCTTCTGCGAGCCCGCGAAATCCCCCGCCTGGAACAAAGCCAACCCCAGCAGAAACGTAGCCTCGCGATAATGCGCGTCGTCGGGAGTGATCTTCAGCAGCCAGTCCGCAGCCTGCCGGTATTCCTTGCGGTCGTAATGCAGGCGCCCCAATTGATAGTTCGGATGCCCAAACCGCGCGTCCAGCCGAGCCGCCTGCAGAAAAAATCGCTCCTGCTGCTCCGGCGTCCGCGCCAGCAACCCGCGAACGTAATTCTCTTCCGCATCCAGCCTCACCGGAGGCCGCAGCGTCCGGAAATCCGCCTCCGCCGGAGCCAGCCGTGGCGCCAGCAGCACCAGCGCCCGCCAAGCCAAATGCGCCTCCAGCGTAGGCAAGTCTTCCAAATTCCCGCTCTCAATAAACTCCGAACTCTGCTTAAACCGCCGCCGGTCGAAAATATGCGCCGTGATTTTCAAAGATCCGTCCGCGATCCCATGCGCCGCCGCCGGGTCCGGCGTAAATTCGAAGGAGCCGTAAACCACCTGCTCCGCATCCAGCGCCTCGCCGATCTTCAGCATGGACGCCTCCGTCAGCAAACTAAGCGTCCGCAAATTCAGTTGGCGATAAGCGTCCTCAACCTCCACCCGCGAAAGCGTAACCCCGCCCCGCGCCCCAATCGCATCCCGCACCGTCTCCGCAATGCTCTCCCCGATCCAATCAAGCGAAGCCTGTGTAGGATTAGCAACCGCGGTGCGATTCGCAAACGGCAGCACGGCAGCAGTGTCAGCAAACAAACTCGCCGTCTGGACGATCAGCAGAATGAAGGCGAGCCGCAGAATTCGCATCAAACTCTAGTTTAAGGCAGCTAGTCTCCGGTCTGGTCCGCTTCCTTCGATCGTGCTTCAGTTCGAGCTCCAGCGTCACCCACCCCTCCCCGCACAGAACCGCGCGCGACAGCAAGCGGACCCAACTCCATCGCACAAGCCTCAGCCATCACCTCAGCCTCGTCCCCAAACCCATCCAGCCAGCGAATCTCCGCATCCCGCCGAAACCAAGTCCGCTGCCGCTTCGCATACTGCCTCGTTTCAACAACAGTAGACTCCATCGCCTGCTCCAGCGTAATCCCCCCGCGCAAATGCAGCACCGCCTGCTTATACCCCAACGCCTCAAACGGCTTTTCATCACCAGTAGCCCCGCCTGCCAGCAACCCCCGCACCTCTTCGATCAGCCCCTGCGCAAACATCGCCCGCGTCCGCTCTTCCAGTCTTCTTTGAAGTTCCCCACGATCCGGATCGAGCCCCAACTTGACCACCGCGTACCCTTCGATAGCCCTAGCCTCCTCCGCCGGCGGTAACGTCTCCCTAGTGAGCAACCGCACCTCCAGAGCCCGCAAAGTCTTCTGGACATCCCGCGCATGAATCCGCCCAGCCGCCGCAGGATCAAGGCGCCCCAGAATCCGGTGCATACTCCCCGGCCGCTCTCGCTCCCGTTCCATCAAACGCCCGCGCAAATCCTCATCGCGACCCGGCAACGCCGGCAACCCCTCCAGCAGAGCCCGCAGATAAAATCCCGTCCCCCCCACCACCACCGGCAGCCGCCCCCGCCCCGAGATTTCAGCGATGCACTCCCGCGCCGCCCGCGCATATTCACCAGCCGAGTAACTTTCCTCCGCCGTCAACACGTCGAACAGATGATGGGGAATCCCGCGCCGTTCGCGTGCGGGCGTTTTCGCGGTCCCAATGTCGAAGCCCCGGTACAGTTGGAGGGAGTCGCAATTGACAATTTCGCCGCCGAACTTTTGGGCCAGGCACAGCGCCAGCGCGCTCTTTCCAGACCCCGTCGGCCCGACAACGGCCACTAGCGGCTTCATAGGTATACTATAAATGGCGGGAAGAATAATCCACGTCCACGAAGGTGGCTCCATGCGCAAAGCTCTGCTGATGTCAGCGATTGGGTGTGTGATAGGTAGTGCAACTTTGTGGGCGCAAGCCCCCGCCGGAGGCGCCGCCCCCAAGATCGATAAAGCCTCTGCCTACTACCACTACGCGCTAGCCCATATGTACGCCGAACAAGCCAGCATGTTCGGCAATCGCGGCGATTTCGTCAACAAAGCCATCGAAAACTATAAGGACGCCATCAAGGCGGACCCCAGCGCCGCCATGCTCAGCGAAGAGCTTTCCGATCTCTACGTCCAGTCCGGCCGCCTCCGTGAAGCGCAGACCGACGCCGAGGACGTGCTCAAGCAGAATCCCAACGATCTCAACGCACACCGCCTGCTCGCCCGCATCTTTACCCGCTTAGTCGGCGACGGCCGCTCCGGCAAAGTGGACGAAAACATGCTTCGCCGCGCGACGGATCAGTATCAGAAGATCACCCAACTCTCCCCCAAAGACATCCCCGCCTGGTTGATGCTCGCGCGCCTGCAAAAAGCCGCCGACAATTCCGTCGACGCGCAGAAGTCTTACCAAAAAGTTCTCGATATCGAGCCCGATAACGAAGACGCGCTCACCGGCTTAGCGTTGGTTTACTCCGACCTCGGTGACAATCGCAAAGCCGCCGAGTTGCTCAAAGTTCTCGCCGACAAGAATCCCACTCCGCGCAGCTTGACCGCCCTCGCCGCCGCCTACGAGCAAATGCGCGATTTCAAAGGCGCCGCGGGAGTCCTGCGCAAGCTCCTCGAAACCAATCCAGCCAACGAGCGTGAAGTGCAGCGCAACCTGGCGCAGGATCTGATGCTGTCGCAGGATTACGCCGCCTCTCTGGCCGTCTACAACCAACTCGTAACGGACGATCCCGCCGATGCCCAGTCCTATTTGCGGATGTCGCAGATCTATCGCCAGCAGCGCGATTTCGCGAAGGCCCGCGAGACCAACGACAAAGCCAAAGCCATAGAGCCGAACTCCATCGAGATCCGCTACAACGAAGTCAATATCCTCGAAGCCGAAGACCGCACTCCCGAAGCCACTCAGCTGTTGAAAGACATACTCGACAGCACCACCAAGCGCAATTACAACCAAGCCGAGCGGGGCAATCGCACCGCATTACTCGATCGCCTGGCGAGGTTGTACATGTCCATGGATCAGACCGATCGCGCCATCGAGGTCTACCACCAGATTTCCGATGTAGACCCGACGCTCGCCCCCCGGACCTCAGCGCAGATTATCGACACCTATCGCGCCGCCAAAGAGTTCACGAAAGCCCAGCAGGAAGCCGACGCCGCCGTCAAGAAGTTTCCCGATGACCGCATGATCCGCATGACGCGCAATTCGTTGCTTGCCGAAATGGGCAAGATAGACGAAGCCGCCGCCGATCTCAAGAAATTGTTGAACGGCAAAGACGACCGCGACATCTACGTCTCGCTGGCCAACACTTACGAAAAAGGCAAGCGCTGGGACGACATGGGCAAAGCGCTTGACGCGGCCGAGAAGTTGTCCGAGACCACCGAAGATAAGTCCGGCATCTGGTTCATGCGCGGCGCCATGCTCGAACGCATGAAGAAGCTGGACAAGGCCGAAGTGGAATTCCGCAAGGTGCTCAAAGCTGACCCCGACAACGCCGGCGCTATGAATTACATCGGCTACATGCTGGCCGACGCCAACCTGCGTCTGGAAGAATCGCTGGATCTCATCACCAAAGCCCTCGACCTCGAACCCGGCAACGGAGCCTATCTCGACAGCCTCGGCTGGGTGCAGTATCGCTTGGGGCGCCTGGAAGATGCCGAAAAGAATCTCCGCCGCGCCCTCGAAAAAACTCCCCGCGACCCCACCGTCCACGATCACATGGCGGACATCCTCATGAAGGAATCCAAGGTGAAGGAAGCCGTGGCACAGTGGGAGTCTTCGCTGAAAGAGTGGGAAAGCAGCTCGCCCTCGGACCTCGACCAAACAGAAATCGCGCAAGTGAAGCGCAAGCTCGAAGCCGCCCGTGTTCGTCTGGCCCGCGAGGTTCCTCGGCAATAGTGCGCACCTGGTTCCTGCCCCTCTTCGTTTGTGTTTCGCTGGCAGCCCCCGCACAGCAAAAAACCGCTGAACCCAAACTGGTCCTGGCTATCGTAATCGATCAATTTCGCTACGACTATCTAACGCGCTTCCGCTCCGAATACACCGGTGGCCTGAAGCGCCTGCTCGAGCAAGGCGCCGATTTCACCAACGCCCGCTACCAGCACGTCCCCACCGTGACCGCCGTAGGCCACTCCACATTTCTCACCGGAGCTACCCCCGCCCTATCCGGCATCATCGGCAACGAATGGTGGGACCGCACCACTGGAGCCGCCGTCACCAGCGTCTCCGATCCGCAAACGCAATTACTCGGTGCAACCGGCACAGGTTCCTCGCCGCGCCGCCTCTTGCAATCGACCGTCGGCGACGAATTGAAAAGCTCCGGCAAAGGCGGCAAAGTAATCGGTGTATCGATGAAAGATCGCGCCGCCATCCTCCCCGGAGGCCACACCGCCGACGGAGCCTACTGGTTCGACAGCCCCACCGGCAACTTCGTCAGCAGCACCTATTATTTCGCCGCGCTCCCCACCTGGGTCCAGGAATTCAATACCGGCCGGCCCAGCGACGCCTTCGCAGCCAAGGAATGGCTGCTGCACAAAATGCCGGCCCCCGGCGCGGCGCTCAATACCGCCATTCAGAACACCCCCTACATCAACGAACTCATCCAGAAATTCGCCCTGCGGGCTCTAGCCGCCGAGAAACTGGGTACCACCGCAAAAGTAGATGTGCTCACCGTCAGCTACTCCGGCAACGATTACGTAGGCCACCGCTATGGGCCGGATTCCGAAGAAGTCCGCGACGCCGCGCGCCGCGTGGACGTGCTGATCGGCGATCTCATCCACGCCGCCGAAGCCCAAGCCGGCGCCGGCAACGTTCTGGTAGTGCTGACAGCCGACCACGGCGCCGCCCCCGTCCCCGAAGAAAATCTGAAGCGCAAGCTCCCCGGCGGCCGCGTCGACCCCGCCCAAGTTCGAGCCACTCTCGAGACGGTGTTAAACAAAAGATTCGGCGGCTCCAACTGGATTTTATTTACCGCCGACTCCGGCGAGTCCGGCATCTATTTGAATCCCGCCACCGCGCGCGCCCAAAAGGCCGACCTGTCAGAAGTAGAAGCCGCCGCCGCCGAAGCGCTGCGCGGCATGCCCCACGTCTTCCGCGCCTACACCCGCACCCAATTGCTGAACGGCGCGCTTCTCGAAGACCAGGTTGGCGTCGATGTCCGCAACGGCTTCAACCAGGTGCGCTCGGCCAATGTAATCGTGATTCTGGATCCCTACTGGCTTTCCGTAAGCACGGGAACGACGCACAGCTCACCGTTCGATTACGACACCCATGTACCGGTCTTGTTTCTGGGTCCACACATCAAGCCGGGCCGCTACAACGCCAACGTCGCCCCCAACGATATCGCGCCTACCCTCGCGACGATCCTGGACGTCGAAACCCCCAGTGGCAGCGTAGGCCGCGTCCTCACCGAAATGTTGAAATAAGGCCCCCCGGGCGCAGTCCCCGGAACAGATTTAACGAAGGACGCGCCGCCCGCGCCGCAGGCTGCTAGAATAGCTGAAAAAGGAGCTCGCTTACTAAAATGTTGAGAACTGTGTTCCTGCCCGCCCTGCTGGCGTGCGCCGCCGCTGTTTTGTCCCCCTCCACCGCCTCGGCCCAAGCCAAAGTGGGGATCGTCAATTTCCAGCGGGCCGTTCTGGGAACTTCCGAGATGAAAAAGGCGTCCAATGATCTGTTGCTCAAGTACAAGCCACAGCAGGACGAACTCGAAAAGCTGCAACGCGAAATGGCGGATATCCAGAATAAGTTACAAGACCCCAAAACGCCTCCCGGAGCCGCAGCCGACCTGCAGGCCGATGGCCAGCGCAAGCAGCGCGAAGCCAAGCGCATCACCGAAGACGTGCAGGCCGACGCCGAGAAGGATCGCAACGATATCCTGCAGCGCGCGACCCAGCGCATGACCGACGTAGTCAAGAAACTCGCGGACGACAAGGGACTGGACGTAGTAGTCGACTCCGCCAACATCGTCTTCTTCAAACCGGCGCTCGAAATCACCGAAGAATCCATAGCCGCCTACGATCGGACCTACCCCGTTAAATAAATTGGTCAAGTAAATGCCCGGATACCTGGATGAATACGGAGTCACCGACGCCCGCCGCGAACGCCTCCGCAAGCGCATCATCATCTGGGGCATCGTAGCCGTGATCGTCGGTACTTCCGCGTTCTTCTATTTCCGCAACTGGACCGAAGAGCGCACCGTAGACCGCTTCGTGTCGCTGCTCAAGCAGCAAAAGTATCAGGAAGCCTACCAGCTCTGGCAGACCCCCGACAGCGCCAAGTATTATCCGCCCGAGAAATTCTCCGAAGACTGGGGCCCGATGGGCCTCTACAAAAACACCGCCGCCCTAGAAGTCAAGGACTCTGACTCTTGCGACACCGGCGTAGTTTTCGACGTAGCCTACCCCGGTGCTGAAGACTTCGGCCTCTGGGTCGAACGCAAAACCAAAATCATCAGCTTCGCCCCCTGGCCCCGCTGTCCCGGCCCCCACCTGCAAATCGTCCGCTTCCTAAAATCCCTCTTCCAAAAATAGGGACGGAGCCTGATTTCGCCCGTGCCCGCCAACAAATCAGGCTCCCCCGTCTCGTTCCCCACCAACGACAGCACCAGCCCCGCAAGACTGAGAACAAACAGCCCCAGGTTGAAGTAGCCCGCCGACGTCGACGCAATGTGCGCATAAGGTTTCATCCAGGCAATCCCTCGACGGCCCAAGTAATCCACCACCAGCAACACATAGATCAAGGGAATCATAGAGCGATAACGAACCAGCGCCAGAACATAGAACACGCATAGCAAGAGACTATAAAGTCCCAGGATCGCCACCACCCGTATGACCGCCTCCGCCCCGCCATTCCCGAAAGTGTCCAGCGGAATCCCGTCCGCCGATTGCGCCCCGCCATCTTTAGCGAAGATCCCGCCCAAGGCGATCGCCAGGTTCAGGAAGGTGAGCGGATACAGCAGCCACAGCGCAAACTTCTGCCCGCGGTAGCGATTGTCGAAGGTGTCCGGAAAGATTCGCTTCCACATATTGAACTTCCATACGATTCGCCCCCCACCGAAGTTCCGTGAAAGCCTACAATAAAGTCTCCCTATGAAACTCCCCGCACTCTTCGACCTAACTGGCCGCGTGGCCGTCGTGACCGGCGGCAACCGCGGAATCGGCCGCAGCATCGCTCTAGGATTAGCCGAAGCCGGAGCCGCCGTCGCCATATTCGGTCGCAACGAAGAAAAGAACCAGCAAGTGCGAGCCGAATTGAAAGCCATCGGCGTCCCCGCGCTCGCCGTGAAACTAGACGTCACCGATCGCGCCGCCCTCGAACCCGCCCTGAATCAGGTGGAGAAAGACCTCGGCCCCGTAAGCATCCTGGTCAACAACGCCGGCAACGTCTCGCTCAGCGGCGGCGTGCTAAACGAAACCCCCGCGGACTGGGATAACGTCATCGAAACCCAACTCAACGCCGTCTTCCTGCTCTCCAAGCTAGCCGCCGCGTCCATGCTAAAGCGCAAGGCCGGCAAGATCATCAACCTAGGCAGCATGTACTCGTACTTCGGCTCCGGCCTGATCCCCTCCTACAGCGCCGCCAAAGGAGCCATCATCCAACTAACCAAGTCCCTGGCCATCGAACTAGCCCCGCACAACATTCAAGTGAACGCCATCGCGCCCGGCTGGATCGAAACCGACATGACCGCACCCGTCCACAGCATGCCCCTAAACGACGAAATCCTAGCAAGAACCCCCGCCGCAAGATGGGGCCAACCCGAAGAAGTAGCCGGTACCGCAGTCTACCTGTCTTCGCGCGCGTCCGACTTCGTAACCGGCGAAACCATCCGCGTCGACGGCGGCTACGCCATCCGCTAACCAAAAATAGGGACGGAGCCTGATTTCGCCCGTGCCCCGCCAACAAATCAGGCTCCGTCCCTATTTTTCGTTTAAGCGATCAACCACTAATGCTTAGCCCAAGCCCACCCCGTAATCTTCCACCCCCCCGCACTCTTCACCAGCGCCAGCGTAATAATCGACCCAGTCTCCCCCGCAGCCTTCCCCTTGACCTTGAAACGATAGTCCGCCGGAACCACAACGTAACCCCGGTCCCCCGAAACATCCACATGCGTCGGCGCACTCAGCGTGACCACCCCATCGGTAATCCCATTCTTCTTGGCATCCGCGTCATAGTCGCCCGCCCACTTCGCGCAAGCCCCCGCCCCATGCCACTCGTGCGGCGGAAATTCATCCAGAATGGATGTCTGCTCCGCACAAGATGCCGCCATGATCTTCACGTCGCCCTTGTTGAACCCGTCCACGAACTGATGAATCGCCGCGACCACCGCAGTCTGCGCCGCCCCCGGAGTCTG